>JGI12109J20283_10056681_pt1 | contig 17862 bp, 14 predicted proteins | sample ElkSlonscriptome_12_FD_20283 | JGI IMG/M metagenome (IMG submission 20283)
GCCAGGCATCGGTCACCACCCCGTGGGTCAGGAGGGGGCGCACCAGCGACACCGCGTGGTACAGGGGCAGCGCCGTGGCGCCCCACTGCACGGCCAACGGCATGGTGTCCAGGGGAAAGAACACGCCCGACAACAATAACACCGGGGTCAGCACCAGGGTGTTGTAGTAGAGGAAAAAATCGTAGCTGCGGGCGAGCGCGGTGATCACCAGCGCCATGCTGCCGAAGGCCAGCCCCGTCAACGCCACCACCGGCAGCGCCAGCACCGCCCGGGAGTCGCTCACCGCGCCCAGCAGCGTGGCGACAATAAGGATCGCCACGCTGCTCACCAGGCTCTTGGTGGCGGTCCACACCGCCTCGCCGGCCACCACGTCGGCCACCGACAGGGGCGTTGCCAGCATGGCGCCCCAGGAGCGCTGCACCGCCATCCGCGTGTAGGCCGAGTACATGCCCTCGAAGGAGGCGGTGATCATGGCGCTGGAGCAGACGATACCGGAGGCGAGAAAACTGAGGTACGGCAGATCGCCGATGCGCCCGATGAAACCGCCGAGCCCGTAGCCCAGCGCCAGCAGATACAGCAGCGGCTCGCCGAAGTTGCCCAGCACCGAGGCCACCGCGAGTTTCGACCAGACCCGGGCGTTGCGCCGCCACACCGGTAGCCAGCGGGTGAAGCGCGAATCCCGCCAGCCGTGGCGGTCCTGGCGGCGGGAGGGGCCGATGGGGGCGGTGTCGCTCATTGCTCGTCGCGCAATTCCCGTCCGGTGAGTTTCACGAACACATCCTCCAGATTGGCGGGGCGGTGGATATAGGACAGCGCCGGGCGTCGTTGCACCGAGGCCAGCAACGGCTGCTCGTCCCGGACATAACAGAACAACGTCTCCCCCACCCCCTCGCAGCGCGCCGAGAGCTGCTCGGCCTCGGCCCGCCAGTCGGTGAGCCCCGGCCCATGCACCTCCACCACATGGGGTTCGATGGTGCGTCGGATCAGCGCCCGGGGCGGGTCGCTGTCCAGCAGCCGGCCGTGGTCCATCACCGTCACCCGGTCGCAGAGCCGTTCGGCCTCCTCCATGTAGTGGGTGGTGAGCACCAGCGTCATGCCCTGGTGCTTGAGATCCCGCAGCCGTTGCCAGAGTAGATGCCGGGCCTGCGGGTCCAGCCCGGTGGTGGGTTCGTCCAGGATCAGCAGATCCGGGCGGTTGATGAGCGCCCGGGCCAACGACAGGCGCCGCTGCATGCCGCCGGAGAGGGTGCCGATGGGCACCTCGCGCTTGTGGGCGAGATTGGCGAAGTCCAGCAGCGTCTCCACCCGCTCGGAGAGCGCCCGGCCCCGCAACCCGAAATAGTCGCCATAGGTGCGAAGGTTCTCCACCACGGTGAAATCCGGATCCAGGGTATCCTGCTGGGGCACCACGCCGATCCGCCGGCGCATGGGCCGGGCCTGCGCCGGGATGGGATGCCCCAGCACCCACAGCCGCCCCTCGCTGGGCGGCGTGGCGCCGATCAACATACGCAGCAGGGTGGTCTTGCCGGCGCCGTTGGGACCGAGTAGCCCCCAGCACACGCCCCGCGCCACCCGCAGTTCCACCTCACGCACCGCCACCAACGAACCATAGCGTTTGCCGAGTCCCTGTGCTTCAATGACAGAATCATTGCCGGAATTTTCGAAAGCCGAATTCTCGAAATCCATAGAGTCCAAAAATCTTTTTTTGTAGAATTGCGCCAGCCTGCAGTCCTGCCGGCCTCGACCCGGCACACATTCACGACAGTTTAGCCTTCCGATGAACCATTACGAGGATTCGCGACCGCGAAATCCGTCCCCGTCTGTCGGCGGTTCCCCCGGAACCACGCCACGGTCACGGCAAGCTCGTTTTTCCGGGATCCCGGTCCATGCATGACGCCACCCGTCATGCGCCGTTGTGCTGTTGCCCTTCCAGGCCGCCTCTGGCCGCCCCTTCCCGCCCCCATCACACCGACAACTCTGATCCAGCGGGAATCCAGTAACCCATGGAGACGCCATTGCGATGACTTCATTGATTGAACGCCAGCGCCAGACCTCACCGCTGTTCGGCGGCAACGCCGCGTTTATCGAGGATATGTACGAGCGCTACCTGCAGGACCCGGAGTCAGTCACCGAGCACTGGCGGGGGTATTTCCAGAGCCTGCAGGAGACCGGTGGGCCGCAGGACGTGGTCCACAGCTCCATCCGCGACTCGTTCGCCCAGCTGGCCAGACAGACCCCCGCCATCGGCGGTGGTTCGGCGCTGGCCGGCATGGAGCCCGAGGCCGCCAAGAAGCAGGCGGCGGTGCTGCGTCTGATCAACGCCTATCGCACCAACGGCCACCGCGCCGCCCATCTGGACCCGCTGGAGCTTCGCGAGCGGCCCCACATGCCGGACCTGGACCCGGGCCACCACAAGCTCTCCGAGGTGGACATGGAGACGGTGTTCAACACCGGCACCCTGGCCGCCGAGCCGCAGATGAAGCTGCGCGAGATCCTGGATTTCATCAAGGAGGTCTACACCGGCACCATCGGCGCCGAGTACATGCACATCAACAGCGTCGAGGAGCGGCGCTGGATTCGCAATCGCATCGAGGGCCAGCGCGCCAAGCTGAACCTGAGCGGCGACGAGAAGCGCGACCTGCTGCGCTGGCTGACCTCCGCCGAGGGATTGGAGAAGTATCTCCACACCCGCTACGTGGGCCAGAAGCGCTTCTCGCTGGAGGGCGGCGATAGCCTGATTCCCTGCCTGGACCAGATGATCCAGCGCGCCGGCAGCACCGGCGCCAAGGACATCGTCATCGGCATGGCCCACCGGGGCCGGCTGAACGTGCTGGTGAACATCCTCGGCAAGGCGCCCAGCGAGTTGTTCATGGAGTTCGAGGGCAAGTCCATGCCCGAGGGCAGCACCTCCGGCGACGTGAAGTATCACCTGGGCTTCTCCTCGGATGTGGCCACCCCCGGCGGCCCGGTACACCTGACCCTGGCCTTCAACCCCTCGCATCTGGAGATCGTCAACCCGGTGGTGTCGGGCTCGGTGCGGGCACGCATGGAACGGCGCCGCTGCGTGGACGGCTCCGGCGGTAACGTGGACAACAAGCAGGCGCTGCCCATCATCATCCACGGCGACGCCGCCTTCGCCGGTCAGGGCGTCAACATGGAACTGCTGCAGATGTCCCAGGTGCGCGGTTATCGCATCGGCGGCACCATGCACGTGGTGGTGAACAACCAGGTGGGCTTCACCACCTCCAACCCCCTGGACGCCCGCTCGGCGCTGTACTGCACCGATCTTCTGAAGATGATCCAGTGCCCGGTGTTCCACGTGAACGCCGACGACCCCGAGGCGGTGCTGTTCGTCACCCAACTCGCCCTGGATTACCGCAACGAGTTCGGCAAGGACGTGGCCATTGATCTGGTCTGCTACCGGCGCCTCGGCCACAACGAGGCCGACGAGCCCTCGGCCACCCAGCCGATGATGTACAAGAAGATCAAGGCCCGCAAAACCACCGCTACCCTCTATGCCGAGAAGCTCACCCAACAGGGCGTGGTCGGCGCCGACGATTTCCGGGCGATGCAGGACAAGTACCGGGATACCCTGGACGCCGGCGAGCCGGTATCGCGCCCGCTCCTCAGCAACGTGGATAACGCCTTCGCGGTGGACTGGTCGAAGCTTCGCCAGGCGGACTGGACCGACCATGCCGACACCGCCGTGTCCATGGACACCATCCGCGAACTCTCCGCCAAACTCCTGACATTGCCCGAGCATTTCGGACTGAATCCGCGGGTCGCCAAGATCATGGACGACCGGCGCAAGATGGCCGCCGGGGCGCTCGCCCTGGACTGGGGTTTCGCCGAGAACATGGCCTACGCGACGCTCCTGAAAGAGGGCTTCAAGGTCCGCATCAGCGGCCAGGACAGCGGCCGCGGCACGTTCTTCCACCGCCATGTGGTGCTGCACAACAACCAGGACGGCAGTTCCCATATTCCGCTCAAGCACATCGTCGACGATTCTACCTATTTCCAGGTGATCGACTCGATCCTGTCCGAGGAGGCGGTGCTGGCCTTCGAGTACGGTTATTCCACCTCGGAGCCCATGGGACTGGTGGTGTGGGAGGCCCAGTTCGGCGATTTCGCCAACGGCGCGCAGGTGGTGATCGACCAGTTCATCTCCTCCGGCGAGGTGAAATGGGGCCGCTTCACGGGCCTGACGCTACTGTTGCCCCACGGCTACGAGGGTCAGGGTCCGGAGCACTCCTCGGCCCGCCTGGAGCGTTTCCTCCAACTCTGCGCCGAGCACAACATCCAGGTGTGCATGCCCTCCACCCCGGCCCAGAACTTCCACATGCTGCGCCGGCAGATGGTGCGAAGCTTCAGAAAACCGCTGGTGGTGATGAGTCCCAAGAGCCTGCTGCGCCACAAGCTGGCGGTGAACGACCTGGAGCACCTCACCCAGGGCACCTTCGAGACCATGCTGGGCGAGATCGACGGGCTGGATCCGGGCAAGGTGGACCGCGTGGTGTTCTGCTCCGGTAAGGTCTACTACGACCTGCTGGAGGCCCGCCGCGCCAACGAACTGGACAACGTGGCGGTGATCCGGGTGGAGCAGCTCTATCCCTTCCCGCTGGAGCGTTATCAGCAGGAACTGAATCGCTACGACAACGCCAAGCATCTGGTGTGGTGCCAGGAGGAGCCCCAGAACCAGGGGGCGTGGTACCAGATCAAGCATCGCCTGCAGGAGCCGCTGGGCAGCAAGCAGGAGATCGTCTACGCCGGTCGCCCGGCCTCGGCCTCGCCGGCGGTGGGCTACTACAGCGTCCATGTGGAGCAGCAGCGCGCGTTGGTGGCGGACGCGCTGGGCTTGAAGAAGTAATCGTATTCGCTTGCAAAGGGCAGAATAATGAGCATAGAAGTGAAAGTACCCACCCTGCCGGAGTCCGTGGCCGACGCCACCCTGGTGAGCTGGCACAAGCAGCCGGGCGACGCGGTGAGCCGCGACGAGAATCTGGTGGACCTGGAAACCGACAAGGTGGTACTGGAGATCCCCTCCCCCGCCGACGGCGTCCTCGGCGAGATCCTCCACGGCGACGGCGACACCGTCACCACCGGAGTGGTGATCGCCACCATCCAGGAGGGTGACGGCGCCAGCGTGGCGCCCAAGACCGAGGCCACGGTGGAGGCACCCAGCGCCGAGCAGCAGGAGGAGCGCCCCTACAAGTCCCCGCCCCCGGCGGCCGAGACCCCGGCGGCGGTGGACACCGGCGGCGGCGCCCCGGTGAACCTGGACGATCTCAGCCCCGCCGTGCGCCGGCTGGTGGCCGAGCATAATCTGGACGCCTCGCGGATCCCGGGCAGCGGCCGCAACGGCCGGATCACCAAGGCCGATGTGCTGGCCTTCCTGGAGCAGGGTCCCGCCGCCAGCGCGCCTGCCCCGGCCGCCGCGCCGGCCGCCGCGCCGGCCGCCACGCCCACGCCCCAGCAGGCCAAACCCAGCGCCCCGGTGCCGCCCGACCCCCATGGCCGGGTGGAACAGCGGGTGCCCATGACCCGGCTGCGGGCGCGCATCGCCCAGCGGCTGGTGGAAGCCCAGCAGACCGCCGCCATCCTCACCACCTTCAACGAGATCGACATGAAGCCGGTGATGGAGCTGCGCAATCGCTACAAGGACAAGTTCGAGAAGAACCACGGGGTACGGCTCGGCTTCATGTCCTTCTTCGTCAAGGCCAGCGTGGAGGCGCTGAAGCGCTTCCCGGCGGTGAACGGCTCCATCGACGGCAACGATATCATCTACCACGGCTACTACGACATCGGCATCGCCGTGTCCTCGCCCCGGGGTCTGGTGGTACCGATCCTGCGCGACGCAGACCAGATGAGCTTCGCCGATATCGAGCAGACCATCGGCGAGTTCGGCAAGCGCGCCAAGGAAGGGAGCCTCGGCATGGAGGATCTCATGGGCGGCACCTTCTCCATCACCAACGGCGGCGTGTTCGGCTCGCTCATGTCCACCCCCATCCTCAATCCGCCCCAGAGCGGTATCCTCGGCATGCACAAGACCATGGACCGGGCGGTGGTGGAAAACGGCCAGGTGGTGAGCCGACCGATGATGTACCTGGCGCTGTCCTACGACCACCGTATCGTCGACGGCCGCGAGGCGGTGAGCTTCCTCGTGGCCATCAAGGAGTGTCTGGAGGATCCCGCCCGTCTGCTGCTGCAAGTCTGAAGTCTCTCCCAACCCGGCTCCCCGGTCCCGGGGAGCCGCCGCGTCTGTCCCGCTACCGGGAAGCAGCAGGGCCGGCTTCTATCTCGATTTTTCACCCGTACGGAGTAAACCATGGCTACAACCTACGACGTCGTCGTGATCGGTGGTGGTCCCGCCGGTTATGTGGCGGCCATTCGCGCGGCTCAACTGGGCCTGGAGGCGGCCTGTGTGGAGCAGTGGGTCAATTTCAAGGGCGACCCCGCGCTGGGCGGCACCTGCCTGAACGTGGGCTGCATCCCCTCCAAGACCCTGCTGGAGTCCTCCGAGCAGTACCATAAAATCAATCACGGCCTGGAAAACCACGGCATCAAGGTGGGCAGCGTCAAGCTGGATCTGGACCAGATGATGGCCCGTAAGGAAGAGATCGTGCTGCAACTGACCGGCGGCATCGATCAACTGTTCAAGGCCAATGGCGTCACCTGGTTGAAGGGCCGCGGCCGGTTGCTGACCGACCGGCAGGTGGAGGTCACCGATGCCGAGGGCAAGGTGGAGGTGGTGCAGGCCGATAACGTGATCATCGCCACCGGCTCCCTCCCCATCGAGATCGGCGCCGCCCCCACCGACGGCGACCTCATCATCAACTCCACCGGGGCCCAGGAGCTTCGCAAGGTACCGAAAACCCTCGGGGTGATCGGCGCCGGGGTGATCGGCCTGGAACTGGGCAGCGTGTGGAACCGCCTGGGCTCCGAGGTGGTGATCCTGGAGGCGGTGGAGACCTTCCTGAACCCGGTGGACCAGCAGGTGGCCAAGGATGCCCTGCGCCAGTTCAAGAAGCAGGGCCTGGACATCCGCATGGGCTGCCGGGTGACCCGCACCGAGAAGTCCAAGAAATCGGTCACAATGACCTACGAGGACAAGAAGGGCGAGCAGACCATCACCGTGGACAAGCTGCTCGTCGCCGTGGGCCGGCGCCCCAACTCCGACAACATCGCCGCCCCGGAGGCGGATCTGTTACTGGACGAGCGCGGCTACGTGCATGTGGACGAGCTATGCCGCACCAACCTGCCCGGGGTGTATGCCATCGGCGACGTGGTGCGCGGCCCCATGCTGGCCCACAAGGGCAGTGAAGAAGGCGTGATGGTGGCCGAGATCATCGCCGGCAAGCCGGGCCACCTGAACTACGAGGCCATTCCCTGGGTGATCTACACCGACCCGGAGATCGCCTGGGTGGGCAAGACCGAGCAGGAGTTGAAGAGCGAGGGCATCCCCTTCAAGGCCGGCACCTTCCCGTTTGCCGCCAACGGTCGGGCCAAGGCCATGGACCATGCCGCGGGTATGATCAAGCTGCTGGCCCATGCCGAGACCGATCGGATCCTCGGCGCCCACATCGTCGGTCCCATGGCCTCGGAGTTGATCCAGGAGGTGGTGCTGGCCATGGAGTTCGCCGCCAGCAGCGAGGATCTGGCGCGTACCATCCACGGTCATCCGACCCTGTACGAGGCCATGCACGAGGCCGCGCTGGCGGTGCGCGGCGAGGCCCTGCACAAGGTCAATACCTGAGGTTCGGCCCGTGGCGACGGTCGTTGCCGTCGCCACGGCAGGTGCTACACTGCTGACGAACCCCCACACGAGGAGTTTCCGATGCGCCACCAGCCCATGATCCAGATCGAACGCCTGGACGACCTGCACTTCCGGGTCACCGTCAACGGTCCCAGCCAGACCACCCACCATCAGGTGGCGGTGCGCCACGAGTACCACAACCAACTGGTGGGCGAGCAGGTGACGCCTCACAATCTGGTGGAGGCGGCGTTCAAGTTCCTGCTCCGCAAGGAGCCCAACACCAGTATTCTGCACGGCTTCGATCTGGCCGAGGTCGAGCGGTTTTTTCCCGAGTTTCCCCAGGAGATCAAGGATTACCTGTAGGCGGCCGGCCACCCCGTGACCGCCAACGCCTCCCACCGCTTCCCCGGCGGTGATGCCAGCGAGGCGATCACCTGGCTGCGCGCCGCCAGTGTCGATACCGTGCGGGTGGAGTGGACCGATCTCGGCGGGCTGGCCCGCGGCAAGATTCTGCCCCTGCACGCGTTTGCCGGCGCCATGCGAGATGGCGTGCAGTTCTGTGGCGTGGCCATGGCCTTCGCGCTGGATAGCACCCCGGTGCCGGACAGCGGGGTGGGTGGAGAGATGGGTTACGGCAACGTACGGGCGCTGCCGGATCTGGCCACCCTGCGACTGCTGGCCCACGAGCCCCGCACCGCGCAGGTGCTCTGCGACGTGGAATTTCTCGACGGCGAGCCCGCCACCATCACCCCGAGGGCAGTGCTCCGGCGCCAGTGCGAGGCGCTGGCCGAACGGGGACTTCAGGCCCGCATCGCCCCGGAGATGGAGTTCTATCTGCTGGACGGGGACTTCCAGCCCCGGGTCATGGGCATGCCCTGTTACGGCATGGAGAGCCGCTTCCGGCTGCGCGAGGCGCTGGCGCCGCTCATCGCCGCGGCCGAGCCCCATGCCCGCCTCCTCGGTTATCACCACGAGCACGCGCCGGGGCAGATCGAGTTGAACGTGGCGCCGGTGGAGGCGCTACAGGCCGCCGACGATCTCCAGCGTCTGCGCCAGTGCCTGCGAGAAGCCGCCCTCGCCCACGGCCATCGCGTCAGTTTCATGGCCAAGCCCTTCAACGGACTGAACGGCAACGCCTGCCAGTTGAACCTGTCCCTGTGGGACCACACCGGCAATCGCTGCTGGGATAGCGAGGAGGAGGCTCTGTCGGCGCTGGCGCTGCATGCCATCGGCGGCTTGCTGGCGCATCTACCCGAACTGACGGCGATCCTGTTGCCCACCGCCAATGCCTACAAGCGCCTGGTGCCGGGCCACTTCGCGCCCCTCACCCTGGGCTGGGGGCTGGATAACCGGGGCGTGGCGGTGCGCGCCTGCGGCGAGCACGAATCCGCCCGGTTGGAGTTGCGGGTGTGCGGCGGCGATATCAATCCGTATCTGGCCATGGCCGGGATGCTGGCGGCGGTGATCGCCGGGCTGGACGACCAGTCAAAGCCCGGGCTGCCGTTGGAAGGCGATCTGGATTCGCGGGATCTGCCCCGCCTGCCCGGAGACTGGGCGGCGGCGGTGGCGGCGTTCGAGGACTCCGCCTGGGCGCGGGAGGCGCTGGGGGAGGACTTCCACGCCCTGTTCGGCCGCTTCCAGCGCTTCGAACTGTCGCGTTATCAGCGGCTGGTGAGCGATATCGACCGGCAGTTGTACCTGCCGGTGCTGTGAACGCTCAGTCCTGGGCAGCGGGCGGCGACAGCGGCCACTGGCGCAGGTACTCGTACATCACCACGGCGGCGGCGATGCTCACGTTCAGGCTCTGCACCTTGCCGAACTGCGGGATGGTGAGCCCTCGCACCCTGGGAAAATCCGCAAGCTGGAAGCTCAGCCCCAGTTGCTCGTGGCCCATGACGAAGGCACTCCGCTCGGGAAAGCGCACCTCGTCCAGCAGCTCGGGGCCGGCCACGTCCAGCGCGAACAGGGTGTAGTCCTCGGCGAGCAGCGCATCGTGGCAGGCGGCGAAGCTGTCATGAAAGCGCGCCGGCACCCAGCGAAACGAGCCCATGGCGGGGGAGGGATCGAAATACTCCATGCCCACCATGTGTACCTCGCGCGCCGCAAAAGCGTCCGCCGTGCGGAAGATCTTGCCCACGTTGAAGTCGGGTTTGAGATGGTCCAGAACCATCACCAGCGGGCTCTGGCCGGGCTCGGCGAGGAGGTTCTTGCGGCGCTCCAGAAAGAAGCGCTCGCGGGCGCGGTCGCGATTTTCGCGTTTTTCACGGCGGGCGGCTTGGCGGTTGGGCATGGGGATTTTGGTCTACAGTGGGAAAACGGTCATGATAACAAGCTCTGGCGTGGCCGCCTTACAGGGAGTGATGGTCAATGCGGCATATCGTGCTACTGGGCGATTCGATCTTCGATAACGCGAGCTACGTGGCGCCCGGCCAGTCCGTCAGCGAATTGCTGAGCGGTTTCGTGGGCGACGACACCCGTGTCACCCTGCTGGCGGTGGACGGCGCCGTCAGCAGCGATGTCCACCGGCAACTGGATAGCCTGCCCACCGACGCCACCCATGTGTTCCTGAGTTGCGGCGGCAACGATGCCCTCCAGCATATCGACACACTGGCCATGCCGGTGGATTCCATCGCCGGGGCGATGGCGGTGTTCGCCACCATCCGCGCCAGCTTCCGTGATGACTATCGCGCGGTCCTCGACCACGCCCGCTCGCTGCACCCTGGTCTTGCCGTCTGTACGGTCTATGATTCGGTGCCCGATATCGGTGCGCCGGCTCTCACCGCACTGGCCTTTTTCAACGAGATCATCCTCAAGGAAGCGGCGCGGAATGGTATTCCGATCCTGGATCTGCGGGTGCTGTTCGACGATCCGGCGGATTATTCCGAGGTCTCCAGCATCGAGCCCTCCGGGCAGGGGGCCATGAAGCTGGCGCGGCTGATCCTGAGAGTGGTGGACGGCCATGACCATGATGGGAACGGGAGCAGGATCTACTGCTAAATCCCACTCCCCGAAAACACCGGCGGAATTATTCCGGATCGCCGGCAAACACCCGCTTTTCGATCACCCCGTGTACTCCCCAGTTGCCATCCACCACCTGGGTGATACCGAAATCGGCCGCCACGGACATCAACGAGATGGCCTCGTCCTCGCTCAGCCCCTTGACTGTCATCAGAAACCGGCGCATCTTGCGAAAAGCATCGCGCATGGCGTTATCGATGGAGGACCGGGAGTAGATCTCGCTCTGCGCCGCATCTCCCAGTTCCTCCAGGTAATTGGCATAGCTGAAGCCGTGCACCACCCACTCGGTGGCGGTCTCCAGTAACGGATAATCCAGACCCTCGAGAACCGTGCCGGGCAGATCCTCCTGCTTGTGCAGAATCACCTGGACCACCCCGGTCAAGGAGGTCTCGATGGCCGTACCCGCCAGTTCCGAGTCGCCCTGGGCGGCGTGGGGATCGCCAGCACTCAGCAACGCGCCTTCCACGGCAACGGGGTAGTACATGGTGCCGCCCTTGCCTATCCGCCAGTTGTCGATGTTGCCACCGAAATAGCTGGGTGGAATCGAATCCACCAGATCCGCCTCCGTTGGCGCCACGCCCATGGTGCCGAAATGGGGCCGGATGGGCACCCGTACCCCCTTCAGCACATTGGTATTCCTGGTAATGGTGCTGTGATCCACCGGCACGCCGGGATAATCGATGATCTCGTGGACCACCCCGTCGGGATCGGTCTGCGGTACCCAGCGATAGTTGTAGACGGCTTTCGCCCAGTCCTTCTCGCCCTTAGCATCGATCTCGTAGATGGTGATCACCTCCCGGGGCTTGGGCTCCTCCAGCAGATCGTTGTAGTGATAGCCCCACCAGGCGGCGGCGTTACTGCCGAAGGTTTTGCCCGCGTAGTCTGGATTGCCGGAGGGACGCGGATACATATCGAGGATCCGCACCTCCAGCACATCGCCTGGCTCGGCGCCACAGACATAGACCGGACCGGTGAGGATGTGCACGCCAAAGCCCTCGCCAGCGCCACGCCCGTGAATCGAAGCGTCCATGGGACCAGCACCACGCCGATCCACCGCCTTGTCGCCAGCCAGCCAGCGAAATACGCTCTCCGCGCCCGTGTCACCCTGTACCATCCGCTCGGCGTCGTCGTTGGCGTGGTGGGTCAGGGTTTCCAGGGTGATGAAATCCCCGGAATGGACCACCGCCTGCGGTTCGCGGTCCTTGCTGAAATAGCCCCAGTGCACCGTGTCCTCGTTGGCCGGGATGCGATGATGCTCCGCCTCGGAGGGTTTCGGACCGCACTCAGGGGCAGCGAGTAGTGGGGACGTGGTCCAGACGGTCACCATGGCGATGCTCACCGCGGGAAATACTCTGCCGAAGGGACAACCCGTTATGATTCTGGTCACGATATGCTCCTGGTGTGGGTTTTATTGCGACACAGGGGCCATTCGCAATATCCACACCAACATATTCGTTCGGGTTCGGTGACTTGGAATACGATGAAAGCGGATAAAAAACACCGCATTGAGCACCAACCACCGGCCGTGGCCAATGGTCTGCACGCACTGTAATCGTGCATGCACCAAAACGGGGACGTTCGCGACCAGACCAGAGCCGGTGTCGAACGCAAGCGCAGAGACCATTCGCCAGGAACTGTTCGGCATCTGGCGGAACAACGAGAAATCGGCGGACGTACCGATTTATCCGAGAAAGCTCGGAAAAAGTCGCGTCGATGCCGATTGATCCGATATCCTGATCTGGTATCCGAACGTCATCCGGTGAGAGCCCTGAGTGGGTCGGAATATGCAATGAACCATCGCGCTGGTCTCTCTCGTGGTCCGCGACTACGAGGAGGCCCTGGATTACTTCATCGGCAAGCTGGACTTCACGCTGGTGGAGGACACCCCTGCTCCCGATCAGCATAAGCGCTGGGTGGTGATCACCCCCTTGCCGGCCAGCGGCTGCCATCTGCTGCTGGCGCGGGCCAGCACGCCTGAACAACACGCAGCCATCGGCCAGCAGACCGGCGGCCGGGTGTTCCTGTTCCTGCACACCGACGACTTCTGGCGGGACTACCGACGCTATCGGTCCCGGGACGTGGAATTTGTCCGCGAACCTCGCGAGGAATCCTACGGCACGGTGGCAGTGTTCCGGGATCTATACGGTAATCTCTGGGATCTGCTGCAACCCGTGCGACACCGTGGAGACGATGGCGGCACTCCCTGACCCGAACCCAAAACCATCGCCGCCATGCCAAAATCCCCACCCACCCCCAATCCCCGATCCGCCACCGTCCGCCAGCAACTCCTGGATCTGCTGACCCGGGGCGAGCTGTCGGTGGGCGAGCTGTCCCGGCTGGTGGGCAAATCCGAGAAGGAGATCCTCGGCCATCTGGAGCACATCCAGCAATCCGGCCGTCTGATCATCCACCCCGCCCGCTGCCGCCAGTGCGGCTTCACGTTCCGGGACCGGGCGCGGGTCCGCAAGCCCTCCCGATGCCCGGCCTGCAAGGCCACCCATGTGGAGGAGCCGCTGTTCTCGGCGCGCTTGAGATAGCCAGTTGGCCAACCGCCCGCTGGAGCGATGGACACCAACTACAGGCCACTTCCTCCCAGCAGTCCCCGCCGTGGGGCTGTCCAAGATGCTTTCCCCTTTTCCAAGGAGCCAAGCTTATGTGGGAAGACTGGATCTACACCTCATGGAGCGCCGTGGCCATGACCATCGTGTCCATCCTGGTCATCTACGCCGCAATCATCATCTACACCCGCATCTTCGGACTGCGCAGCTTCTCCAAGATGTCGTCGTTTGATTTTGCCATGACCATTGCCATCGGCTCGCTGTTCGCCAGCACCATCGCCACGCCCTCACCGCCGCTGCTCCTCTCACTGGTGAGCTTCGGGCTGCTGTTCCTGGGCCAGAAGTCGATCTCGTTGGCCCGGGGACGGGCGTCCATGCAGCAGACGGTGGACAACTCGCCGATCCTGCTGATGGCCCACGGCGAGATCCTCCACGAGAATCTGCGCCACGCCAATGTCACCGAGGACGACCTGCGGGGCAAGCTGCGCGAGGCCAATGTACTGGACTACCGAGAGGTGAAGGCGGTGGTGTTCGAGACCACCGGGGATGTGTCGGTGATGCGCGGCGGCGCCGAGCGGCGCCTCGACCCGGATCTGCTGCGGGGGGTGCGCGACGCCGAACGCCACTTCGGCTGAGCGTCTCCAGCTACCGTCGTGGGCGGTGAGCGAGGCGAACCGGGCGATATCTCCCGCACCACATCGGTGCGCGTGCTATACCTGATGGAAACAACCCGGATTCGCCCGGGCAGGAACGCCCCTGTGGACGGCAAGGCCGCCTAGCCGCCAGGAGTAGCGGAGGGTTTCCCTCGACCACGACGTGTATCTCAACGGAGAAAAACGCATGAGTTATTTTGAGGCCCTGTTTAACTTCATCGGCGACGGCACTTGGGGCTGGTCCTTGATTCCCTTTCTGGTGGTGCTGGGTCTGTTCTTCACCCTCTCCTCGGGCTTTGTGCAGTTTCGCTTCTTCAAACGCATGTTCCGGGTGCTCACCGGCAAGGGCGAACCCCAGGCGGCCGGGCACGTGAGTTCCCGCGAGGCGCTGCTGGTGAGCGTCGGCGGCCGGGTGGGCGGCGGCAACATCGCCGGCGTGGCGGTGGCCATCACCCTGGGCGGCCCGGGGGCGGTGTTCTGGATGTGGGCCATCGCGCTGGTGGGCATGGCCACCAGCCTGTTCGAGTGTTCGCTGGCGCAGCTTTTCAAGCGCAGCGACGAGGACGGCACCTACCGGGGCGGACCCGCCCAGTACATCCTCTACGGCCTCGGCGACCAGTTCCGCTGGCTGGCGATCGTCTACGCGGTATGCCTGATCGCGGCGTTTGCGCTGGGCTTCAACGCCTTCCAGGGCAACACGGTGGCCGGCGCGGTGCAGGACAGCTTCGGCGTCGAGCGGCTCTGGACGGGGCTCGCGCTGGCGGTGGTCACCGGCTTCGTGGTCTACGGCGGCATCAAGCGTATCGCCCAGGTGGCGGATGTGGTGGTGCCCATCATGGCGGTGGGCTATCTGGCCATGGCGGTGATCGTCATGCTGCTCAATATCCTGGAACTGCCCGGGGTGATCTACGCCATCGTCACCAGCGCCTTCGGCTTCGAGGAGGCCATCGGCGGCGGCATGGGCGCGGCGGTGGCCCAGGGGCTGCGCCGGGGCTTGTTCTCCAACGAGGCGGGGCTCGGCTCGGCGCCCAACGTGGCGGCGGTGGCCTATGTGCGCCATCCCATCAGCCAGGGCATCGTGCAGTCCCTGTCGGTATTCATCGATACCATGATCATCTGCTCCTGCACGGCCTTCGTGATTCTCCTCGGGGATGTCTACCAGCCCGGCACGGAGGGTATCGACGGGGTGGTGCTGACCCAGCAATCGCTGGTCTCCCATGTGGGCGAGTGGAGCCAGTATTTCCTGACGGCGGCGATCCTGCTGTTCGCCTTCAGCTCGATTATTTACAACTACTATCTCGGCGAGAACGCCCTCAGCGTGTTCACCAACTCGCCGGTCTCGCGGCATGTGCTGCGCATCGCCATCATCGGGTTGGTGTTCCTGGGCTCCTCGGCGCCCGGCGCCACGGCGGTGTTCTTCTTCTCCGATCCCATGATGGGGATCCTGGCGCTGGTGAACCTGCTGGCCATCATCATGCTGTTCCCGGTGGGGCTGCGGGTGTTGAACGACTACACCAGCCAGTTGGAGAAAGGCGTGGAGCATCCGGTGTTCGATCCGGCGAAGTTCTCGGATCTGAACATCGATGCCACGGCCTGGGACCAGGTGCCCCACGCCAGTCCCGGACCCGATACCGGGACCGAGGCGATTCCCACGCCCTCCTGAAGGTGGACCCACTCACCTACTTCCGTGCCCAGGCGTACAACAACGCCTGGGCCAACCATCGGTTGCTGGGCGCCTGCGCCCGGCTCGACGCCGGGGAGCTATCCGCGCCCCGGGAGAATTTCTTTCCCTCCATCATCCACACTCTGAACCATATCCTCACCGTCGACTGGTTCTACGTGAGCGCGCTGGAGGGCGACTGCGTGGGCGCCGCCGTCTTCGAACCGGAGATCCCCTGCCCCCTGTTCGCGGATCTGGACCGCGAGCAGCGGGTGGTGGACCGGCGGCTGATCGCGCTCTGCGAGACGCTCACGCAGGCGCGGCTGGCGGCCACGGTGAACCTGCCCCGGGACGGCTGGATTCAGACCGAACCCGTGGATCGGCTGCTGCTGCACCTGTTCCAGCACCAGATCCACCACCGCGGGCAGGTTCACGCCATGCTGGCGAGTACCGGCGTCGCGCCACCACAACTGGACGAGTTCTTCCCCGGCCACGAGCGCGAACGGGCGTTACGGGCGGCGGATCTCGCCGCGCTCGGTTTCGACGAGGCCCACATCTGGCGCGAGCCTTGACAACGTGGCCTCTCCGGTCCATCGGTTATCGGTATTCCCGGCATCAGTCGCCCATCGAGTGCCGGTATTGACCGACAGGCTGCCTGTTCCCGACAACATCTTTCCGGGGCACAGACAGGGTGGCTATCCAACACTGTTGTTTCCCTTGATTTCTGTTGGAGGCATAAGATGAAACGCATTCATCATTATCCGAGCAGACTGACCATGGGCCTCACCGCCATCGTGCTGATGGCCATGGGCGCGGCGGCGTTCGCCCAACATGGGATGCAGAGCGCCGAGGTGGAACGATGGCGCGCGGAAGCCGAGCGCCAAAGCCGCATCGTCCGCTCTCAACAACTCGCCGCGCAATCCGATCGGTACCGGGAATGGCAGTTGCCGTTCAGCCTGTTGCTGGGATTGGAAGCGCTGAGGGTCTCCCTCGACCGGGATGAACGGCCAACGGCCGCCGCCGAGGAGGCACTGCGCGAGGCGCTGGCGCTGGCGACCCCGCATGAGATACCGCTACGTGGCCACGAGGACAGCATCCATGCGGTGGCCTTCAGTCCCGACGGCAATACCCTCGCCTCCGCCGGCGGGGACAACACCGTACGGCTGTGGAACCTCGACCAACCCGACGCCGCACCGCGCATCCTGCAAGGTCACGAGGACGACATCACGACGGTGGCCTTCGGACCCGACGGCAACACCCTCGCCTCCGCCGGCGGGGACAACACCATACGGCTGTGGAAACTCGACCGACCCGACGCCGCACCGCGCATCCTACGAGGTCACGAGAAAGGCGTCACGACAGTGGTGTTCGGTCCCGACGGCAACACCCTCGCCTCCGCCGGCAGGGACACCACCGTGCGGCTGTGGAAACTCGACCGACCCGATGCCGCACCACGTATCCTACGAGGTCACGAGAAAGGCGTCACGACAGTGGCGTTCGGGCCTGACGGCAACACCCTCGCCTCCGCCGGCGCGGATTCCACCGTGCGGCTATGGAACCTCGACCGACCCGACACCGCACCGCGCATCCTGCGAGGCCATGAGCGTCCGGTCATGGCGATAACCTTCAGCGCCGACGGTAATACCCTCACCTCCGCCGGCGCGGATTCCACCGTGCGGCTATGGAACCTCGACCAATCCGATGCCGCACCACGTGTCCTACAGGGTTATGCTGATTTCGCCATGAAGATAACCTTCAGCCCTGACGGCAACACCATGGCCTATGCCGATGGAAATGAGGCCGTGTGGCTGTGGAACCTCGATCAACCCGACACCACGCCACGCATCCTGCAAGGCAATCAGAAGAGTATCTATGAGAGTATCTATGCCGGGGCGTTGGCTTTCAGTCCCGACGGCAACACCCTCGCCTACGCGAGGGACACTACCGTTAGGCTATGGAACCTCGACCGGCTCAATGCCACGCCACACATCCTGAGAGGTCACAGGGGCATTGTTTTGGCCGTGGCCTTTGACCCCGATGGTGATACCCTCGCCTCGGCCAGCTCGGACACCACCGTGCGGCTATGGAACCTCGATCAACCCGATGCCGCACCACGCGTCCTACCAGGACACGAGGGCTGGGGCTTGCCGGTGGTTTTCGGTCCCGATGGCAACACCCTGGCCTACGGTGGTGGCCTCGGCAGCGACTACACCGTGCGGC
>JGI12109J20283_10832043_pt1 | contig 17852 bp, 12 predicted proteins | sample ElkSlonscriptome_12_FD_20283 | JGI IMG/M metagenome (IMG submission 20283)
GAGGAATTTCGCTACCTGAACGACGAGATGGTCGCCGAGGGATTCCGTAGCACCTATTATGAAAATCTGCGTAGCCCGCGCGATCAGATCCGTTTTTATCCGATGATCGATGACTTCGTTCAGCAGCGCTCGATGATCTCGGTTTTCATTCCCTATTACCCCCTGCGCGACAACCTGATCATGGACACGCATTGCGAGACGGGCACTGCGCCACTGGACTGTTTACGCGGCCTCTGGAGAGTGTCTTTGGGTGACGATGTCCTCCCGGCAGCTCAACTCATCCCGGCCGAGCGATTCGACCTCAACCAGCGTGGTTTGATCGGCGTTCTGCCATTGTCTGATCTTTCGCCTGGGCTCCACACCTTGAACTTGAGCTGGAATAGTGAGGGTGATGCATCGCAGCTGGACGATCGATATGAGTTTTCGTCGCTGGACTATCGGATTCCTTTCGTGTTCTCGCCGGCGGTTGAGGTGAATCTCGAACGGCCGACTGAGGCGGATCCGACGCCCTGAAGGACAATGCTCTGAGTCACAAACCCCTACCCAACGCGCATGTATTGAGCGAGCGTTTGGCGTCCAGCGAGGTAGATCGGATTGTCTCCGACCACCAGGGCTGGATGCAGCGTCACGGCAAGCATGCTGCATGGTCCGATTTGCTTGCAGCGCTGCCTGATGTCGACACTGGCTGGACCATGGACAAGGGGCGATTGATTGCCGGATCGGATCAGGCCCCGACCGTAGCCCTGCAAAAGCAGCTGCAGGGCTTGATTCCATGGCGCAAAGGCCCGGTCACGCTTGGTGGTGTGGCGATCGATACGGAATGGCGGTCCGACTGGAAATGGTCGCGCATTGCGTCGCATCTGGATATGAGTGGTCAGGACGTTCTCGATGTTGGTGCCGGCAACGGCTATTTCGGTTGGGCCATGCTGGATGCGGGTGCTAAGAGTGTGATTGGCTGTGACCCGACCCAGCTGTTCATTCATCAGCACGAGGCGATCAGTCATTTTGCAGGTGCTGCGCCCAACCTGCTACTGGCCTCTACGCTTGAAGACCTGCATCCGGCGCTGGACCAGTTTGATACGGTCTGCTCATTTGGCGTGCTCTATCACCGTCGAGACCATTTCGAGCATCTTAAGCAACTGGCACAGCGGCTGCGATCCGGCGGGCGACTGGTGCTGGAAACCCTGATTTTGCCTGACCGTCATAACACCCAGCTCGACGCGCCGAAGCGCTACGCCAATATGCGAAATGTGCATGCCCTGCCCAGCCTTGCTCGCTTGCTCGAATGGATGGATCAGGCCGGCTATGAGAATTTGAAGTGCGTCGATGTCACGCCGACCACCATTGATGAACAGCGAAGCACCAAGTGGATGCCGTTTCATTCCTTGGCCGAAGCGCTGGATGCCAATGATGCGACGCTGACGATTGAGGGTTACCCGGCCCCTCTCAGAGCGGTGGTGGTGGCTAGATTGGGGCGAGGGGAAAGGCTAGGAAGTGGGTAGACGGGGAAACGAAAAACGGGAGACGGAGAGCAGACAATCTAAAGGCCGCCGTTTCCCGCCTACCGTTTCCCCGTTTCTTCGTTTCCCGTCTAGATCACACCCATCAGGCTGGCCAATACCACCAAGATCAACGCCGGAGTCACAATCCGGGTCAGCCACAGCCAGGCTGAGTAGGCCCAGTTCGGCATCTTCTCGCCCAGTTCCTCGCGGGTGATCTGATTTGACAGCACCCAGCCGGCAAACACCGCCGTCAGCAGGCCCCCGACAGGCAGCATGACATTGTTGGTGACGTAATCGATCGAATCCATGATTCCGCGCCCGCCGATGGTGACCTCCGACCAGATATTGAAACCAAATACGCTGGCCAGACCCAGCGTCCAGGCCAGGCCGGCGACCAGCAGCGCCGCTGCGCGGCGGGAGAAGTTGGTCGACTCGACGATGAAGGCTGTTGCCGGTTCCATCAGCGAAATCGAGCTGGTCCAGGCCGCGACCGAGAGCAGCAGGAAAAACGCCATGCCGTAGGCAATGCCGAACGGCATTTCAGTGAAAGCCAGCGGCAGGGTCTGGAAGATCAGCCCGGGACCGCCACCCGTCGGGGTCATTCCAAGCGAAATAATGATCGGGAAAATGGCCAGTCCAGCAACCAGTGCGACCATGGTATCGGCAATGGCAACCGTCACTCCGACGCGCGGCACGCTGACGTCTGAAGGCAGATAGGCACCGTAGGTCATGATGGCGCACATGCCCAGGCTCAAGGTAAAAAAGGCCTGACCCATGGCCGTAACGACCATGCCGCCGGACACTTTCGACCAGTCCGGGTCGAACAGGAAACGCACACCCTCCCCAAAGTGTCCGGTACTGATGGCATAGGCCAGCAAGATAAGCAGCAGAACAAACAACACGGGCATCAAAATGCTGACAGCCCGCTCCAGGCCTTTTTCTACGCCCAAAGCCACTACGCCAACCGTCATCACCATGAACAGGCCGTGCCAGAACACCATTTCGCCCGGATTGGCCAGTAGCCCGGTGAAGTTGGCTTCGGGGTCGGTCACGCCAACGCCGCCGAATAGATCCTTGGCGTAGAGAAAGCCGTAGTGCAGGGTCCATCCTGCGACCACCGAGTAGAACGACAGCACCAGAAAACCGGCGACGACGCCAAGTATGCCCAGGCCCATCCAGCCTTTCGACGAATTTGAGGCGACCGAGAGTTCGCGCAGAGAATTAATCGGGCTCATGCGACCGCGCCGACCCACAATGATTTCAGAGAACATGACCGGCAGGCCGACGATCAGAATGCACATCAAATAGATCAGAACAAATGCCCCGCCACCGTTCTCGGAAGTGATGTAGGGAAAGCGCCAGATGTTGCCGAGACCGACGGCAGAACCGGTTGCAGCCAGTATAAAGGCCAGGCGAGATGACCACATGCCGTGGATCGACGTTGTTTGCATAAAGCGTTGGAGCCTTTATTTTTGTTGGTTTTAACGCGCAACATTGTGCGCTAAAACCGGTCAGAGGTTCAAATCGAAGTACACGTCCAGCGTTGATCGCGTGGATTTTCAATGAACAACAGCGTGCTTTGATCGTGGCAAACTAATTTTATCCAAGTGGAGTCAGGTGAACGATGAACCAGCGGTATTTGTTTAGCGGCGTCTTAATGTCAGTCGCGCTTAGTGCAGTCTTGCTGTGCAACGTCTCGCTTGCCGATGAGCGGCGCCATCATTCCGCCCATGTGCACGGCGCCGGACACGGTAGTCTGGCTCAGGACGATGCAGCCCTTGAGCTGAAACTGGAGCTGCCCGGTTTTAACATCGTCGGTTTCGAACATCCGCCGCGCAATACTGAACAGCAGCAGGCGTTCGACGAAGCGGCGGGCGTACTATCTTCAACCGAATGGATGTCCATTAGTCCTGGCGCTGAATGCAGGCTGATTCAGCAGCAAGTGACCGCCCTGGGGTTTGGCCTGGACGAAGGCCCGGCTGCTGAAAGCGATCACTCGCATCAGCATCATTCGCATAGCCACCAGGCCAGTGATGCCGACGAGAAGAACGAAATCAACCCGTTCGCCGCTGATCATGACCACGGTGCTCAAAAGCACGATGACCATCAGCACGATTCTGATAAGCAACAGCATCATAATCACGACCACGACCACGACCACGACCACGACCACGATCATGCCAGTTTCAGTCTGACATTGCGCTGGACCTGTGAGCAACCGGATGAATTGACTATGCTAGCGCTCGACCTGTTTTCAGACTTTCCGTTGAATCAGACCATTACGCTTGATCTGTTGACCGAGGCGCGCGCTGATCAGCTGATTTTGAACTCAGAGCAGACTGAAATTTCGCTGCAATGAACAATACCCTGCAGCGCGATCAAATTTTGCTACAGGCAAGCGATATTGAATTTTCCTGGCCCGGCCAAGCGCAGCCAGTCCTCAAAATTGCAGAACTGTCCATGCGCGCTGGCGAACGCCTGTTCTTGCGTGGCCCCAGTGGCTCGGGCAAATCCAGCTTGCTTGCGTTGATCGGCGGCCTGGTTCAACCACAGAGAGGCGTTTTGAGCTGTCTTGGCGAAGATTTGACCGCCATCAGCGGCCCGAAACGTGATCGCTTCCGAGCCGATCATCTGGGCGTGATCTTCCAGCAATTCAATCTACTGCCCTGGTTGGACGTGCGCTCAAATGTCGTTCTGCCGTGTCAGTTTTCCAAGCGTCGCGCCGAGCGCGCCGGTGATGTGAATGCTGCAGCTGAAGACTTGCTTGCAACGATGAACCTGGAGCCTGGATTATGGACGCGCCGCGCCGACCAGCTCAGCGTCGGTCAGCAGCAGCGCGTCGCTGCGGCCCGGGCGTTGATCGGTCAGCCTGAGCTTGTTCTTGCTGATGAACCCACATCCGCGTTGGACAGTGATCATCGCGATGATTTTCTTGATCTGCTGTTTGCTCAGTGCGAGCAATCGGGCAGCGCTTTGTTGTTTGTGAGTCATGATCGCGAGCTGGCCGATCGTTTTCAGCGCCAGCTTGATTTGAGTGATATCAATAGCGCTGGTCGCCAAACCGGAGCGGCCGCATGACCCTGCCCGGCCTGGCGTTACGCTCGCTCAACAATCGCCGTTTTGCGATCAGTTTGACAGTCTTGACCATTGCCCTGTCGATCGGCCTGCTGGTGCTGGTCGAGCAGCTGCGCTCGGAAGTGCGCGAAGGTTTTTATCGCTCAGTCTCAGGCACTGATCTGATTGTCGGCGCCCGCACCGCCCCGGTTCAGCTCCTGCTCTACTCGGTGTTCGGCATGGGCGAGCCGACCAACAACGTGTCCTGGGAATCATTTACGGCCCTGTCTGATTTACCCGAAGTGGCTTGGTCGGTGCCGATTTCTCTGGGTGATGCCTACCAGGGCTATCGTGTGGTCGGCACTCAGGCCGGATTCTTTGAACATTACCGCTACGCTGATCGTCAGCCGCTTGAAATAGCCCAGGGCAAGCGCTTTGATGATTTATTCGACGTCGTTCTCGGTCATCAGGTCGCGCGCAAGCTTGGCTATGGCTTGGGTCAGGAACTCGTGCTTGCCCACGGCACCGCCAACGTCAGCCTGCAGTCGCACGATAATCTCCCGTTTACCGTATCGGGCATTCTGGCCCCAACCGGCACCCCGGTCGATCAGCAGCTCTATATTTCTCTGTCCGCCCACGAAGCGCTTCATCTTGGCTGGCAGAACGGCGTACCGCGACCAGGTGCGAGCCCTGATGGCGATCAAGCGCGGGCGATTGCTGATCGTTTGACGCCTGATTCCGTCACTGCCATCCTGCTTGGTCTGACCTCGCGCTCGGCGGTGTTCGGCCTGCAGAACCGCGTTAATCGCTACACCGAAGAAGCGCTGAGTGCCGTTCTGCCGGGAATCGCGCTGCAACAACTGTGGCGCATCACCGGCCTGGCTGAACAGATCTTGCGCGTGGTTGCAGGATTGGTTGTGCTGGCTGGCTTGCTGGGAATGCTGACCGTGCTGTTGACCACGCTGAATGAGCGTCGACGTGAAATGGCGATACTACGTGCCAACGGTGCCCGGCCGCTGCAAATCGCCGGCCTGCTGATTTTCGAAGCCGGTCTCCTGGCTGCCGCCGGAATTTTGTTAGGTCTGGCTCTGGCCACTTTAGTACAGGCGTTGGCCGCACCCTGGTTGTTGAGCACCGTGGGGGTTAATATCGCGGTCGCTTGGCCATCCGCGCTGTTGTGGAAAATTCTCGGAATGATTTGGCTGGCTGGCTTGATTGTTGGCGCCGTGCCGGCGCTTTTGGCCTATCGGCGCACGCTGGCCGATGGCATGCAGGTGAGAATGTAAGAATAGTAGGCTGGGATTGAGTTTTTTAATTTTGGATTGATCATGCTTAGAAAATTTGCTTTGACCGTTGCAGCCGTGCTGCTTGTTTCTAGCCACATTGTCGTTGAGTCGCTTGCGGCCAACGAGACCCGCGTGCTGGAGTGGATTGAACTGATGCCGCAATCGGAATCTGATGCCTGGCTGAATGACTCTGCCAATGTCGATCATTCCGGGTTTGACGCGCCAGAACCTTTCCAGTCTTTCAAGACCGTGCCCGAACTAGACGGTGAGACGGTCCGCATTCCGGGCTTCGTCGTGCCGATTGAAACGGACGGAGAGGGTAATCTGCTGGAATTTTTTCTGGTGCCCTACTTCGGTGCCTGCATCCACGTGCCGCCACCGCCAGCGAATCAACTGGTTTATGGCCGACTTGACGAGGCCATTCCCATGGTCAATATCTGGGATGCGTTCTGGATGGAAGGGCAGCTGAATATTGAAGAGATTTCGAATGAGACCGCAGACTCTGCGTATACGATGGACGTGACGTCGCTGGAATTGTATTGAGAGGTGGTGAAACCGGTTTACGGGAAAACGAAAGACGGATGCGCGGAAAACAGAAAGTGGAAATACTTAAAGAGGATTGATATGAACAAGTGGATTGTTTTGGTTTGCCTAACATTGATGCCGGTGTTGGTGGTTGCTGACGACCACGGTGATGATCGACGATTGTCGGTTGAAAAGCTGTGGCAGATGGATCGGGTCGGGTCGCCGGTGATTTCGCCAGCGAGTGGCCACGTTGTTGTTCCAGTGACTTCATGGGATGTTGAATCCGACGAAGCTGAAACCCGGCTGTGGCTGCTGTCGACCGATGGTGGCGTGCAGCGCGCTTTGACCGCAGCTGGGCAATCCGCATCCAGCCCGGCGTTTTCCCCGGACGGTAAAACGCTTGCCTTTGTCAGCACGCGCGGCGATGACGAAGCCGGTCAGGTTTATTTGTTAAGCATGGACGGCCCGGGTGAAGCGGTCCGCTTGACCGAAGTGCCGACCGGAGTCTCAAGTCTTAAGTGGGTCGGCGAGCACATCTATTTCATCAGCTCGATTTGGCCCGAACAAGAATGGGAGGAAATGACCGAGCAGATTCAGAGCGACAAAGACAGCCACGTCTCGGCCATGCAGTGGAATTCGCTGCCCTATTCGAGCTGGGATCGCTACCTGGACGAAGATCGCCAGGCCCACCTCTACCGAATCCCAGCCGAAGGCGGTGATGTCGAACCGCTGACGCTGCCGATGGAAGTTCAGCTGGGCCGCTCCGGTGCCGGGGCTGGCAGTTATGACGTGCATCCTGATGAATCGCATCTGGTTATAGCGGTCGACAGTGACCCCCAGGCGGTTGATCCCAAAACCGAACTGCTCCTGGTGCGCCTTTCTGATACCAACGTTACCAATCTATCCGAAGATAATTCAGCCAGCGACGGTGCGGCAATGTTCAGCCCGGACGGTAATACGCTGGCCTACGCGCGCCAGTCCATTAAAGGCTTCTACGCCGATACTGCGCGCCTGATCATTCGCGATCTCGCGACTGGAGAAGAGCGCAATCTCACTGAAGATTGGGATCGTTCAATGTCCGGCATGATCTGGGCTCCGGACAGCTCCGGTCTGTATGCATCAATCGCCGATGCCGGCACCGTGCGGGTCTATTTCGTTGATGCCGAAAGTGGTGAGCCGCGTGCGATCACAAGCGACACCAGCTTTGGCGCGTTGAGCGTGGCCGATAACGGCACCTTGGTGGCCAGTAATCACAGCTTCTTGTACCCACCGCGCGTGCAGGCGATCGACACCAGCAATGGTGCAACGATGCGTTTGGATACCTTTAACGACCAGGTGCTGGAAAGCGCTGATCTGGGAACCTATGAATCCGTCACCTACACCGGCCACAACGGCCAAGAGATCCAGATGTGGGTGCATTATCCGCCGGGTTTTGACGCAGACAAGGAATACCCGCTGTTTTTGCTTATCCACGGTGGACCGCACAACATGATTCCTGACGGATTCCATTTCCGCTGGAATGCTCAGACCTTTGCCTCTTGGGGCTACGTCACCGCCTGGCATAACTTCCACGGCTCGAACGGATTTGGCCAGGACTTCGCCGACGCAATAAACCCGGATTGGATCACTGCGCCTTATGAAGACACCATCGCTGCGGCCGACTGGTTTGCCGAAAAAGACTGGATCGATGAAGACCGCATGGTCGCCGGTGGCGGCAGCTACGGCGGTTATCTGGCATCGATCTTGCTAGGCAAAGACCACCCCTTCAACGCCTTGCTGATCCATGCGCCGGTCTACAACATGTACTCCCAAATGGCCGCCGATTTCGCCGTTCACTCGACCCGCTTTGGCGACTTCTGGGACGCACCGGAAATCTACCGCGAGATTTCACCGCATTACTACGCCAGTGAGTTCGACACCCCGGCCCTGATCATCCACGGCCAGAACGACCTGCGCGTGCCGGTCGGCCAGGCCTTCGAGCTGTTCCGCACCCTGCAGAGCAAAGACATCGAATCGCGCCTGATCTACTATCCGGATGAAAACCACTGGATTCTCAAGCCCAACAACTCGATCTACTGGTACCACGAAGTCCGCGATTGGATGGAGCGCTTTGCCGAGCCTGGCGCGAAGTAAATCCGACAGGTCCAAGGCGGTGGATTTCCGGTAGCAGAACTCAGGTCGCAATAAGGCCATGGGTGTCGAGATTGAACGCAAGTTCTTGCTCAAAGATGACCGTTGGAAACTCGGCGCCCAAGGCCTTCGCTACTGTCAGGCCTATCTATCCAGCGACCCGGACCGCACAGTCCGGGTTCGAATCGCGGAAACTGCCAAGAATGAATCTCAGGCCTGGCTGACCATCAAAGGCCGATCACAAGGCCCAGTCCGGGCAGAATACGAATATCCTATTCCATTGGCTGATGCCCAATCCCTGATTGAAACGCTGTGCAACAAACCCCCAATCGAAAAACTGCGCTACCACGTGACTTACCAGGGCGACCTGTGGGAGATTGATGAATTTGAAGGCGACAACGTCGGATTGGTTATCGCCGAAATTGAACTGGAATCAGCTGATCAAAAATTCATGATCCCGCCGTGGTTGGGGCGCGAAGTCACCGATGAATCGCGTTATTCCAATGCTCGCCTGGCCAATCGGCCTTTCACCCGCTGGGTTCACTGACCACGCCTTTTCGAACAATCACCACCAGGCCAAAAGTGCCCAGGCGATGACAACCGGCACCTGTTGTCAGCGAACGGGCATTAGCCCAGAGCACGACTCAGAGCACCATCGAGATCGTGCTTCAAATCGTCAACGCCCTCAATTCCGACCGACAGCCGCATCACATGCTCATCAATTCCCAACCGCATTCGTTCAGCATCGCCGATCTTGGCATGCGAGGTATATCTTGGCTGGCAGATCATTGATTCAACCCCGGCCAAGCTGACCGCGGGTTGAATTAGCGCTAAATCGTTCAGAAACTGCTCAGGATCGACCGTCTTAGTCAAACGAAAACTCAACATGCCGCCAAAGCCTGACATCTGCTGAGCTGCCACGGCGTGTCTGGGGTGGTCCTTCAATCCTGGATAAAACACCTGGTCAATTTTTGGATGCGCGTCCAGCCATTCAGCCAACTCAGCGGCATTGGCCGACTGACGCTCGACCCGCAGTGCCAGGGTTTTAATCGAGCGCTCCAGCAAATACAGATCCTGCCCGTTCAAGCTTGAACCCAATCGAATGACGTTTGGTTTGAGGCGTTCGATCATTTGGGCAGAACCAATCAACGCCCCGGCGAGCAGATCAGAGTGTCCGCCAAAGTATTTGGTCGCCGAGTGCATCACCAGATCAAAACCCAGCGCTATGGGCTGCTGCAGAATCGGCGTTGCAAACGTGGAGTCGATAACGCTGGTTAGGTCATTCTCTTTGGCAAAGTTGGCAACGGCACCTAGATTGACCACATCCAGCATCGGATTAGTGGGTGATTCGACATAGATCATTTTTGTTGATTCGCGAAGGTGTTGTTCCAGATTGGCCGGATCACCATCCCAAATCGAGAACTCAAAGCCCAGCGGCTTGAGTAAGCCATCAATCAAATCCAGCGTGCCGCCATAGAGTCCGTCGAGAACAATCGCATGATCGCCCGGCGACAGCAGTGAAAAGAAAATCGCACTGATCGCGCCTAGCCCGCTGGCCGTTATCAACGCGTCCTCGCCGCCTTCCAGCGCTGCCAGCCGACGTGCAACGACCGCGTGGTTCAGACCATTGTGATATCGCGGGTAGCGCACGATGCCATCGCGATAATCAAACGCCGAACTGGTGACGATCGGTGTGTTCAGCCCGAAGGCTTCGGGTAATTTTTCAGCACCAGTATGAATGCAATTCGTATGTTGATTTGTCTCTGGCAGATTAGTGGGCATGAGCTTCTTGGGACCGTGAGCGTGTTAGGACACTGGGAGTGTAGCTTGGTAGGAGGGTGGGTTGCCTGGCGGCAGTCGTTGTTCTACATCGCAAGCCGCGAGCGCGGAACAAGGATTAAAGTCGACGAACTAAATTTGATGAGTTGCGATAGCTCTTGTAATCACAATTCTATTCAGAGGCTCCTTTGCAAAAATCATCGATCTCGATTCGATCTCGCCCGCCTTGTTTGGCTCGATACATTGCTTGATCCGCCCGAGCGCGAAGAGCGTGAATATCATCATCAGGATGAGCACAGCTCACGCCAAAGCTCAGGGTAATAGGTGGATCGCTATCACGCACAAAACGAGTGTCGGTTTGACGAAACCTCTTGATACAGTCGATCGCGTGTTCTACACGACTAACTCGCAGCAGGATGGCGAATTCCTCGCCTCCAATACGTCCAATCAGGGCGTCTTTTGGGAACACTTCGCGCAAGCGACGCGCTGTGCGGCCGAGCACGCGGTCACCCGCGCGATGGCCATAACGGTCATTGACTTGTTTGAAATGGTCGATGTCTGCGGCGATAAGTACGCTAAGACGGTCTTGATCCTGCCCCGCTTTTAATTCGCTTAGGTTCGCCTTACCGATTCTAGATCGGTCGATTAATGCTTGAGCTCGCTCGAAGAACCAGCTGTGGTTGGCCAGGCCAGTGAGGCCATCCTGGCGAGACAGATCACGGAAAAGGCGCCGACTCTGAACTACACGGTATAAGATCCCGCCCAGTCCCAGAATAAGACCAATGATCAACAGCCAGATAAACGTGCGTAAGCGCTGCTGTTGAGCGGCATTCTCGGCTTCGAGCTGAGCGGCTCGGGTGGTCTCACGCAGTAGTTCAATTTGCTGACGCTGCAATTGGCTATCGAACTCCACTTGCAGATAAGCAAGCCGCATCGCACGCTCGCGTCCGAGAAAAGACTCACGCGCCTCAACGTGATCATAGAGCAGGCGCAAGGCTGATTCAAAATCGTCGGACGCCGCAGCCATTCTCGACTTTAAAGACTTCAGCCGCGCAGATTGATCCCACAGATCTCTATCAGAAAAGAACTCGCTTAATCGATCGAGTTCTTCGTACCAGGACGCATTCAAGCGCCCAAGGTCCTGCAGGATCTCAGCACGTACCAGCCGCGCTTCAAATTCTCCCAGTTTATAGACCGCATTCTGCAGTGCGGAAACGGCGTCTTCGGCCAGAGGTAATGCAGCCTCTGCTTTTCCCTGGCGACGTAACAAATCCGCCAGACCGTGCTGGTGTACACCGACAAAAAGCGCGTTACCTACATCGCGACAGGTTTGAATTCCCTCTCTGTAGGTCTGCTCCGATTTTTCAGAGCGGTCGGCCCACTTGTACACCGGAGCCAGGCGCTGAAGCGCTACGCACGCTTCCTGCGTAAGCCCAGCTTCGCGCGCGATAGCAAGTGCGCGCACGCCATAATCAATGCCGAGATCATATTCGCCGACCCGTCCCATCATGTAAGCCGCCATGTTCAAGGTGGCGATCGTGGGGGTCGGATCCTCAAGTTCGATTTCGATGCTAAGAGCCTCACTGAGCGACTCAAAGGCCGCTTCGTAGCGTCGAAGCAGCACACTGACGTTGGCCTGGAATTGCAGCGCGCTTAAACGTCGGTCGGCGGGCAGATCTCTTTCGAGCAGAGCGCTGACCTGCTCGAGTGCTTGCTCAGTCTTGTCGTCAAGGGCGAGGTGCCGCGCCTCCAGTAGCTGAAAGTCGGCGTACTCGCTTAGTTCTGCCTGATCAATGAATGGCGCCAGCTCGTCCAGCAAAACCTGGGCTTCGCTCCAATGATCCTGATAACTAATCTCGCGAGCCTCATCAAGGACAGTGCGAAAGTCTGGCGGCTTAGCTGAAAGTGTCGATCCTAGCGACAGAAGCACGACCCAGGCGCAAGTCGACAAGAGTCGCCCGAAGCTGCCAGCTTCGGTGATTATTCGATTGGCCTTGATCAAGATTATTGCCTGTGAGAAAAAGATAATTATTCTATTATGAGTCTATCTTAATTCAGGGTAATCCAGTTAACCAATAGTGCGCTATCTGATGTCTTATCGTGCACCAAAAGGTCAGCGCCTAGCGGTAGGCATGGTTATTGACCGACAGGCCCAGCACCGCCGGACTGGTTCTGCTTTGTTCACCTCATCCTGCGCAATGCCTACTGTTCAAAACGATCGGTAAACAAGGGTGTTTCCGGGATGATGCCGCCACGCTCGTGCGCACCGATATCGCAGCCTGCACCGGCAGGACGGACGGCGCCGCGTTGGTCAACGCCTTCGACCGGCTCTGCCGCGCAGGCCACGCTGTCGCCGTTATCCACCGCTGGGCTATCGGCACCTGGCGAGTAGGTCAGGGTGTTGCCACCGGCGTTGCCCAGCGGTTGGAGCATCGGATCCGTGCTGGTGCTGTCGGTTGGTTGATCCAGGCCAGAGCAGGACTCGTCGTCAGCAATGTTGTGGCCGAGCGAGGTGATGCTTGGATTGCTCAACCCCATCAAACAATCGGGCTGCCCTGGCGTGCTGATGATGCTGTTGTGCAGCGACAGTGTTCCGAATTTATGCAGGTCTTGGCCGCTGAGATGGCCGATGAGGCTGATGTTGATCGCACGAATATTTGCTGACTCATCGATGTAGAGTCCACCGCCCTCTGCCGCCGCGTTGAGCGTGATGGTTGAGTTTGCTATCACCGCGTCGCTGCCAAACCAAATACCGCCGCCCTGGCCGGAGGCCGTGTTTTCAGCAATCAACAAGCGGGAAAGTGTGCCCTCAAAAACACCGCCACTGCTCAGATAGAAGCCACCACCATTGACCGCGCTATTGCCACGGATTCGGCTGCGCTCAAATGCAACTACGCGTTTTTCGATATACACGCCGCCACCGTTAGTCAATGCACTGTTATCCTCGAAGCGGACGCCAAAGATACTGACCAAGCCGACGTACATACCGCCGCCATCATTGGCACGGTTGTCGCGAACGACGCTATCGACTAGGTTGGCGGAGATGAAAGCGAAAATAGCACCACCACGGCCGGTAAAGGCTTCGTTATCGACTAGCTGGGAGTCAAATAGCGATAACTCACGCGCAACGATGGCACCACCGTCCACCACGGCGTTATTCGACTCGAAGGTTGACTCATAAACAAGCGCTCTCGCCTCTTGAGCATTGATCGCCCCACCGGCGGCGGCACCATTATTGATGAACGCTGCAGCCACGACCTCCATGCGCTCCAATGATTGATCAAAAATTGCGCCCCCATCACCGGCGGCCAGGTTACCGCTGAACGTCGAATCGCTGATCACAAGCTTGGATTCATCGAGATTCAGGATCGCACCGCCGTTGCCGGTCTCTGCTTCGTTCATACTAAAGATGCTCGCGTTCAGAATTTCTACGGACAACGCATCCGAATACAAACCGCCGCCTGCCTCCGCCGTGTTCGACAGTATGTTGCTGCCGTCAATTTCGACCGTTCCTTCGCCGCCCTGCTGATAAATACCGCCACCGTTACCGCTCACGGCCATGTTCAACTCGACCGTGCTGTTGATCAATTCAAGATTACCGCCGTTGTTATAAATACCGCCGCCAGCCCCGGCGCTGTTGTCTCGGATCGTGCTATTCGAAATCACCAACGATGTTCCACTCACACTGAATATTCCACCACCTGCGCCAGGCGTCGAGCCGCCGGAAATGATCAAATTATTCAGCTCAAGACCTTGACCTAACTGATCGATAACGCGTTGACCGTCTACCGTCTGGTGAATGGTCGCCGGGTCCAAACCGTTCGTTTCAATGCGAAGTTCGATTGGAATCTGCTCGGCCTGGATCACATCCAGATCACCGGTTTCATTGGGATTGTCGATCGACTCCGGTAAGGTCAGTTCATAGGTTGCGCCACTGACCAGAACAATCACATCGGTCAGCGCTGGTGACCCAGCTTCGCACTCGCCGTCAATCGGGCTGGACTGGTTAAGATTGGCATTTCGAATGGCTTCTCTCAGGGTGCAGCTGCCGTCGAATTCATCAACTCCATCAATAGTCGAGTCGACAACAATCTGATTGGTCCCGGCCAGGGCCGTTAGAGACGTGGTGCTGGCGATGATCAGGCTCACGGCCAAAGCGGCGTGCAGTGAGGGTGTTAACTTGCCGAAGCTGAAAGTATTCATTGATCGAAATCCTTGGATTGAATAAGGGTGCGCCTGACTCATGCAGGGGTGCGCTCTCTAATTCATGCGCAGTGCCGGGACTTCAGGGATCATTGATCAGCAAAGATTTGTTCAAACATCCGCATTTGCTCGATAATCGCGATAATTCTGACGAGCGCTGTATTCCTATAGACTGGCAGGATGGCTGAAGACCTGACCCAACTTCTGGATGAATCGGCGAGTCCGGCCGAGCGCGAGCGATTGCTCAAGCTGGTCTATTCCGAACTTCAGTCGCTGGCCCGTCGCGAGCTGGGTGCCCGGCGGCACGACCAGACGCTAAGCACCGGGCCGCTGGTCAATGAGGCCTACATGAAGCTGTTCCCGAACGGCCTTGGGGGCTATGAGAATCGGCGTCATTTTTTCGGAGCGGCCGCCCGCGCCATGCGCCAGGTCGCGGTTGACTACGCGCGTGCGCGCTTGGCCGAGCGTCGAGGCAACGGGCAGAAGCCGCTCAATCTGGATCAGGTTGAAGCTGGTGCTTTAGGCACCGACAGCTACGCCGAAGAGCTGATCCACTTGGATGGCGCGCTGAAGCGCCTTGCCGAAGTTGACGAGCGGGCGCTTCAGGTCGCTGAGCTGCGCTATTTCGTAGGTCTGGACGTTAAAGAAATCGCGCGAATGCTGGCGGTATCGGAAGCCACGATCAAACGTGATTCGCGCTTTGTTCGCCAATTTCTGGATGCGGCGCTGCGGCAATGACCCTTCAGGGCATTTCTCGCACGTCTGATCAAAAAATCGAGGGGTTTAATGGACATTGAATCGTGGAGACAGCTGCGCAGGCTCAGTGAGCAGTGCGCTGAGCTTCCTGATGCCGAAAAAAAAACCTGGCTCAAGGCGCAGGGCCTGGATGACGCGACTTGTGACCAAGTCCTAGCTCTGATTGATCCGGAAACTCTGGATGAAGATGCGCCAAACGACTTGGCCCAGAACATTACCGACCGCATGTCGCCTGCCGATGCGGCAAAGACTTCGGAGACAGGTGCCAGAATTGGCCCTTGGCGATTGCTCGAGCCGATTGGTGAAGGAGGCATGGGCAGCGTCTATCGTGCTGAGCGAGTCGACGGCGGATTTAACCAAGAGGCCGCTGTAAAACGCATGCGGCTAGGCATCGACCAGCGCCAGTATTTGGCGCGCTTCGAGGCAGAGCGCCAGATTCTGGCCGGGCTTCAGCACCCAAATATCGCCAAGCTGCTCGACGGCGGCACCACCGAAGAGGGCATGCCGTACCTGGCGCTGGAGTATATTCGCGGACAAACCATCGCGACCTACTGCGATCAGCAACGGCTGGACATCGCGCAACGCCTGCGACTATTTCTCTCGCTGTGCGACGCCGTTGCCTACGCCCATCGGCATCTGATCGTTCACCGTGATATCAAACCCTCGAATGTGATGGTTGATACGGAAGGTCAGATCAAGCTTCTTGATTTCGGCGTTGCCAAGTTGCTCAAAACGAATTCAACGGTGGCTGCGAACCAGACCGTCAACACGCCGCTAACTCCGGCCTACGCTTCGCCCGAGCAGCTGCGCGGCCTGCCGGCCAGTACCCAAACTGATGTCTATGGCCTGGGGCTGCTGTTGTTCAAACTGTGCACCGGCGTGCTGCCTCAACGTGCGCGCAGCAGCAATTCGGCCGATGCTGTTTCAGAAGTATTAACCACCGATCCCCTCGCCCCAAGCACGGCCCTCCAGCGCCTAACTCACAATGACGCTGAGCGCTCAGAAATTGCCCAAACTCGCGCAACCGAGCCTGCTTCGCTCAAGCGCCAGCTGCGCGGTGACCTTGACGCTATTTTGCTTAAGGCTTTGCGCACCGAGGCGGCTGATCGCTATGCCTCGGTTGATGCTTTTGTCGCCGACATCAAAGCCTATCTGGTGCAGCGACCGGTCAGCGCCCGGCGGGGTTCGAAGCGCTACCGACTGGGGCGCTATATCGCGCGCAATCGATTGGCGGTCGGCCTGGCCAGCCTGCTCCTGTGCAGCGTAGTCATCGGCTCGGTGGGAACACTCCTAAAATCAATCGAAGCCCAGCGCCAGGCTGTGCAAGCCACTGAAATGCGTGATTTCGTGGCCGATATTTTCCGACGCGCCAACCCGACCAACAGCGCGGGAGCACAAACCAGCGCGCGCGATCTGCTCGATCAAGGCCTGGCCCGAATCGATCAATCCGAGCTCAGCGACGCCTCAAGCAAAGCGCAAATTCGGGCCATCATGGCCGATGCCTATCTTTCTCTGGGGCACAGCACGATTGGGCATCAGCTGGCCAGTCAGGTGCTCACTGATGTCGAAGCGCTCGGCCTTGAAGGTGAAATAAAGACCAGCGCCATCTTGCTGAAAGCCAGAGCGGAGAGCGAGCGAGGTGAGCGCGAGCTGGCGCTAACGCTATTAAACCGGGCCGAGCCGCGTATCGATTCAAGGCGGCTCAGTGAGCATCTGGGCCTGCTGCATTTCGAGCGGGGTCGAGTGTATCTCTCGCAAGGCGAGATTGAGAATGCAACCCTCGATATGGAGCGCGCTGTCTCGGTTTACAGCCAACTGTACGGTCGGCTAAGTGACCCAGCGCTCAACGCCAGTCGCGTGCTGGCGTGGATTTACGATGAGGCCGAGCGCTACGGCGACATTGATACCTTGATCAGACCGCTGATTGAAGCCACGCTGACTGATCAAGTGACCAGTCCCGATCCAACAGCCGAGTCCAGCGCTAATAGTATTTCCAATGCACCCATAAATCCGCTCTATCTGGCCGACCTGCTGGATGCTCAGGCCAACGCGTTAAGCAGCATGGGTCAATCCCAACAAGCCATTGACTATCGTCTGCAAGCTATCCAGGTTACCGCCGATATCTACGGGGAGAGACACCGCTACACCGGCACCCGCTGGAACAATCTTGCCTTTTCCTACCTGCGCGATGAGCGGCTGTCGGATGCCTATGATGCGATGGATCGTGCGTTGACGATTCTGCGCCAGAGCTCTCCGGAAGGCAGCCATATCATTGGCTCGACCGCGAGTAATTTCGCCCGAATTTCGCTGCTCTTGGGTCGCTATGAACAGGCCGAAGCGTTGATTCAGGAAGCGATCGCCATTCGTGAAGTCAAAAGCACGCCGCTCGATGTCGCCTTCAGCACCCAGATTGCATCCACCGTTGCCCGGGCTGCCGGTGATCTTTCGCTTGCTCATGAGCGTGCCGGTCGTGCCGAAGCGCTGTTTGCCGCGCTGGATCGAAAGCCCAGCTCGCTGCAGCAACGGCTGCTGCAAGAGCGGGCTGAACTCAATTTACTTGGTGGTACTCCAGAAAATTGCGCGGTCGCTGAGCAAGCAAAGGCCTTGTTGACCAATG
>JGI12109J20283_10029123_pt1 | contig 17850 bp, 12 predicted proteins | sample ElkSlonscriptome_12_FD_20283 | JGI IMG/M metagenome (IMG submission 20283)
GTCTGGCGATCGCGTTCGACCGGCAGCGGGTTGGCGACCGTGACATTGGTGGACGTCGGATCCAGGCCCAGCCCGTCAAATGGCGGGACATAGTTGCCTGGCGCTGCTTCCCAGAACTGGGTCAGTGGCGCAGTCGGATTCATGGCGCTCGGCACACCTTGGTAATACGGCAGCTCAACCACACCAATCAGAATGTCTGCGATGCCTGGAGAACCCGGCACCACATTGCCGGTATTCAAGCCGCTTGGCACGGCCTGGGCTGCGGTCGCCGACAGCGTAGAACGCACCGCGCTCAGTACCGGGCGGATGGTCTGGGTCGTGGCCGACCAGGACAGCACGATATCTGCCGGATCGATGCCGACCGAAGCCGCTGCTGCTTCCTGCGCGTTGGTCAGCTGACGCAGTGGTTCCAGCGCCTGGGCATTGGCATTGGAAAGCAGCGGATCGGTGCTGATGCCACTTTCATTGACCAGCGGGGAGGTTCGCTTGGTGATGAAATAGGTTTGCGAGGGTGTCGCGACATTGCCGGCCGGATCCTGAATGCCGTCTGTCACAACGGCCATGTAGGCAGTCGCTTCGGCCAGCGGCTGTAACGGAACGATGGCCACGGTCGCACCGTCCGCAGTATTGCTGACGATACTAGTCACGAAGTCCTGACCCGGGACCAGTTCGCGATTGATCTGCTGCACCGCAATGGTACCGAAGACCAGCTGGACTTCGAACAGGCGGACCGTACCACCCGGCACAACGGTCGAGGTATTAATCTGACCGTCAAAGCCAAAGGTCCAGGGGTTGACGGGGCTGAACCCATCGAGTGCGTTGGCTACGACCGCGGGATCACTGAAGTCGGTTGGATCAGCAACCGGTATGTTCAGCGTCAGGTCGCCACTGCCGGAAAACAGCAAGTTGATCGGAAATGGCAGCACGCCATTGGCCGGGTCGAACGTGGCTTCCAGCACTGCGGTTGTTGGATTGCCATCCGGATTGGTGACAGGAACCTGCGGTACGGCCCGGTCACTGCCGGATCCACCACCACAGCCAGCCATGATGGCTGCCACCAGCGCAAGCGCTGGAAAAAGACGGTACTTCATCAGTTTTTCTCCCCGAAGCTTTGGGCTTGTCGGTTGTTATGGTTGTTTAATCACCGCCCGGATCGTGGCCCGAGTCGGCTTTCCTTTATGATATGAACAGGACACCCAATAATGCAAGTGGTATGGACACAATCCGTCCAAATCATTCAGAACCCTCACCCTACCTTAAATCGCTTCTCATTTGGTTAACTCCGATCGCCGCGCTGCTGCTGGCGGCTGCACTGGTTAACTGGAGCGATTTGAGCGTTCCTGCCGCCGCAACGGCTGCGGTCACTTTTTGGTGTGCAGCCTGGTGGTTGACTGAGGCCGTGCCGATACCGGTTACATCCCTGCTGCCGCTGGGCGTGTTGCCACTATGCGGCGCGCTGACGCCCAACGAGGTTGCGCAGAGCTATGGCAGTCCGTTGATCCTGTTATTGCTCGGCGGCTTCATGCTGTCGGGCGCGCTGGCCCGATCGGGTGCCCATCGCCGACTGGCCATGAACATGATCGGTTTGTGCGCGCGGCTGGGCAGTCGGGGCCTGGTGCTCGGCTTCATGCTGGCCGCGGCTTTTCTTTCAATGTGGATTTCAAATACAGCCACTACCCTGATGCTGTTGCCGGTCGCACTCGCCGTACTGGAAGACGAACGCTTTCGAAAGCTCAGCATACCGCTGCTGCTGGGCACAGCCTATGCAGCCAGTATCGGCGGCACTGCAACGCCGATCGGCACTCCGCCCAACCTGATTTATCTGCAGGTTGCATCCGACCAATTTGGCACGGCGCCCTCGTTTCCAATCTGGATGAGCTGGGGGTTGCCGGTCGTGTTTTTGATGCTGCCGGTCGTGTTTTTCTGGCTGACTCGTTCAGTCGAATCCGAACCCATGCCTGCGATGACTTCACCTGGCCGGTGGCAGACCGTGGAGATTCGCGTGCTGATGGTCTTCGCCGTGACTGCCCTGCTTTGGATGACCCGCACAGCCCCGTTCGGCGGATGGCAGTCGGCGTTGAATCTTGACTATGCCAATGATGCGGCAGTCGCGCTGCTGGCCGTGGTCGCACTATGCATGATCCCGGATGGCAATCGTGAACGACCGGGCCGATTGCTCGATTGGGAGACGGCTGGCAACATTCCCTGGGGCGTGCTGTTGTTGTTTGCCGGCGGGATCACCCTGGCACGTGCATTCATGGAAACCGGACTGAGCGATGCATTGGCCAGCCACTTGACCATACTGGCCGGCATGCCGACCTGGCTGATGATTCTGAGCATTTGCCTGGCCGTGACGTTTCTGACCGAGGTCACCAGCAACACGGCAACCACATCACTGTTGATGCCGGTGCTGGCTTCAACCGCGATCGCCACCGATATCCCGCCCGAATTGCTGATGGTGCCGGCTGCAATCAGCGCATCGTTTGCGTTCATGCTGCCGGTGGCGACTGCGCCCAACGCCGTGATTTATGGTTCTGGCAAGATACCGATTCGCGTCATGGCGCGAGAAGGCCTGGTGCTGAATCTGATCGGCGCGGTTGTCATCAGCCTGGTCATGGTCTGGCGCTTCTAGCAGACGACCGCCTCACGCGACCACAACCATTCAATTGGAATTGATTGGATGCCGGTTGTTGCATCCGTCTAATATACGACTCAACATGACCGATCAATTGCATGCTCAAAGCCAGACCTCCAGCCTGCGTTCCGCGCTGGGTCCGGGTCTGTTGATGGCCGCTGCAGCCGTCGGCGTTTCGCATCTGGTGCAGGCCACTCGGGCCGGCGCCGAATACGGCATCGCCCTGTTGCTGTTGCTGGTCATTGCCTGTGCGCTGAAGTATCCGTTTCTCGAGTTCGGTCCGCGCTACGCGGCTGCAACCGGCGAAAACCTGGTGAACGGCTATCGAAGGCTGGGCAAGTGGGCGTTCGGCATCTTTCTGTTCGTGCTGTGCTCGACCATGTTCATTACGCTGGCCAGCATCACGCTGGTGACCGCAGGATTAACCGGCTTGGTATTCGGGCTTGAGCAATCCATTTTCCTGACCGCATGCCTGGTGCTCGGGGCCTGCGTGCTGATCATGGTCATTGGCAGCTATGCCGGGCTCGATCTGTTGATGAAAATCATCATGTCCCTGCTGGCCCTGGCGACGGTCTTTGCCGTTGCGCTCGCACTGGGCAATCAACCATCGCTCGAACCACTGGCCCAGTCCCTGACCCAGGATGACCTGTTGACCGGTGCAACACTGGCCTTTGTGCTGGCCATGCTCGGCTGGATGCCGATTCCGCTGGATTTCGCTGCCGTCCACTCGATCTATTCCCAACAGCGCACCCACCTGACCGGGCAGCGGCCGAGCATTCGCCATGCCAGCCTGGACTTTGCAATCGGATATGTCGGCGCAGTGTTTCTCGCCGTCTGTTTTCTATTGCTGGGCGCGCTGACCATGTATGGCAGCGGCACAGCGTTCAGCAATAATGCGATCGAATTTGCCGGACAACTGACCCAGCTCTACAGCCAGAATCTGGGCCAGTGGTCACAACCGTTGATTGCCTTTGCTGCGCTGGCCACGATGTTTTCGACCGCGTTGACCGTGGCCGACTGCTACCCGCGCATCTGGCGCGTGACGCTGGCCCATTTGTTCAACCCCGATATCGACCAGGTTGCCGCCTCACCGCCGCCGCCCGACCGGTTGCGCCACGCCGGCATCATGCTGCTGGTCTGTCTGGGCACCCTTGGCATCATTGCGCTGTTCGGCCGTAATTTCCGACCCCTGATTGACTTCACCACCACGGTCGCTTTTCTGGCAGCACCGGTGATCGGCTGGATGAACCTGAAGCTGATTACCGGACCACACACCCCCGCCCACGCGAGGCCCGGTCGACTGCTGCGGATGATAGCCTGGACCGGAATGGCATTTCTGATCGTGCTTTCAGGAAGCTGGCTGGTCTGGCGGCTGACAAGCTGAGCGCACGAACGCCCGGAGAAAACCGGGCGGCCTGCAAGGAACTCTCGATTCAGTCAGCTGCAGCCAGCTTGATCGACTGATAGGCTGCCCGCACCCGCGCTGGATCGTATCGACGCTCGAGCCTGCGAATCATGAAATGCCCGCGGGCCATGTCCTGGAAATGAGAAATAAAAACCGAGTTGATCACCGCACCGCCCAGCGCGCCCAGGACAGGCACGGACTGTGCCGCTGCTTTCTCCGAGACGACAATCGAAAAGCGACCGGCCACTTGAGTAATCAAGCGCACCACGGCGGGCGCTGATTTTTCTGCCAGTCCGCGCGCGGCAATATGCGAAGCTGCATCGCTGACGGCACGAGCCAGCGCAGCGCGAGCAGCAAAATAGGCCGTTTCAGCGCCGTCGTCTCGATCGGATCGTCCGCCCATGGCCAATACCTGCACACACTGAATTCGGGCTTCGGTCTGGGACAGATCCTCACCCATGCTGCGTGCAATGTCGGCAATGGATCGCAGCATGATGGTGGTGGAGATTGGCAACTCGATCGACACCGCCAGCAAACCAAACGCACCACCCGCACCACCGCTCAGTGTTGCTGCCGCATGATGCCAGCGATTGGCCGAAGGTCCAGGGCGTTGCGCGTCCAGCGTCGCAACCGCAATATCCAGGGCCCTGTCGATGGCCGTGTAGGCGCTGGCATGAATGGTTTTTCTCCAGCGCTCAGGCAGAACATCCAGGCTTTTTTCGATGGGCCGTCCGGCAAGGTGACTGATACGGGCCGCCAGACCGGGATGTTCAAGCAGGGCCTTGGCCTCACGCAGCGCATTGAAATCGTCAGCGGCCATCAGCGGATCCACCGCGATGCTGGTCACACGGGCCGTTGACGGGACCTCACGAATAGTAGTCATGAGAGTCATCCTACCGGAAAAGCATGCAGGCTCATCCGGTGCTGCCCTGCTACTGGCCTTGACTTGGTTGATTCTGCAGTCGATGATCCTCGTATCCAAGCATCTGGATTCATGCCGCATGCCCCAGTTCGTGATCAGCCATCGTCGTGCCGGTCATACCCAGCCGTCCGACCAACAACGAGCGCTGGACGCCTTTCATGACGCGCTGGACCAGGTCCTGCCGACACACGCCGAATTGGTGCATGCTGATCGCAGCGCAACGTCGGGCCCGGCTCGGCATGTCGCCCTGTTCAACGGGCAGGCCGGCGCATTGGCAGCACTGGCGCAGCACCCGGACCTGATTCTCGAGCCTGTCATTCAGCACCATATTGGCCGGGCACGGCAGGCCGATACCGGACATGTGAATTCGCAGGTCAACCAGGTGCCGGGCAATGACAACACCCTCGAGATTCGTGTGTTCGATGAACAGCATCGGCCTCGACCGGATATTGATGTCATCGCTGATTATGGCCACGGACGGAACCGCAAGCAGTCGATGGTCATCACTGATGCAAGCGGTGCAGCCCGAATCAGTCAGTGCATGGAGGCACCCATTCATGAACTGGCCGTCGCGCCGGCGCATCAATGGTGGCCGATGGTATTCGAAGCGCCGGCCGATGCAATTTCACTGCAGCTGATGCCGCTGCCCGATGCACAGCAGCATCTAGGCTGGTGGCACAAGCACAGCGGCATTGACCGTTGGCATGAAGACCGTGGCCAGGGCGTACGCATCGGCGTGATCGATAGCGGGCTGGGCGCGCATTCAGCACTGGGCGGGATTCATGACCTGGGTTCGTTGATCGACTGTACCCAGGACCCTGACGGCGGCCAGGATGCGCGCGGCCACGGCACGCATGTATGCGGCGCGATCGCGGCCCGGCCAGACTCGACCGGTCAATTCGGTGGGACTGCACCGGCAGCAGCGGTCTATTCGATTCGCGTGGTCGGTAATTCGGGCAGTGCGCATCAGGCCGATATTGCACTGGCCATTCATCAATTGGTGCATGAGCAGCGCTGTCATCTGATCAACCTGAGCCTCGGCACAACCCAGCGTTCCGAGCTGGTGGCTGATGCAGTCCGCGACGCCCGCGCAACCGGTTGTCTGGTCATCAGTGCCAGCGGCAACGGGAACGATGCGGTCGAATACCCGGCCGCACTGCAGGAATGTGTTGCGGTCGGTGCGCTGGGTCTCGACGGCTGGGGCCCATCCGGCTCACTGGCCGCACATCGCCGGCCCGACAGCGCGTCCAGGCGTGCCAAGCCATGGTTCATTGCCAACTTCAGTTCACACGGCCCGGGATTGAACGCAGTCGCAGCGGGCGTCGGCATCATCTCAACGGTACCTGGAAATCACTACGCGGCCTACTCCGGCACATCGATGGCCGCACCACAGCTCACCGGGTTGCTGGCCGCCGCGCTGCATCAGCACCCGATTCTGAAAGCCAGCGGTGTTGCACGATCTTCAGGGATGGCTCAACTGCTTGATCAATATCTGGTTGATCTGGGCCTGGACAGAACGCTACAGGGGATGGGTCGGATCAGTCTTGATCCGTCCTGATTGTGTAAGGTCGGACTGATGCCTGGCAATGCGATCGGGATCGGCCCGCGCAATCGATCCCTACGACTCGAATTGCTGCCGTCGGATCCGCTGATACTTCGCTTCGCTCAAGCCGTCGATCTCGAGGCCCAGTGAACGCAAACGTTCGAGATCCGGGGCCGGGGCCGCCCCGGGCGGAACGAACAGCGTGGTCGCCTGGCCAATTCCGGCCCGGGACAGACACTGCAGCTCGATCCACTCGATACGCGGCGAATCGAGCGGAAAACTGACGGCTTCATACAATGCGACTTTGTGGTCGGGTGCATAGTGCTCCATCAGCAGCCGTGCCAGGCCCTCGAGCCAGGCCGGCTCGGTCTCAAAGCGCTCGCGGCGCCAATCGCCGAGCACGGCCAACTGCCACAGCACCATCGGCACACTGGGGTCATAACGGCGGGGATAGACCAGAAAGTCAAACGCCTCATAGGATTGCAGGCCACTGAAACCGGGATCGATTTCAAGATCGGCAAGCAGGCAATCTTCAGCTGAAATTCCAGGCAACATGGTCGCTTCATGGCCGCGCAATCGCGCACTGCGCATGGCTTCATGCGATGGCCACACGAAGACGCCGGGATGACCATAAAATACGGCCGCAACCCGTTCGCAGTGATCCAGTGCTTCAACGATACGTTGCACCATCTCGGCATAACTCTGATCACGCGTGCGGCCCCGGCCGTAGTGGTCGGACAGCGAGATCAGATCCGGCTTGAGGCTGCGTAGATGATCGAGCGCAAAGGGCTCAGCCAACAAGGCGAATACCGTGTCAGCCTGCTCAATGACGCAGCGGGCCTGCGCGGTCAGTTGACCAGCCAGGCCGATGCCGGAACCGAGCACGTAGAGTTTGGCCATGCGTTGCTGCTGCGTTGCCCGGTCGCGGTCAGAAGATGATGAAGTTCATATGGGCATCGTCCAGCCCGGCCGCTTTCTTGATGCCTTCCTTGTCCTTGTTGCGAATCAGGTCCTTGTGCTCATCGCTAAGATCATGGGCCTCCATGACGGCTTCTGGATCCTTTTTGAAGCGATCGACCAGCGTTGGATCCTGACCCAGTTTGTGAACCAGCGTTTTTAATTTTTCAGACATGTTCCTTTCTCCTTTGATTTGACATGAGCAACAACGGATTCAATTCGCAACGTGGCTTGGTTGGTAGGGCGCCAGGCATTCAGAATCAGCCAGCCAGTCTGGCTGCGCCAGACCAAGCTGATCGGTCAACAGCATTTCGGCTGAAGTCAAAGCGCCTTCGACCCAGCCCTGCCAGGCACTGTAGGCTTCTCCACAGACATGCAACCCCGGGTCCTGCTCGCTGCCGCGCAAACAGGCAGCCGCTTGCCAGCTCTTGATACCGGGTTTCCAGCTGTGCCATCCGGCCCAGAACGGTGGCTGAGTCCAATCCACAAACACGGCATCGGTCGGCGCCGGCACTGGATAGTCATGGATTTCGCTAAGCTGACGAATCAGCTCATCACGCATCACAGCCGGAATCGGACGAACGCCGACTGCGCGCTTTTGCTTGTGGTCCAGCAACGCCGGCCAGAAGGATACCGAACGACCATCACCAAATGCCCCCAGCAACAGGGCCCGCCCCGTCCCCGGATCTGTGCCGAGGTAATAGCACTGACGCATCGGCAAGTCCGTATGCGAGGCGGCAAAGTGGCCCACTTCGATGCTGCCCGGGCCGTCCGGCAATTGCTCCCACCAGGCCTGATCAAACACCATGAACAGCTTGCATGCGGGTACCCGGGTGCAGGCATCGATGGCTGACAGGAATGCATCGCTGGCGTCGATATCCAGCATCTGCAGCGCGCCGGTGGGCAAGGCCAACACCACCCGCCGGGCCTTGATCGACGGCCGATCACCGCCGAAGGTCAGCGTGCGATAGCCGTCATGATCCGGTGCGCTGACCGCAAGCAATTCAGACTGCAGGTGAATCCTGACTCCCGCAGCCCGGGCCTGTTCGCGCAGCAGATCGGGCAACTGTTGGTAGCCTTCAGGCAGGCGGAACCAACGGCCGGTCAAATCGCACAACAGCGAAAACACGGCTTCCAGACCATTCCAGTTGGAATACATCGCGTAGGTGCCTTCGAGGTCTTCCAGGCAGATCCGCGCTTCATTGCTGATGACACGTGCCATCAGATTCCAGAAACCCCAATCATGCAGCGGGCGTCCATCGAACGAACTGGACCTGAGAAATCGAACCGTATCGGACATTGTTGCATTCGGGTTCAATGGCCAGTATTGATCGATATCGGGCACGATGCGACGAATGCAAAGCATTGACAGTTCATGCTCGGCCAGGCCCTGTTCATCCTCACGCAGGCGATATGGCAACACGCCCGGCTGATCGAAATCCTGAATCATGAAGCGCTTGCCCCGCACCCAGGCAAAGTCGTTGGCCGGTGTCACGGCCTGATGGTTCAAGCCCAGAACCTGATCGCACAATCGATACACCAGATCCTGAGCATCGCTGAAGAACATGCCGCCAAGCTCGGCCGGAATGGCCTGCTCCTGGTCCAGCGCTTCTGACCATAACCGCCCGCCGCTCCGGTTTGTATGTTCGAACACTGCGATAGCGCCCGGCGAAGGATCCGCCTGCTGGCTGAGCCGCCAGGCGCAGTACAGACCGGCGACGCCTCCACCAACGACGGCAGTCTCCAGCGGTTGAGCGGTATCCGACACAATTCAAACCCTCTTGTTAACAGCGGCGCTATCAGATCGCAGGCATGGGACTTTCATAGACTTTGACCTGGTTGCGGCCGGCACGCTTGGCTGCATACAGCGCATGATCGGCAGAGCGAATCGCCACCGCTTCATCCATGCCCAGACTCAGTGGCGACAATACGCCAACAGAAACCGAAAGCGAAATACTGTTGCCTTGATGCATGACCGGGTGACGGCTGACCCGGCGGTGCAGTCGCTCGGCCACTTCCAGGGCAGACTCTTCCTCCAGGGAGCTCAGGATGACGGCGAACTCGTCGCCGCCAAGGCGGCACAGCACATCGGTCGCACGCAGTTCATTCTGACTTCGCTTGACCAGCGCCTGAAGCACCGCATCTCCAGCATCATGGCCGAACTGGTCGTTGGTTTCCTTGAAATAGTCGATATCGATCAGGATCAGCGCACCGCGCGGCGACTGGTCCTCATCCGGATCGAGGATGCCCGCAAGATAGGAATCAAAAAACCGCCGGTTGTAGGCGCCCGTCAATGGATCCATGTTGGCCAGGGCCATGGCCTTCAATTGTTCACGTTCGGCGCGATTGCGCTGCATGCGCAGTTGACCGACGCGATAGGACAGGCCCAGGGCCAGAATCATGGCCTCCATCACGCTGCCGATATAGACAAAGTATTCAGCAATCGGCATTCGCACCAGCCATTCGATCGCCACCAGGCTGCGCAGAATGCTGCCGAGCAAAAAAGCCAGCCAGGCAATGAAAAATACCATGGATGCGCTGGACCCCTTGATTGCCCCATACAAACTGCTGCCCAGCAGCACCAAGGTTGCCAGCGAGATTACGGCCTGCGTACCCGGTGCCAGCCAGCTTGTCCACGCTTGCGGAACCACCAGCACGATCGCCATCAGAATCAACAATAGCGAGCTGATCACTGCAATCAGTCGATGCAGCCTGGGAATCAACTTCCGGGTCTGGGCGAACACCTGGAAGAACAGCATCGAAGTTGCCATCATCAGAGCTGCTGCAGCAATGTAAACGCTGAGCTCCTTTTGCCGAAGGACATCCGGCAACCACGACTGCAACAAACCGGAATCCATGCTCATGAACAACAGCACGGAACTGATCGCAATGACATACATGCGATGACCGGGCGAGCGGAGATTCAAGTACAACGTCAGGTTATAGATCAACAATGCGATGACCGAGCCAAAATACAGGCCAAATGCCCAGCGCTGGGTATTCTGATTTCGCTTGAAAGTCAACTCGTCTTCCAGTGACATGACCAGCGAACTGAGCGACTGCTGCAGCGTTTCGACGCGCATCAGCACAATGCGCTCCTGCCCTGCCTGCAAACCCAATGGGATGATGTAGTCCTGAGCCGATACTTCGCCAGGCATGTAGTTGTCGAGACCCAGACTGTGCCGCTGCATTTGACCGGAAGCCGGATCCAGCACCAGCAGCTCCAGTTGGGGGAAATACCTGCGCTTGATTTTCAACAGCCAGTCGTTTCTGGCATCGATCGGTGAGTTCAGATGGAGCCGGAGCCAGAGCGGGGGTGCTGACGCTTCCCAGCGCTGCTGCCAGGGCATGAAACCCTCAAAAAAGAACAGGCTGTCGAGCGTATCGGGTGCCTGGTCGATCGGCAAGTATACGGCCTGCTGCTTCAACGCATCCACCGATCCGGCTATCGGTAATGTCAGCACCTCACCGGGTGCCGGCAACACCTGCTCCTGAGCCCAGGACGGGCTCAGAACAAGCCAGCCAAAAAACAGCAAAACAGCCATTCGTGCGCTTGCAGTCACATGATCACTCCGTCAGCTCAGCGTCGCTTGGGCGCATACAGGTCCGTAATCGTGCCTTCGAACATCTCGGCTGCCATCATGACCGATTCGCTCAGCGTCGGGTGCGGGTGTATCGTCAAACCAATGTCTTCGGCCGTCGCGCCCATTTCGATCGCCAGGCCAATTTCAGCAATCAGGTCACCGGCGTGCATACCGACGACACCCCCGCCGATCACGCGCTTGGTGTTTTGATCAAAAATCAGTTTGGTCGATCCTTCGGATCGATCCATGCCAAGCGCGCGACCACTGGCGGCCCACGGGAATTTTCCGATACCAACGTCGAGACCCTGTGCCTTGGCCTGTGCCTCGGTAATGCCAACCCAGGCGACTTCAGGGTCGGTATAGGCAACCGATGGAATGGTGCGCGCATCGGCAGCACGCTTGTGACCCGCAGCGACCTCGGCGGCAACCTTGCCTTCGTAGCTGGCCTTGTGCGCCAGCATCGGCTGTCCAATCAAATCGCCAATCGCGAAGATATGCGGCTGATTGGTTCTGAGCTGTCCATCAACTGCAATAAAGCCCTTATCGTCAACATCAACATCGGCTTGTTCGGCGTCAATCACATCGCCGTTCGGTCGGCGTCCAACGCAAACCAATACCCGGTCGAAAGGTTGCGTTTCGGGCGCATCGTCACCCTCGAACCGCGCACTGAGTGCCTGATCAGTGGCGTGGACTTCGGCCACCCGGGTGCTGAGCAGAAATTCAACGCCGGTTTTTTCCAGGTGCTTCTTCAATGGCTGAACAAGATCCGGATCGGCACCCGACATCAGATGATCCAGCATTTCAACCACGGTGACTGCTGAGCCCAACGCGCGATAGACACAGGCCATTTCCAAACCGATAATACCGCCGCCGATAATCAGCAGACGCTCGGGAATATCCTGAAGCTCAAGCGCGCCGGTCGAATCCATGACCCGCTCATCATCCCAGGGGATGCCTGGAATTCTGATTACGCGTGAGCCGGCGGCAATAATGCATTGGTTGAATGTGACCGATCCAGGCGACGGTTCGGGCGTATCTGCGGTTGCTTCGAGCGAGATTTCATGCGTGCCGCTGAACCTGCCATATCCGGTCAACACGTCGACCTTGCGTTTTTTCGCCATGCCGGCCAGGCCGCCGGTCAACTTGCCGACCACGCCCTCCTTGAAATGACGTAATCCGTCGAGCTCAATTTCAGGTTTGCCGAAATGAACGCCGTGCTGACCCAGGTGCCCGGCAGAATCAATGACCTGTCCAACATGCAGCAGCGCCTTGGACGGGATACAGCCAACGTTCAGACACACACCGCCGATGACCGGATAGCGTTCGATCAAGGCGACCTTTAAACCGAGATCCGCCGCTCGAAAGGCGGCGGTATAACCACCCGGCCCCGAGCCGAGCACGACCAGATCGTAGTCATAATCATGCGCTTGGCCTGCATCTTCCGAGTGCTGGTGTTTCTCGGAGTCCGGATTCTGTTCAGTGCCCTGAGGCAGATCTGAATTGCGATGCTGTACTGATTCCTGCTGCTGGTTTTCCGAGGGCCGGGGCTCAGGACCCGAAGCCTGGCGTTGTTCCGACGCCGTTTCGTGATCAGCATCATCAGCAGCACCCGAATCCTGTGTTTGTTCAGCCTGTTCCAACAGCCCGATGACGTCGCCTTCAGTCACCTCATCACCTTCCTGGACGCGGATTTCAAGCAGCGTGCCGGCCGCCGGCGACGGGATGTCCATCGTCGCTTTATCGGACTCCAGCGTCAGTAAGGACTGCTCCTGCTCGACTTCATCTCCGGCGGCAACCAGCACCTCGATGATCGGCACATTGTCGAACTCACCGATATCGGGCACACGAATTTCAGTTCTCTTAGTCATTAACTAAAGCCCATTAAAAGCAAACCGCAGATTACACAGATTGCGCGGATTAAAAAACTGAATTCAAAACCATTCCAGGCCCAGCACACACAGATCAAACTATCGATTCAAAAAGCAAAACATCAAATTCATTGGTTTTAGACAATCTGTGTAATCTGCGAATTCTGCGGTTTCTAAACGTTTCACAACATCAACCGACGAATATCACTGAGCACGTGCGCCAGGTAGCCGGTAAAGCGCGCCGCCAGGGCACCGTCGATGACGCGGTGATCGTACGACAGCGACAGCGGCAACATCAGGCGCGGCACGAATTGCTCGCCGTTCCAGACTGGTTTCATTTCCGAACGCGACACGCCGAGAATGGCTACTTCGGGCGCATTGATAATGGGCGTAAAGGCCGTACCACCAATTCCGCCCAGGCTGGAAATCGACATGCAGCCACCCTGCATTTGTTCACGTGACAGTTTGCCATCGCGTGCGCGGCCTGATAATTCGGTCAGGTCCTTGGCCAGTTCCAGCAATGATTTCTGATCACAATCGCGGATTACCGGCACCATCAGCCCGTGAGGCGTATCGGCGGCGAAGCCGATATGAAAATACTGCTTGTAGATCAAGGACTGACCATCGGCCGAAAGCGATGCATTGAAGGCCGGAAATTCCTTGAGCCCGGCAACCACTGCCTTGATCAGAAACACCAGCGGCGTCATCTTGGTACCCGCCTGTTCCGCCTCGTGCTTGCTGGCCTTGCGGAACGCCTCCATGTCGGTGATATCAGCTTGATCAAACTGGGTCACGTGCGGAATCGTCACCCAGTTGCGGTGCAGATTCGGACCCGAAATTTTCTGAATCCTGGACAGCGGCTGCCGGTCGATTTCTCCGAACTTGGCGAAATCGACTTCAGGCGCGTTGGCGATCTTCATTCCAGCGCCATCGGCCGCAGTCGCTCCGGATTCAAGCCGCGACTTGACGTGCTGTTTCAGATCCTCTTCGGTAATCCGGCCGTGCCTGGCGCTGCCATTGACTGCAGTCAAGTCTGCCCCGAGTTCGCGCGCCAGCTTGCGCACACCCGGGCTGGCGTGAGGGATGCTGGACGGGTCCCGACCCATTTCATTAAACGGAACCGGCGGTGCGGGCAGATCATCGACACCGGTGCTTGCTGAGGGGTTGTCTGCACCAGTCTCTGTTTCGGCTGCCCGATCATTATTGGAATCAGCCGACTGCTCGGGGGCATCCGTTTCCGAGTGCCGAGTCTCGGCGCCCACTTCTTGTTCAGAACCCTGGTTTGCTTCTGCACGTTCGGTCTTGTGGTCCTCACCAGAAACCGCCTCGTCATTCGAGTCCGTTTCCGTCTCACTGTCCTCCGCACCGGCATGTTGATCCGAGTCTGTGTCAGCAACTTCAACCAGCGCGATGACATCGCCTTCGCCGACTTCATCGCCAACCTTGACCTTCAACTCCAGCAACGTGCCGTCGACAGGTGAAGGCACTTCCATCGTGGCCTTGTCCGATTCCAGCGTGAGCAGTGACTGCTCGGCTTCGAGGGTGTCGCCGACCTCGACCAGGATCTCGATCACCGGTACACGATCAAAATCACCGATATCCGGCACCTTGATTTGTTCACTCATCGTTGGATTCACCTTCTTCAAACAGAGCGCAGAACACGCCATTCGGATCACGGATGAACTGAAACGATCCTGAACCATAGGCCCTCGGCTCACCCAATACCTGACCGCCCAGCAGCTGCACCTGTGCAGCCGATGACTGCAGGCTGGCAACGACAAAATAGGGAATCCAGCCGGGTGGGACATCGGCATTCGCACCGCGCTTGTGCACGATGCCACAGACCATTTGTTCTTCATCCGCTGTTTTCATGACGAAATCGTCATACTCGCCCATGCTGATTGACTCGACCTCGAAACCCACGACCCGTTGGTAGAAATCACGGAGCTCGGACGCATTGCCGTCAGTCAAATCCAGCCAGCCCAGGGTGCCAATTGCAGTGCCCATTATTGCGTCCTCGGTTCGGGTTTTTCCGGATCGATGTTCAGCTTGTCACGTGCTGCCACCAGCTCCGAGCGGCTGATCGTGTCACGCTCGTACAGTCCTGTCATCGCGGCGTAGGCGATGGAATAGCGGTCCACCTCGAAGAATCGGCGCAGGTTTTCACGCGTATCGGATCGGCCAAAGCCGTCGGTCCCAAGGACCAGATAGTGACGCTGCGGCACAAAGGCGCGGATTTGATCCGCATAGGCCCGGACATAGTCCGTCGCGGCAACGACCGGCCCATCGCCCTGGTCGGCCAGCAGCTCGGTCAGATACGGCTGTTTATGATCCTGATCCGGCTTCAGACGATTTCGCCGCTGAACGCGTTGCGCTTCGCGGGCAATTTCATTGAAGCTGGTAACCGACCAGATATCACTGCACACGCCGAAGTGTTCGAGCAGCAAATCGGCTGCAGCAATTACTTCATTCAGGATGGCACCACAGCCCAGCAGCTGAACCAGCTTGTCCTTGTCATGGCGCTGATCAGGATCGTGTGATTTCAGCAGATACATGCCACGGCGGATGCCATCGGCAGCCCCCTGAGGCATGGCCGGATGTTCGTAGTTTTCGTTCAGCGTGGTGATGTAGTAATAGACGTCCTCCTGCTCGGCGTACATCCTGCGCAGACCATCCTGCAGAATGACGGCCAGCTCATAGCCAAAGGTCGGGTCGTAACTGATGCAATTCGGAATGGTGCTTGCCATGATGTGACTGTGGCCATCCTCATGCTGGAGACCTTCACCATTCAACGTGGTGCGGCCCGACGTACCGCCGATCAGAAATCCGCGCGCGCGCAGGTCACCGGCAGCCCAGGCCAGATCGCCGATGCGCTGGAAGCCAAACATCGAATAGAACGCATAGAACGGAATCATCGGCAGGCCGTTCGAGGCATAGCTGGTTGCAGCGGCAATCCAGGAACTCATCGAGCCGGCTTCGGTAATGCCTTCCTGCAGCACCTGACCGCCCTGGTCTTCCTTGTAATACGCCAGCTGATCGGAATCGACCGGCTCATACAGTTGTCCAAACGGCGCGTAGATGCCGATCTGGCGAAACAACCCTTCCATACCAAACGTTCTGGCTTCATCACAGATGATCGGCACGATGTGCTGCTTCAGTTCCTTGTCGCGCAGCAGCACGGCAAGGCAGCGAACAAACGCCATCGTCGTCGAAATCTCGCGGTCGCCTGAACCCTTGGTCACCGATTCAAACGCGTCCAGCGATGGGATCTCGAGCGGACTGGATTCGACACGACGCTGAGGAAGCTGGCCGCCGAGTGCTTCACGCCGCTGCTTCATATAGCGTATTTCTTCTGAATCCTCGCCGGGATGGTAGTACGGAATCTCGTCGAGCTGCTCGTCCTGAATTGGCACGTTGAAGCGGTCGCGGAAGTACCGCACGCCGTCGCTGTCCAGCTTTTTCTGCTGATGCGAAATATTCATGCCCTCGCCCGACTTGCCGAGGCCATACCCCTTGATGGTCTTGGCCAGAATCACGGTCGGCTGGCCCGGATGTTCGACCGCATCGTGATAGGCCGCATACACCTTGTGCGGATCGTGACCACCGCGGTTCAGACGCCAGATATCCTCATCGGACAGGTCGGCTACCATTTCTTTCAGCTCATCGTAGGCGCCAAAGAAGTGCTCGCGCACATAGCCGCCGTCCATGGCCTTGTACTTCTGGTAGTCGCCGTCGAGCGCTTCTTCCATGCGTCGGCGCAGCAAGCCCTTGGTATCCCGCGCCAGCAGAGGATCCCAGTAGGAGCCCCAAATGACCTTGATGACGTTCCAACCTGCGCCGCGAAACACCCCTTCGAGCTCCTGGATGATCTTGCCGTTGCCGCGCACCGGGCCGTCCAGCCGCTGCAGGTTGCAGTTGATGACAAACACCAGATTGTCGAGTCGCTCGCGCCCGGCCAGCGAAATCGCACCCAGCGATTCCGGTTCATCGCATTCACCGTCGCCCATGAAGCACCAGACCTTGCGCTTGGCCGCATCGCTCAACTTGCGGTTGGTCAGGTATTTGAGGAACCGTGCCTGGTAGATGGCCATGATCGGCCCCAGGCCCATCGATACCGTGGGCAGCTGCCAGAATTCCGGCATCAGCCACGGATGCGGATAGGAACTCAGGCCTTTTCCGTCGACTTCCTGGCGAAAGTGATCGAGTTGATCGGTCGTTAGCCGCCCTTCCAGAAACGCGCGCGCATAGATACCCGGCGAGGAATGGCCCTGGATATAGACCAGATCAGCACCATCTTCGTGGTCCGGACCCTTGAAGAAATGGTTGAAGCCGACGTCATACAGCGTAGCGGCCGATGCAAAGCTGGCAATGTGGCCGCCGAGGTCGCCACCGCGACGGCCGGCACGAACCACCATGGCCATGGCGTTCCAGCGAATGATGGCCTTGATGCGCCGTTCCAAAGCCGCATCCCCGGGCATGGCGGCCTGGCGATTCGGCGGAATCGTATTCAGGTAGGCCGTGGTCAGATCAAACGGCAGGTGCGCGCCGGCCCGACGCGCCATTTCAACCAGCCGATCCAGCAGAAAATGCGCACGCTCAGCACCCTGGCGGTCGATAACCGCGGCCAGTGACTCCAGCCACTCGCGCGTTTCTTCTGGATATTCATCGTTGGGATCGTTGATCAGATCAACCATGTCGCTCTACCCGGTGTTATTTTTTATCTCGCCATTGTAGTCGCGTCGCGTTCGCTTGTCTGACGCAAGCCGAACGACCACGGATATGCAATTTAGCGCTGTTGTAAAGTTGACAGCGTTATTCAGACTGCAGTTTCAGCTTGCGAACAGCGCAGGGCAGACCCGACTCAGCCCGCAATGAATCTCGAATTGCATCGCAATCCAGTGAAATGGTATTGACATCGCTGTCCAGTCAAGCAAAA
>JGI12109J20283_10442405_pt1 | contig 17850 bp, 14 predicted proteins | sample ElkSlonscriptome_12_FD_20283 | JGI IMG/M metagenome (IMG submission 20283)
TGGCGCCAGGTGAGGAGTTCAACCCGGATGTAGACGAGGTGGCATCGTTCGATACTTTGCGTGATGCGATACGGGCAGCAAACATGAAACGCAAGCTTGAGCGATGGTTCTTGTTGCGTGTGACGCTTGCCGAACGGTTGTACGAGAAAGGTAATACAAAGGCAAGTGATATGATCCTGCGTACTATCAAATGGAGTACGGTGATGCGGGTTCGCAAGGGCGACATCTCGAAAGAGGATGCGACAGAGATTGTGAGGATTGTGAAGGAACTGCGAGCGTATTTGGCGGAGTAGGTCTGTGTGTTCTGGACCGCGCCGTATTCGTTCGACATTGCGATTCGCCCGAATCCTCCTTCCATCAGACGAGCGGAGAAGCAATCCAGGGTCGAACCACAGTGGTGCAACGGAGCGCGAGGTGTGCTTAGACCGCTGGTGGGCATACCCTGGACTGCCGCGTCAGACAGCTCACTCCGTTCACTGTCTTACTCGCAGTGACGACGGGGCGGTGGACACGCGCGGTGACGGCGGGGTGGTGGCGAGAGGGTTAGTAAGACGTTTGGTTGGCGTACCCTGGACTTGCCGCATCGTTTTGCTCCGCCGTGCTCCGATCCTCACTCGCAGTGACGACGCGATTAAGGTTTGGACCAGTTTGAGGCGTGTGTGGCGTCTGCTCGAAGCGTTTTCTCTGTTGCCCCGTACGCAGCACTCTGATACGCTTTCTGTATGGGAACACAAGAGATACAAGAAAAAATCAAGCCACTTCTGAGTGAGTACGGTGTTTCGTATGTTGGACTGTTCGGATCTGTTGCGCGCGGGGAGGATACCCCCGAAAGCGACGTCGATCTGCTCGTCTCAATCGACCACCCTATTGGTGTCTACGACTTCATGGAGTTGCGTGATCGTTTGTCGACGGCGCTTGGGCGTAGGGTTGATCTGGTGTCTAGGGACGCGGTCAACAAACACGTACAGCCCTTCATTGAGCAAGACTTAGTAGCGATCTATGAACAAGGATAGTGCAGTGTACATCCGGAACATGGTCGAAAAGGCGAACGAGGCGCTCGGCTTTTGTGAAGGGATGGGGTATTGATGATTTTGTGAACGACAACATGCTGCAGAGCGCGGTGGTTCTAAAACTCGTAGTGATTGGCGAGGAGGCACGTAAATTGCCCGAAGAGGTTGCCGTTGCCATCGATCTGCCATGGCGACATATTGTTGGGTTTCGTAATCTGGCCGTGCATGAGTATTTTGTACTCGACCTCAAACAAGTTTGGACTACAGTTCAAGAAGACTTGCCGGAGATGGTGCAGAAGCTAGAGGCGTACCTGGCGGGGTAGGGGATGTGTGGCTTGTCTCGCCCGTCTTTGCGAGCGGAGCGCGGCAATCCAGGGTCGAACCACCTTGGTGCAAAGGAGCGCGAGGTGTGCTTAGACCGCTGGTGGGCATACGCTGGACTGCCGCGTCTCCGGTCGCATACTCCTTCGTCAGACGGGTGGACTCCTCACTCCGTTGGGGTTATTTTCGCGGTGGCGGCGGGGGTAGGCGGCACTGTTGCGGTGATGGTGTCAACTGGCCAACATCTGTGCGGGTGGTGGGAGCGTTCATGTGTGTGGATAGTACGAAACGAATATAAATGTTCAGTGCTATACTGACGACACGCAACCTGCCAACTATATATGCGATTTTCGCGCCACCACATCAGAAGAGTTCGTTTTCATAGCGTATCTCTAGTTACGCTGTTTATCACTGTTGTAAGCACACTCTCGCTTGTGCCTGCTTCAGCTGGAGCAGAGTTTTACGATACTGCGGACGAGGCGCTTGCCGATCTGAACGCGGGTGTTTACAACCACGACTACGAATCTCATGTAGTCCTCTGGACTCCGAGTGGAAGTGATCAACCAGAGTTTTACGATTTTGACACCCAGCTCGATGAAACGGGTGCTCCTACTGCGAACATACCAGACCCCAGCGCGTTGGAGTCCGGTGATCGAGTTGATATATACCATAACCACCCACTTCACGCATTTGGGCATCCGCATCTTGGTGAAAGTCGGCTCACTGAAGAGGTGCGACAAGATGTCGTTAGTGGTAATAGAATCCCACCAGCGGGACATCCTTCTCTTGCAGATTGGCAACAAGCAGCTAGCATTGCGTCAGATTACGGTTCAGAAACTGAAGTGCAGTTCCATGTTGTTGATCCGGCTGGCACCTGGACTTTTGGCTTCGGAGAAGATGGCGGAAACGTGCAACAGTACTTGCAGGATATTACGAGAGATCCGGACGGTGTCAGTGTACTCCCGTCGCCAGAAGACTATGGGCTTACTGATGCGGATGCAGACGTACTCATATACATGGCGGATCCTGCCAATATACCGTGGTCAGACGACCCTCTTGAGCAGCAAGCTCAGATTGATGCGCTACGTGCGAAAGCGGATTCGCTTGGCATGGTGCTTGACTTTTCGCCTGGGGCTGAGTACCAAAACAGTGGTGCGGGGATAAGTGGTGTGGTGTACGAAGATAATTATGCCACTCCAGGTGGCATGGGAAACTCATTACCAGGTATGTCACTCGCTATGGCGCCGTCGGATCCTGCGGATGCTGTTGATGGGAGTGACTCCTCGGGCACGACCGTCGCGTCAGATTCCGGAAGTGGAGGCACAACGGGTGGCGGTATAGTCCCCTGTGGCAATGAAGTGCGTGTCGAAGACATGGGCACGTTCTACCGGTACCATAACGAGTGCACTGTGTGCGACATGGAGCGATTGCTCCAGCGTATCATCAACTGGCTTGTCACCGCGTCGGTAATAGTTGCAGCGCTTCTCTTCGTGAATTCTGGTGTTTTGTATGTCACTTCGCCCGGCAATCTCGGCAATATTCAACGCGCGCATAAGATCTTTACAAACACGCTCATTGGAATCATCATCATTCTCGCAGCGTGGCTGCTAATCGATGTGGTGATGAAAACACTCCTTACCGACGGCGAGGTAAAAAACACGCAAGGCACAAACTATGGCCCATGGAATGAGATACTGTGTACAGGTTATAGTAGTTATTACGACGTCGCGAAGGTTACTCAGGCGACGTATACGGCAAAGCCATTGACGTTGCCGGACATCAAAGACCTTCCGCCAGCGGATTGTTCGACGTACGGTGGAACGTGTGTTTCTGCATTTAGCGGGTGCCCAAGCGGATATTCACCAAATCATGCGCTTGGTGAAGCGGGGGCATGTAAGGGAGCTTTTTTGCTTTGTTGTCTTCCCTCGAGTAGCGAGTCATCCTGTCAGATGTCAGATGGCTCAACAGGTAAGTGTTACTCAACTGACTTATGCTCAGGTCAGGGAGGGACGGGTGAGATTTCTGCCGAGTGTGGTGGTATCTCACAGGGGCAATATTGCTGCAAGGCTACGCTCAAGCCAAATCCGGGCGACCCTAATGCAGCCTATGACTGTAGCGACCCGGCGAGCTTGCAAGCGCGCTTTGGAGGTCGAGGTGCTGTGAATGGCCCTGGGTTAAATGCCATGATCTCATGCTATGAAAATGATTCTGAGGTGAAAAAGTGGCGTGACCATCAATCGGTGTACACGTACGAAAACGCAAATCCTCTTTGTAACTACACCAACGGTCAGCCTGTGTGTGGATCGTGTGCACACAGCAAAAACTCGTGTCACTATGGCAGGGGTACGGGTTACGGTGCGTTAGCTGCTGATTTTAATGGGACGAACGAAGCAAAACTGTGTCTTGCGATTAAAAGAGCCTCAGGGAAGTGTGGTGGAAGAGTCCTGTGTGAGAGTACCCATACACACGTGAGTTTAGACAGCTGTCCGGGCGGGTATTAAAATTGTTATATGAAATTCTTACTCGTAGGAATAGTGGTAGTCTGTGTACTGAGCGTTAGTGTAGTTCTCGTTATGTGGTCTGGCAGTGATAGTAACCAGTCCATGTATCCTGCGGACGGAGTGCCCGTTCTCCCTGTTACGACTGATCGACCTGTGCAGCCTGTGGCGGTAGATGGTGATGGTTCTGTGGACGGCAATGATTCTCCACGCGTATCGAATCCTGTTGCGGCGAAAAGAGTGCCCGGGGGAGTAGCGCCGATGGGGCCCCTCCAACATGAGTTTCTTTTTGAGGCAGTTCTCAATTCGCAGCCGTATCCGAGAGCACCCAACGAACCGATGCGTTTTCTGGTTGCAGATGAAGCTGCGTATACCATCGTACTCGATGGCTCGATAGATGATGATATGCTCGTTGTCAATGTGCTACTGAAGGAGGCTCCGTTTACCGAATCGCGAGCACAGGCAGAATCCGTATTTGCGCAGCAGTTTGGTGGAGAGCGGGACGATTTGTGTGGTATTCCGTTTTACGTACATGTTGCCGAAGATCATCCACTCTTCGAGCGCGGGAATCTTGGCTTAGAGCATTGTGGGGCGAACAAGCTCGAGGATGGTGAGTAGTGTGTTGATGTACATGTTTCTCACCCCGCCTGCTGTTTGCTGTAGGAGGGTGCATATACTGGTTCGCAATCTAGCACGTACACCTCGCTACAACTTCTCCGGTTGGTGTTTTTTATGAGCCCGGACTACTCTCGGAAGGAAACGATGTCACTTTTTGTCCGTACTTGCGAATGATCCGCTCGCCAGTCTGGGTAGCGAAGCAGTCCGGGGTTGCATCACTGTGGTGTAACGGAGTGAGGTATCTGTGTGGGCGTTAGACAAACACACCTTGAATTGCCGATTCTATACCCAAACCCTCCTGCATTAGATGGGCGGACTACTCATCCTGTTCGTGGTCCTCTCGCAGTAGCGACCACTATGTAACGGTAGGGCAGACCATCAAGCCCTTGTCCGGCAGACGTTGCGTGGGTGTATACTAAATCTCCTAAGTAACACAGTACAGTATGAATACCTACGAAAAGGAACGCATGCTTGCGGTACGAGCGGTGCTCGCAGCCGGCGAGGCGGTGATGGGTGTGTATGCGGCGCAAGACGCACATGCTACGGAAAAGGTGGACGGGTCAATCGTGACGCAGGCTGACACTGCGGCAGATCGAATTATTCATGAGGTACTTTGCGAGAGTCGCTTGCCGGTACTTTCTGAAGAAGCAACGATAGACCCTGCAGAGCATGCAGCATTGTGGGTTGTTGACCCGCTCGACGGCACGATGGATTTTGTTCAGCGTACCGGAGAGTTTTCTATCATGGTGGCGCTAGTGGTGGACGGTATACCGGTGTTGGGCGTTGTGTATCTCCCTGCATCCGCACGATTGTATAGTGCGTTTCGTGGTGGGGGTGCATACTGTCAGTACGGCGATGCTGAGCAGGCCCGCATAGCGGTTTCTACTTGTGTGGCACCGGAGATGGCGCGTATGCTCGTCAGTCGCAATCACGCGACTTCGCTCGACGAGCACGTCGCGAATGTACTGCATATTGCCACACGAGTGCCGACTGGCAGCAACGGCATTAAGCTTGCGCGTATTGCGGAGGGGGAGGCGGAAGTCTTCCTCAACCCCACGAACCGTATGGGGTGGTGGGACACTGCAGCGCCGCAGTGTATTCTCGAAGAGGCCGGCGGTCGTGTGACCGATACCCGTGGCGAGGAGCTTGTGTACCGGGGGCGCGACACGCATGTGCCATGCGGCATTGTGGCAACAAACAGTCTACTGCATACACAGGTGCTCGCCGCATGCGCAACGCTGTGAGCGTAGCAATGCCCACCTGTCGATAGGAGCAATAGACATGTGGCACGTCAAGCATGCGCCGTCGGGGTGGTGTGTGCTATAGTACTCACCATGTTACAGCAATTATTGCGGTGGATCTGTTTCGTGGGCGTCATGGCCGTGCCCGTGGTCCTTCCGTTCATTGTCTCGGCCTCAATGTTCTTCCCGTACATAACCGGCAAGAACTTCACGTTCCGTATCATTGTCGGTATCATATTTGCTGCCTGGTTACTGCTTGCGTTCCTCGATGCTCGGTACCGGCCACGTTTTTCGTGGGTGCTTTCGGCACTCGCACTCTTTGTGGTTGCGGTTGGTGTTGCAGACCTCTTTTTTAGCGTCAATCCGTTCAAGAGCTTCTGGAGCAACTTTGAGCGAATGGAGGGGTACATCACACTACTGCACATCTTTGCGTACTTCTTGGTTGCGTCGACGGTATTGAACACACAGCGGATCTGGAACACGTTCTGGTACTCAACGCTCGGTGCAAGTGTTGTGGTTGCATTTATTGCACTCAAACCGTGGTACGAGATCTTCCCGAGCTTTGCCGTGCCGCGCATTGACGCGACGTTCGGCAACCCGATCTACCTTGCGGTGTACTCACTCATCCATATTTTCATCGCACTTATTCTGATGGTGCGTTGGCGTGGTACCCACTGGCACCAGGCACTCCTGGGGTTCGTTGCTGCATTGCATGTTCTCACTATGCTGTTCACAGCAACCCGTGGTGCAGTGCTCGGTTTTTTGGGGGGTGCGGTTGTCGCAGCAGTGCTTATTGCACTCTTTGAACGTGAACGTAAGATCATTCGCGGGTTCGCGCTTGGTGCACTTGCGCTCCTCCTCCTCATCCTTGGCACCGGGTTTGCCATAAAGGATACTGAGTTTGCTAAAACAACCCCACTCGTCAATCGCTACACACAGATCGACATCACTGGTGGTACGATTAACGCCCGCTTCATGAACTGGGGGATGGCGTGGGAGGGTGTCAAAGAACGACCGATCTTTGGTTGGGGGCAGGGCAACTACGAGTACGTGTTCTCCAAGCATTTCGACCCAAACATGTACGCGCAAGAGCCTTGGTTCGACCGAACACACAACATCTTCTTCGATTGGCTTGTGTCCGCAGGGTTCGTGGGCCTCATTACTTACCTCTTGATCCCGCTCGCCCTCCTAGCGCACCTATGGGTGCTTGATCCGTACGAGCGGAAGTGGTCACTACGGAGTCTGCTGTCCGTGAGCGCGTTGCGTACACTGATGAAGAAGCACGATGACGATTTCTCGGCAACCGAGCGTGCCCTGTGGACAGGATTGCTCGCAGCGTACATGTTCCACAATCTTTTTGTGTTCGACAACATCATCAGCTACATCATGTACGCCTCGATACTTGCTTACCTCCACTGGCGCGTGACACAAGGGCATGCACCGCTGCTCGAAAAGGTCGAGGTTTCGCGAGAGACGGTACTGGCGGTTGTCGCACCCGTAGTGGTGGTCGCGAGCGGCTTCGCCATCTGGTATGTCAATTGGCCGGGTATGCAAACAAGTCAGCTTGTGATCTCGGCGCTCGTGCCACAGCGTACGCTTCCTGATGGTACAGTGGTTCGTCAGACTCCGGAGGATATGCTCGCCGCGTATCAGCGTGCTACGGAGATTGATCAACTTGGACGTCAGGAGGTGCGAGAGCAGCTTGCACAACGTGCGTCGCAGATCGTACGTGCGGAGGGGGTGAGCGAGGAGACAAAGGCCGCATTTCGTAGCCTTGCGTTAGAGCAAATGGAGCAGGAACTGGAACGCAATCAGAATTCTGCCCGCCTATGGCTCTTCTACGGTTCCATGCTCGCACAGCTTGGGGACATGCAGAAAGCAGAGGAAGCGCTCTCGCGCGCGGTCGAACTAACCCCGACCAAACAGACAGCACTCTTCCAGCTCGGTGAAATAAAGATGATACTCGGCAAAACTGATGAGGGTCTTGAGCTCTTCAAGAAGGCATACGAGCTAGTGCCACGGTACGTAGATGCACAGATGTACTACGCAATGGCGCTCATACGCGCCGGCAAGGACAAGGAGGCGGTAGATCTTTTGACGGAGCATTACGACACTCCTGCGGTCAATGATGACAGGATCCTGCGCGCATGGATTGATGCTCAGCGCTATGACATCGCGGTTGAGATTCTAGAGGAGCGAGTTGCGGCGAGAACGGAGCCTACCTCAGATGAGGAGGTTAAGTCCGTGGTGCAAGAGATCGTACAACTTGCTGCGGGGTACAAGGAGTTGGGACAGCAAGAAAAAGCGGTTGCAACACTTCAAGAGGTAATCGATACTTATCCAGAGTACAAGGAGCAAATGGAGGCGTTTATCCAGGAGGTGCGTGCAGGAGAGTAACGACGTCGAATTTGTATTGAAGTATTTACTCATAATAGTTCCAAGTATGGCAACAAAAAAGAAGGTCACAAAGAAACCCGTTGAGAAAAAAAAGAAAGTGACACAAGAGGTGCGGAAGGTGCAGCGTCAATCTAATGGTTCAACTACCGTAGCGCTTCCGGCAGAAATGCTACGCGAGCTCGGCTGGCGCGACAAACAGAAGGTGGTGGTGAAGAAGCGTGGCGACACAATTGTGATTGCAGACTGGAAACCAAAAAAATAAAAAAGAGAGCATGCGACAGCTCTCCTTAGGGTGACGGTGTGGTCGCGATGGAGTGCCGAAAGAGTCGTCACTACAGGCAAGCTGCACGAGTCGCCCGTCTTCCCGAGAAGCGAAACGCAGTGGCCGGAACGACGTAAACGGAGCCTTGGCCACTTGCTACACAGTAGTACCTGCGGTCATACAAAGTAACTGCACGTCCGCTGCAAACCGTACTATATGTGCGTCATTGCGAAAAGCCTGCACGAGTGGTGCGCCCGTGCAGGCGGGCGGAGAGGAAAAAACGCCGACCCGCCCGAGCTTCGCGGGCGGAAATTCAGGATGGATTCACAATGTGACTTTACACTGGATCGCTTCGCTCCGCCTGTCCGCCCGAACATGCGGTTGGAACGCGGGCGGACGGCTGCGACAGCATTTCTCGCGATGACGACGATAGGGTGTGAGCAGGTACCATACCTAAAAGGTTGCATTATTTTTTTAATGTGCTATACTGCCGGTTGTGAGTGCCAGAGTGCAAACTCTGCATAAACGAAAAACTGCGTATGGGCCCCCATTGGGGGCCTTTACGTTTGTGAACACCTGCGTGACGCACTGCGACGCAGTCACTGTCGCTGGTTCACTCAGCATGCACCATATTCATATCATGGATACTGCTGTTTGGTCGCTGCGAACAACACCCGCACGCGTTGCTTCACTTTAGTGTGCGTACACGGTATACTGTTCGTACTGCTTCTTGCATGGAGCGCCGCGGCACTCACCTAAAGTTTTTCGTGGAGCTCGCACCGGCGTTCCATGCAGGATACAGTCACCTTGTGTACATGCGTATACTTGAAAACATTTCGCTTGCGGAATTCACCACGCTTCGGCTCGGCGGGCCGGCGCGTTTTTTTGTATCAGTTACTACAGTAGAGGAGCTACGTGAGGCGGTGGCGTACGCACATACGAACGCTTTGCCGATATTAATACTTGGTGGTGGCAGTAACGTGCTTTGTGTTGATGAAGGGTGGGATGGGTTGGTGATCCGTATTGCTATCACCGGTCGCGACTACACCGAAAATACGTGCGGTGATGCGCAGGTGATAGCGTTTGCCGGGGAGGTGTGGGACGATCTGGTGCGTGACAGTGTGGAGCAGGGGTTCTGGGGTCTGGAGAACATGTCCTATATTCCCGGAACCGTAGGCGCAACACCCGTTCAGAATGTTGGGTGCTACGGTGTCTCGGTATCCGATTGTATCGACTGGGTTGAAGTCTACGACATGTCCACAGATCGTCTGCACATCTTTACCGGAGAAGATTGCGCCTTCGGCTACCGCGATTCAGTTTTTAAACGCTCACGTTGTTCGCAGTACGTGGTGACACGTGTTGCGTACCGGTTGTTCACAAGTGCGTGTCCAAACATAGAGTACGCCGATCTCAAAGAGTACTTTACCGACACGGCTGCAGCAGAGATCACCCCTGCGGCTGTTCGAGCGGCGCTTAAGGAGATCCGTGGGCGAAAGTTCCCTGATTTGAATGAAGTGGGGACTGCCGGGTCGTTCTTTAAGAATCCTGTTGTTTCTCGGACAACCCTGCACGATATTGAAACGTGGATAGGTGAGCAGGTTCCCGCGTACCCGATCGATGACGAGCACGTTAAAATACCGCTCGGTTGGCTTTTGGAGCGGTTTGGTTGGAAGGGGAAGTGTCATGGCGCCGTCGGTTGTTGGCCTGCGCAGTCGCTCGTGTTGGTGCAGTATGGTGGAGCGACGGCGCGCGAGTTTATACTCTTTGCGCACGAGATCATGCAGGATGTAAAGCGACGCACTTCTCTTAAGATTGAGCCCGAGGTACACATTGCCCGTAGTGCACAAAGCGACGTCGAATAGGCAATGTGAGAGTTCGACGTCGGTCTATTTTGTACGGGAGAGCTTGCGTTATCCACACATATGCATACAAAAACACTTTGTATGTTTTTTTGTATGCATGATAATACTAGGTACGTTAACGACGAGAGTTCTTTGTTAGGAAACTCTAAGAAGGAGCTTCGGTCGACGTCGTTCATTACTTCATTGCTAATCATACGATTCTATGCCAGCAGCTAAGAAAACAGCAGCCAAGAAGACGACTCGTCGTCCGGCAAAAAAGGTAGCAAAGAAGACAACGCGTCGACCAGCAGCAAAGAAGCCGGCAAAAAAGACGGTCAAGAAAGCAGCAAAGAAGCCGGCAAAAAAGACGGCTAAAAAGGTAGCAAAGAAGACTACCAAGAAGACTGCCAAGAAGCCGGCAAGGAAGACCGTGAAGAAGGTTGCCAAAAAGCGGACAACAAAGAAGTAGTTTCGTCTCTTCGTGTTCGAGTGCAAAGGCCCCGCGTCGGGGTCTTTGTCTTTCCATATCATATACGTGCGTCAACTAACGTCGAAGCACTGCGTGTGCTACAATCAGGTGCATGCTTGGAATCAAAAAGTTGTTTAGTGACCGCCTCAATGCTCAGACGCTGCGCAAGCTTGCGACGGTCGTTGAGAAGGTAAATGCATACGAAGATGAGATACACGCATTGAGTGATGAAGCGCTTCGCGCAAAGACAGATTCGTTCAAGAAGCGTATAGAAACCGGAGAGTCACTCGAGTCATTGTTACCGGAAGCGTACGCCGTCGTGCGCGAGGCTGCGTTGCGTGTGCTTGGCGAGCGTCACTACGATGTACAGATCATGGGAGGTGTTGCCTTGTTTCAACATTCAATCGCGGAAATGCGCACAGGTGAAGGGAAGACGCTGGTGGGCACGCTGCCTACGTACCTCAATGCGTTAAGTGGAAAGGGCGTGCATGTGATCACGGTGAACGATTACCTTTGCCGTCGTGATGCGGTGTGGATGGGGCAAGTATACTCGTTCCTGGGTTTGTCGGTGGGTGTCATTAACACGCAAGCGACATACCTGTACGATCCGGCACACAAAGAGGATTCTCCTGAGGATGCAGACCGCGACGAGACGGGTTCGTTCCGTGTTATGTACGACTTTCTTCGGCCGTGCTCGCGACGTGAGGCGTATCATGCAGACATCACATATGGGACGAACAATGAGTTTGCCTTCGACTACTTGCGAGACAACATTGAGTACGATGTTACCAACTTGCGGCAGCGTGAGTACAACTTTGCCATCATAGACGAGGTCGACTCTGTGCTCATTGACGAGGCGCGCACACCGCTCATCATCAGTGCGCCATCCGATCGCGGGGAGAATCTCTACGCACAGTTCGCACAGATCGCAAAGGCAATGGTCGAAGAGGAAGACTATACCAAGGATGAAAAAATGCGCGCAATACAGCTCACCGACAAAGGTATCGAGAAGGCGGAAAAAGCCCTCGGTGTCGAAAACATTTACACGGACGCTGGCATCAAGTACGTACATCACCTGGAGACAGCGGTGCGCGCTGCGGCGCTTTTTGAGCAGGATAAGCATTACGTGGTGCGCGATGATCAGGTAGTGATCGTCGACGAGTTTACCGGACGTATGCAGCCGGGTCGCCGATGGGGTGAGGGGCTTCATCAGGCTATCGAAGCGAAAGAGGGGGTTGTTGTGCAACGTGAGAGTCGCACGTTCGCATCGATCACGTTCCAAAACTACTTTCGCATGTATGAAAAGTTAGCAGGCATGACCGGTACCGCGGACACTTCCTCCGAAGAATTCTATAGTGTGTACAAGTTGGATGTCGTACAGATTCCCACTAATAAGCCGGTAGCACGCAAAGATCACAACGATCTTATTTTCCAGAACAATCGGGGCAAACTGAAAGCTATTGCACGCAAGGTGCGTGAGCTCCACGAGAAGGGGCAGCCGGTTCTCATTGGTACGGCATCGATTGATAAGAACGAAGAACTGTCCGCATACCTTCGCGAAGAGGGAATCCCTCACGAGGTGCTAAACGCTAAGAACCATGAACGTGAGGGTGAGATCGTGGCGCAGGCCGGTCGTAAGGGCCGAGTAACGATCGCGACCAACATGGCAGGTCGCGGTGTGGATATCAAGTTGGGTGGCGCACCGATGGTGTCTGAAGCGTACGAGGAGGTTAAGGCGCTGGGTGGACTCTTCGTGCTCGGTACCGAACGGCACGAGGCACGACGTATCGACAATCAGCTCCGTGGTAGGGCGGGGCGACAAGGTGATCCGGGCGAGACGCAGTTCTGTATATCACTCGATGATCACCTAATGCGCGTGTTTGGCGGTAATGACATGGTTCGTAATTTGCTTGCACGGGCTACACAGTCCGAGGATGAGCCATTTGAGTTTGGAATGGTGTCTAAACAAATCGAGGGTGCACAAAAGCGTATTGAAGGGTTCAACTTTGATGCTCGCAAGCGCGTGCTTGCGTATGATGACGTGCTAAACCATCAGCGACAGTCCATCTACGAACGTCGGCGCCAGTACTTACTCGGTGAGCGCGAGGCATGCGACGCGTTCCTCGCGGAGCTGGTGGCGCACGATGGTGACATACAGCACGCGGTAGATGAAAAGAAAAAGTCGCTTGGTGAGGAAGAGTTTTATGAGGCCTTGCGCCGCGTATTGATGCAGACGATTGACTTTTTCTGGCTTGAACACTTGGAGACCATGGAGTATCTGCGTAGCTCGGTGAATTTACGTGCCTACGGTCAGCGTGACCCACTCATTGAGTACCGAAAAGAGGGGCTTCGCATGTTCCGATCACTTGAACAGGGCATCCTTGAACGCGTTGCTGAAATGATCCCGCAGATGGGTGTTGGTGCGTTCGAAAGTGAATCCGAGCGCATGCGAAAGGCGAGTGAGCGTGCGCAACGCTCCTCAGCCACGATTACTACCGGCGGAACTACGCCACCACCAGCTGCAGGCGGCAAGAAGTACGGTCGAAACGAGATGGTGACGATCACAAACGGCTCCGAAACCAAGGAAGTCAAATACAAGAAGGCCGAGCCGCTTCTTGCTGAGGGTTGGACACTCAAAGAGTCAAAATAGCCCCAGTTATACACAGTTTTTCTGTGTATTGCGGCGTCTCGGGTGTATACTAGGCAGTAGCGCAGCTGTGCACCACGTGCTAACGCCGTCTGCGCTCACTTTTTATAATGCGAGTACTCATGTATGGATGGGAGTTTCCACCGCATTTTAGTGGTGGATTAGGCATCGCGTGTCATGGGCTGGTTCGTAGCTTGGTTGCCGATGGTGTTGACATGCGTTTCGTACTTCCACGAAAATTCCCAGTTGCATACACAGGTGCCACAATGCTGTTTGCCAATGAGGCTAACCCGCTAGATGCAGAGCAAACCGAGTTGTTCGCATCCGGGTACATGACGGAAGAGAGGTTTCGTTTTTTACAAGGGCAGTATCCTGAGTTGCAGTATGGCCCTAGCCTGTTTGACGAGGTTTTGAGGTACGCGGCACGTTCGCCTATGGTTGCACTTTCACAACAGCCGGACGTCATTCATGCACACGATTGGCTCTGTTTTCCGGCAGGTATGGCGGCAAAACGTGCGACGGGTGTACCGCTTGTCGTGCACGTGCATGCCACTGAGTTTGATCGTACAGGTTTTCGCTCTGTCAATCAGGCTATATACAACATAGAGCGACGTGGTATGCATGAGGCGGATAAGATTGTGACCGTCTCCGAGTACACGAAACAGATCATTGTCGAGCACTATGGAGTCGACCCAAGCAAAATTACGGTCGTGTATAACGGTATCGACCCGGATAGTGAAATGGTTATGACACCGGAGGAGGCGGTGGTTCATCGGCTTAAAGAGCGTGGGTGGGGTATTGTGCTTGCGCACGGTCGCCTGACGATGCAAAAAGGACTCGATTATTACTTGCGTGCTGCGAAACGAGTGGTGGACGTACGACCAAACACCGCGTTCATTGTGTCGGGGTCAGGCGATATGGCAGAACAGCTCATTGAACAGGCAGCATACTACGGCATTGGCGACAAAGTCTTCTTTGTTGGGTGGACGAAAGGGCGGGCGGTTTCGCGGCTGTATCGTATGGCAGACCTGTTTGTGATGCCGTCGGTCTCCGAGCCGTACGGTCTTGTTCCGCTCGAGTCGCTGTTGAACGATACTCCTGTACTGATTAGTAAGCAGTCTGGTGTGAGTGAGGTACTCCAACACGCGTTGAAAACAGATTTCTGGGATGTTGATGACATGGCAAACAAGATCATAGCGGTGCTTGATCATCCGTCGCTCCATCATACACTTGCTACCGAAGGCGCACGCGAGGCGCGGTCGCAAGTTTGGCAGCGAGTGGCAGAGCGGTGTATGATGGTATACAAGCAGGTCGTCAAAATGATTACACGAGTATGAGCGCAGTCTGTCAGTACTTTCAAGTTCACCAACCACGACGTCTTAAGCGTTATACGTTTTATGATATCGGCACTGATTCCGAGTACTTCAATGATGACGGGGATAGAGACACCAACAATGCCAAGATCACTCGCAAGGTTGCTGACAAGTGCTATTTGCCTGCAAATGAGGCAATGCTCGCCAACCTCAAAGAGTTTCCGGAGTTCAAAATCGCGTACTCGATATCTGGTATCGCCTTAGAGCAGTTCGAAGAGTACACACCGGAGGTTGTAGAGTCGTTCAAGCGTCTCGTGGATACCGGGCGCGTTGAGATACTTGGCGAGACGTACTACCACTCGTTGGCCTTTCTGGAATCGCCGAAAGAGTTTAGAGAGCAGATTCGTATGCACGCGGACAAGGTGCGTGCTTTGTTTGGGGTACGACCTAGTGTTTTTCGGAACACAGAGCTTATTTTTCGTAACGATATCGCTGAGGAAATTGCTAATCTTGGCTACCTGGGTATGCTGGCGGAGGGTGCCGACCATTTACTTGAATGGCGTAAGCCAACCTTCGTCTATCATGCGAAAGGTGACGAGAGTTTTAAGTTGCTTTTGAAGCACTACAAGTTATCCGATGATATAGCGTTTCGTTTTTCTAACAAAGATTGGGAGGAATGGCCACTTACTGCACCGAAGTTTGCGCAGTGGGTCAATGCACACAATGGCGATGGGCATGTCATCAACCTTTTCATGGATTATGAGACGTTTGGTGAGCATCAATGGGAAGATACCGGCATATTTCATTTTCTTCGCGCGATGCCTCGTGAGATTTTGCGGCACGCAGACAACAAGTTTGTGACGCCTCGTGAAGCGCTGGAGCAGTACCCGTCAGTTGGCGAGATTGATGCGCCGCAGTATGTGTCATGGGCAGATATCGAGCGCGATCTGTCTGCTTGGAAGAGTAACCCGATCCAGCATGACGCACTGCGCGCTTTTTTTGCACTCGAGGACGATGTGAAGCGTTCTGGGAACGAGGACTTGTTGCGAGATTGGCGTCGACTTTCGACATCAGACCACTTTTACTACATGTGTACGAAGTGGTTCCACGACGGTGACGTGCACCGCTACTTCAGTCCGTACGATTCGCCATACGAAGCCTTTATTGCATACATGAATGCGCTCAATGATGTACGAGCGCGTGTCCAGTCTGCGCCGACCGAAAAACATCGACGCTCCTTTTGGCAAACCCTTTCACGTAAATCACATGCAGTATTAGAAGCCCTAAGATCATAGCCCTATGCCTAGTGCAAAAAAAACAGCAACAAAAACAAAAGTGAGTGCGTCTGCAGCAAAGAAGAAGACGAGCACGGCAAAGAAAGCACCTGTACGCAAAACTACAACAGCCAGCAAGGGTGCAACTAAGAAGCGAGCTTCCGCCAAGAAGTCGTGTAATTGCAGTGCTCGTTGCAAGCCGGAGCATGCGTTCTGGGTCCACGGAGGGCCGATTGTCCGCTCTCGTACCGAACTTATAGATGCTTTTAGTGTCATGACGGTCGCACAGTACGAGTACCATACAAAACGAGACGGTAACGATTTTGCGCGATGGTTGCGTGATTGTTTTTGTGACGATGAGTCTGCTGTACTCGTTGAGGGTGCAAAGACCAAGACCTCTGCAGCTCGAACACTGCAGGGTGCGTGTTGTAAGTAAACTGTTCCATACATATTCATGGCTCGCTCACTAGTGCTCGGCAACGGGAACGTGCTTGTCTGCTACGATGAGTGGGGACAGGTTCGTGATCTTCATTTTCCTCAAGTTGGGCTTGAGAATCATGTGGGTGAGAAGCTTATGCACCGAATCGGCATTCATGTCGATGGGTGTACGTACTGGCTCTGTGATGGCGGGTTTTCTATCTCCATTCGGTATGACGCGGATACGCTGGTTGCAAATGTTGAGGTGCAGCATGCCGAGCTCGGTGTGCGACTTGTCTTTATCGACACAGTATACAACGAGCACGACGTGTTCGTGCGTCACATCGAGGTGCATAATGAGCATGACACAGACAGGCTCATTAAGCTCTATTTCAACCAACAGTTTCATATCAGCGAGTCTGAGCGCGGGGATTCAGGGTACTACTCGCCCGACCTGCATGCGCTGATACATTACAAAGGTAGACGCGTGTTCTTGGTATCTGCACGTACCGATGATGCGTACTTCGACGATTATAGCGTAGGCCTCCTTGGCATCGAAGGAAAGGAGGGTACGTGGAGGGACGCGGATGATGGTCAGCTTTCTAAAAGCGCTATTGAGCATGGTAGTGTAGATTCCGTACTTGGTCTCACACTTTTTATCTCGGCACGTGCATCGAGAACAGTATCATACTGGATTGCGGTAGGTACGACATACGGTACGGTGGAGCGGTACCATAGAGACATTCTGACACGAGGTCCCGAACATTTAATAAAGACGACCCGAGATTTTTGGCGTGCTTGGGTGCACCGTCGCACGTTTAATGCGTGCGGTGTCGACTCGTTGTTTGTTTCGCAGTACCACCGATCACTCCTTACGATGCGTACGCATGCAGACAATGAGGGTGCGATCATAGCCTCCGGTGATTCCGGCATTCTCCAGAATGGACGAGACACCTATAGTTACTGCTGGCCACGCGATTCTGCGTACACGGTGCTGTCGTTTTTGGAGGCGGGACATGTTTCGTCCTCACGCACGTTCCATACGTTCATGGACAATATTCTCACCGACGACGGTTATCTGCTGCATAAGTATCGCCCAGATCGTTCACTTGGGAGTTCGTGGCACCCGTGGGTTCGAGATGGGGTCGCACAGCCCCCGATTCAAGAAGATGAGACCGCGATTACGCTCATTACACTGGGTAAGCACTACGAGGTCACGCGCGATGTTGAATTTGTCGAAAACTTGTACAATTCCTACATTCGTCGCGTGGCAGATTTTTTGGTACGGTATCGTGACAAGAGTTCCGGCTTGCCACTGCCAAGTCATGATCTATGGGAAGAGCGTTTTGCGGTGTTCACCTACACAGCATCCCTCGTATCTGCTGCGCTAAAGACTGCCGCTCAATTCGCTGAGTTGCTTGGAAAGGAGATTGCAAGCAAGCGGTGGATGAGTGCAGCGAAAGAAGTGCAGGAGGCTATTGAACATGAATTGGTCGACCGGGATGGACGCGTTGCAAAGTCTATGCGATGCGGTACTGCCGA
>JGI12109J20283_10531912_pt1 | contig 17840 bp, 17 predicted proteins | sample ElkSlonscriptome_12_FD_20283 | JGI IMG/M metagenome (IMG submission 20283)
CCAGTGATAACGGGGATCGTAAACAAAACGAGTAGCAACACCATACAAAACATAGTGATCACATGCAATGGGTGTAAGGTGTTACGTGTGCGTTTGAGCAGGATGTTTTTCTGCACGGCGATACTAGCCAGTGCCCATGTCGCACCGGCCAGGCCATAAGGGGTCGCGCCGAGCAGTTCCAGCCGTCCCTGATGGCGTTCTTTGCTGATGGTGAGTGCGATAGCCATGACAGCGATCAAACCATAGACGGTGCCCGCTAATAACAACACCGCTGGCACTGTCAACAGAAATAGGCTAATTGGCACCCCAATGATGATGAATAGCAGTACAGCAGGGCCATAATGGATAACCGCCGCAATCACTCCTAGAATCACCAGAAGAGCGATTCGTTGTGTGTTACGCTCCATGATTTCGGTGAGGCGTTGCGTGTCTTCAGGGACCGGGTCCATGCCGCGCATATAGTACAGCGGGTGAGCGACAAACGGCGTATGGATGGCCCGCCATAATTGCCAGGTGATCATTGTGGAGGTAAACCCCATGCTACCGCATCCGCGTTACCCAGGGCCGGGTAAACGCCGACACTCAACTCTGTAAATATGCCGTCAGCCGTGTTCAACCCCAGCAGAATATAACCACGGGTATCGTTAGGTAAGTTCGCGCCAAACACCAGATGTGTGCTATCCGGTGACCAGATCAGGCGGGGCGGATTGGGGGTGTGTTCTGTGGTGGAAAATCCACAGTAGAGGGTGATTGCGCCCGTTTCAACATCCAGAATGTGGATAAGGGCGTTGCCAGCATTCGCTGCTGGATTAGGTCCGAGCATTTCCGCGACCCAGAACGCGATTTTGCTACCATCCGGTGACCAGCTTAGCTCCGATGGGGCTTGCCCGTTGACCCGCGTTGCACCATATATGCTGAATAGATCCGTCCATTGGGTGGGTTCAGCATCACCGGGGCGGATGCCAAATAATTCAGTCCCGACGCTTTGTGCTCCCTCGTCAAACGTGGTTGGCGCGGTGAAGGCCAGCCATGTGCCATCCGGTGACCACTGTGATGTATTGAAATAAGGCTGATCTATTGCCAGGAAGGTCGGTTCTGCGGCCCAACTCAGGTCACGGCTTTCGAGATCGACCAGTAAGCGCACGAAGTCATCTTCGCGTTGCTCCAAAAGCAAACCCCAGCGTCCGCCCGGTTGTACACTGATTATGCCATCTACGTTAAGGGGTTCGGTGCCCTCGCCCGCTTCCGGGCGCAGATAGGCGTCCTGTGTGGGCGTCCAAACCAATAAGGTGTCTTCCGTCCACCAGGCGACCTCACTGGCATACCGGACCAGGGGCGTGCGTTGGGTGCCATCAAACCGCATTTTGCCGAAGGTGCGGGTTTGCGCATCCAGGTAGGTGATCCAGCGGGCATCACGGGAGGGATTGCAGTTACTGCCGCAGGGGGCGGTTTCCGGTAAGGGGTAGCGGTTGTTTGTGGTGACGTTATACACCCACAGGCTGTCTTTATCGAAGTAGGTCAGCACGATACCACCGGGGCCGTATTGATCTGGCCCACGTTGTTGGATGCCTACCGCCGGGCACAAACGGGTTATTTCGCTGGCCTGGGCCTGGGTGTGGTTATGGGCTGGTGCATTGATGCCAATCAAGCCAAAAATCAACAGAATAAGTAACTGCCGCATGGGTGACGCTCACTAGCGAAAACTGAGTAGACTATAGCGTATCGTCATCATCGCTGCGATAGTTAATCTGCCAGATGTGGATGTAGTTTGGTGTGGTGCCGAGGCCGCTATCCGCAATGTATAGGCGATCTTGTTGAATCAGGCAATCCATCGGGTGATTTAACGGTGTGCCTTCCAGACCATCTAAATGATCTGCTAAATCTGTTAAGTGGTCATCCCCTTTATGATAAATCTGTGCAATGTGTAGGATAGCGGTATCGTAATCGTACTGCTGCCCAGCGTCATCTGTTTTGGGTTCGGGTAGGGCATAGGCAAAGCGCATCCGGCGGCAGATTAAATAGGTGTGGGGACGTATCAACTCCACTTCGGACATCACATAGCTTTCCGCAAGCCCTAGCAACAGGGGCGGCATGATGTTCAGGTTCAGGCGTTCTACAAGGCGCATCTTCAGCGGCATGGGGATGCTTTGTACGGTATTTGTGATGCGTTCCGGTTCACGTAGACCACGATGCCGCGACCCGCTAAAGTTGAGCTGGTTGGTATGCCAACCGGGTTGTGGTTTGCGGGCATCAGCAGGGATTGCCAACGGGGTTACGTTGGTGTTGGCTCCTCCCTCCTCATCTTCGGTGTGTAAGAATTTTCCATCCGGGCTGATGAGGTGTTGTGCTCCCCAATACGCATCGGTATAGCGTTCTTCAACGTAAATTTTGCCGTCGCTATCCACACCTAGCAGGCTGCACTCCCCGCTGTGTTTGAGGGGTATCGAGTGGCGATGTGTGAAGGTTGGTTTTGACATATGTTTCTCGAAGTAAACCTGTAGTAAAAATCTGTAACAATTGAGCCTTAAGCAAAAAAAGAGCTATTTGGTGTGTTATAATAATAACGGTATCATATGTATTCTATCACCAACGTATTTGCGGGAGCATCTATGTACCAACATTCGACTCACACATCTGAATTTGACGATATGGCCGAAGGTTCGCCATATGCATACGAGTCTCGTGAGCCGGATGCCCGCTCCGATGTAGCCGATCATCAGGTGGTCGCCAGTGACTCCGAAAAAGCAAAATCTGCTGCGGAGACGGGTTTGATCGCGGCAGTGAACCTCAGCGGTGAGGGCAAAGATGACGACGACGTTCAAGACTCTGATCTGACCAGCGGCGAAACCCAATCTGACCCGGTTGCCGAACAGCAAACCGAGGCTAAAAACCAACGCATCCCCAAGGTGTTGATTGTAGAGGATACCACGGAACTCGCAGAAATCATCCAGGCGACTTTAGAGCGGATGAGTATGGAGACCTTCCATGAAACCCACGGCAACAAAGCTCTGGAAAAGTTCAACGAACTCAACCCGGAAGTCGTGCTGTTAGACATTAGCCTGCCGGATATGACCGGCTGGAAGATCATGGATGCCATCAAGCAACGGCTGGAAGAAACCAGCGGCAAAATGCCAATTGTGATCGTTATCACCGCTTACGATGACCCGGCCAATCGTCTGGTTGGTAAGTTGCAGGGTATCCACAGCTACTTGATCAAGCCGTTTACCTCCGATGAAATTGAGAAGATCGTCACGCAGGCACTGAGCAGCGCAGCGAGTTAGGGCGTGATGTGTGGTTTTAAATTGAATGACACATGCCGGGCGACTCTGTTTATGGTGTTGTCCGTTTTGTTTTTTATCAACGGTGTGGCCGCTACCTGGGCTGATGACGCCGCCCTTCTACAAGACCCAACCCCATTAACTGATCAATATATTCAAAATAGGCCAGCACAAGCCCTATATCACATTGAGGTACGGGCCAATGTAACGGGCTGGACGGTTGACTTACACTGGCAAGCCGGGCAAGCCCATGCTGCGCTAGGGGATTTGCAGGCCGCAGTCGCGCATTGGCAGCAAGCAGATTTGCAGAATGTTGATGTGTTACGGCGTTTGAGTAGTGCTTACATCACATTGGGTGATTGGGGCCTGGCCGTGGATACACTGGAGGCTCTGTTACAGGTGGACCCTGCGCATGTGTGGGCAAATTACCAGCTTGGGGTGCTGCTGGCCGCCACTGACTCAGCGCGAGCACTGGATTATCTGCGGGCGGTGCCGGTTGGATCGCCTTATGAGATCATCGTTGGGCGGGCGGCTACTGCCATTGTGCCGGATGACAACGTGCTCAATGCGATGCGTGTCGGTTTGTTGTTACTCAATGAAGGAGTGCCGGACGCGGCTGAGATCGCGTTTCGGCAGGCGGCTGCCCTGGCTTATCCCTACCCGGAGGCCCTGGCTTACCTTGCCATTGCCCGCGAAGAACAGGGTAAAGATGGGCAACGTTCTATGCAGGCTGCGCTTATGCTGGACCCCAATATGGCGGTGGTGCAGTATCTACATGGGATTTACCTGCGTTCTCGCGATGAATTAGAGGCCAGCCGGGATGCGCTGGTGGGAGCGGTGGCCCTGGATGTTGAGAATGCCGCGTATCATGCTGAACTGGGCGAAGCTCATCGCTTGCTGGGGGATTACAACCGAGCGGAAGCGACCTTACAACGTGCGGTTGAAGTCTCCGGCGAAGCCTCACAATATCGTGAGTTGTTAGCGCGGTTCTATGCGCAGGAGGGGTTTAATTTATCCGCAGATAGCTTAGCGGCAGCCCGGATTACTGCTGATGCGTTGCCGCTGGACCCGTCCCTGATGGCGGGATTTGCCTGGGCCTTACACACAATGGGTGATACGCAAGCCGCCCTGACGGAAGTGCAGACTGCGCTCGCCCTGGATGGCAGTCATCCCGAAGCGTTATACACACAGGCTCGTATTCTGGCGGATGTCGGTGAAACAGAGGCCGCAATTCCGATTTTGGAGCGGGTTATCGCTCTGGAAAGCCCGTTTACGGCCTTAGCGCAAACGCTCCTGGCTGAAATAAACACCAATTAATCACATGAGTTTACTGAATCTGCTTATTCGGCTGCGGCGGCAGGTCGCACCCCATCCCGTTTATGCCCTGGAGCGGCAGGTGCGTCTGCGGCGTAACCCGCGAGAATTCACCTTTATGTATGCTGGCATTGTGCTGACCTTGATTATCGGCCCGTTGCTGGTATTGTGGCGCGTGCTGATTGAACTACGCTTATCAGAAGCCCGGACTTTATATGGTGCGGTCTACAACGAGGCCGATGTCATTCTCCAAGCTAGCCAGCAGGTGATCGGCTGGTTGTTTCTGGTCAGCATTGGCCTGGCATTGGTGCTGGATGTTGCGTGTGTGCTTTCGTCCGTGAATACCATCAACCGGGAGCGTGAGAACGGCTACTGGAGCTTGATTCGACTCACTAACTTGAACCGTCAGTCGGTCATCCATGCCAAGCACGCACTCGCACAGGAAAACACGGTGCGGATACTGGTTCTGGTCATCAACTTGCGGTTGGCATTAGTGGTGTTATTTGGTCTGTTCAACATCCTCGTAGAAGATCCGTTTACCGGGCGCACCAATTTTGAGTTGTTTCAGGATGTTTTCGATGAAAACCGTGCTGAGGCCACACTGAGTCTGTTGACGCTGTTGTTATTTTGGCTGGTTTATATCGTCGAACCGGTGTGGCGTGTGCAGGCGGTGACGGCATTTGGTCTTGCGATCTCGGCGCGGGTCAGTAATGCCACGCAATCGCTATTAGCGGGCCTGGCGGGGATTGCTTTTATGTGGGTGAGCCAGGGAATGTTGTTGATGGCATTTTTTGCCATGCTATTTTTCATTGGGGTGAGGATAGAGATTCCTAATCCATTGCTGGGATGGTTGGTGACAGTGGGTATCGTCGTACTGATTGCTGTATTGATCTACGGATATTACCGTATACTCAGCCGATGGGGATTGCGCCGTGCTGTTAGAGCCGGGTTTTATCGAGAGGTGTAGGTGTTTACGAGGGGTAAAACGGTATGCTACAATCACCGCCATCTGAAGCCGAATTGCCTGAGTGGGGGCATCTCTCGTGCGCCGTTTCCTAATTGGTGGGACTTTAATTTTAATTCTTGCGTCTGTTTTCCAGCTTAGCCGCTTGACGGCGGGTTGGCATTTTGTCGTTCCGGCAGATGCGGGTGAGTTGGTTTATGCGACGACGTTTAATGCCATTGTCAGTGACTGGGAGCAAGACCAGGGGCAGTTATCCTCGCAGGTGGTGGATAATGCGTTGCGCCTGAATGTGGACTTACAAAATGATGGGTTGTATTCCGCTGTGGAACATCACTTCAGTGAGTTCGACATGCGTGTGGATACCCGTGCTGTGGCGGGCAATGAAGATAACGGTTATGGCGTTGTCTTTCGCCAGCAAGATCGTGAGAACTATTATATGTTCCACATCAGCAGTAATGGTTTTTACCGCGTTACCCGTGTGGTGGATGGGGCCACACGCACGTTAAGCACCTGGGTGCCCTCACCGTTGATCAACCAGGGCTTTGATGTAATTAATCAGATCCGTGTGGTGGGTGATGAAGACCAATTCCAGTTTTTTATCAACGATGCGTTGGTGGAATTGTGCATCCCGGATAGCACCGATGCGTTGAGTACCGTTGGTCTGAACGGGGAATGCCTGGAAGGGCAATGGACGGACACGCTGACTGATGACTCGATTGGTTTTGGGCGGCTGGGTGTGACGGTGGTCACCGATGGTATGCCGGCTGGCCCGGTGGTGGAATTTGATAATGTGCTGGTGTATGGTACGCCGCTCTCTCTACAAGAATAAGTAGTTTACAGGTTATATGGCATGAAAGTGCATCTGCGGATGCTCGGCTGCCGCTTGAATCAGGCCGAGATTGATACAATGGCGCGTCAGCTACAGAGCCAGGGCCATGAAATCGTCACTGACCCCGCCGACGCTGAACAGATCATCGTGAATACCTGTGCGGTAACCAATGAGGCGACCCGCAGCAGCCGTAAGTTGATCCGCGAATTAAACCGTGCTAATCAGGCGGCGGAAATCAGCGTAACGGGTTGCTACGCACAAATCGCGCCGGATGACATCGCGGTGTTGCCGGGTGTGGCCCAGGTGGTGGATAACACCGGTAAGGATCAGATTGTCAGTCAGATGACCGGGGTCGCTGTCGAAGATTTTGATCATGAACCGATTAGCCGGGATGAACAACGCCCCGGCGCGGCAGGCCGTACCCGCGCTTTCATCAAAGTGCAGGATGGCTGTGAGAATGCCTGTACATTTTGCATCACAACCGTGGCCCGTGGTGATGGCCGTAGCCGTTCCCTGGCTGAAGTGGTCAGTGAGGTTCAAGAGTTGCACGCATCCGGTTTTCAGGAAGTGGTGTTGACGGGTGTGCATCTGGGCAGTTATGGGCATGATTTAGGTGATGCCGATGGGCTGGTCAAGTTGGTGCGGGCGATCCTCCGTGAGACTGATGTGCCGCGTGTGCGCCTTTCCTCATTGGAGCCGTGGGATTTATCACCTGATTTTTTCGATTTGTGGGATAACCCCCGCTTGTGTCGTCACCTGCATTTGCCATTACAGAGTGGTTGTGACGCCACGCTACGGCGTATGCGTCGTAATACAGATCAGGCCTCGTTTCGGGCGTTGGTGCAAGCGGCCCGTGCGAAAATCCCTGGCCTGAGTATCACTTCTGATGTGATTGTGGGCTTCCCCGGTGAAACTGATGTGGACTGGCACATCAGCAAGGCATTTATTGAAGAAATGGCCTTCGCGGGGTTGCATATCTTCCGGTATAGCCGCAGGGAAGGCACCCCCGCTGCACGGCTGCGTGGTCATCTGACGAATGCGGTCAAGAAAGCCCGGAGTGCGGAGTTACATGCTCTGGAAGCGCGATTGGGGGCGGATTTTGCGGAGCAATTTATCGGGGATAGTGGCAGCGTGTTGTGGGAACAGGTGACTGGCTCCACGGAAGACGGGTTTATCAACGTGGGGTATACTGATAACTACATCCGGGCGCGTTGTGTGCATCCGCGTGTGCTGAGTGATCATATCACCGAGGTGGAGATCCTCGCGTATGATGCGGATATGCAGCAGCTTATTGTGCGTCCGATTATTGACTAACAGCGACATCCATCAGAAATGGAGCGTAAACTTATGGCAGATCTAAAAGCAGAACTCAAAGCTGCCTTAAAAGAGGCGATGAAGAACAAAGACAATCAACGGCGTGATGTGATTCGTCTGGTACAGAGTGCGATTAAACAGGTGGAGGTCGATGAGCAGAAAGAGCTATCCTCCGATGAGGTCGTCGCATTGATCCAGAAAGAAGCAAAAAAGCGGCGTGAATCCATTGCGGATTACGAACAGGCTGGTCGCCCGGAAATGGCCGAGAGCGAACGCGCTGAACTGGCTGTTTTGGAAGACTTTCTGCCCAAGCAACTTAGCCGGGCAGAGGTTGCGGCCATTGTCGAAGAGGTCATCGCCCAGACCGGTGCCACCTCCAGTAAGGAGATGGGCAAGGTAATGGGGCCGGTGATGGCGCGGGTTAAAGGCGTGGCCGATGGCAAGCTGGTCAACGAAATTGTCCGTGAAAAGTTAAACGACTAACCGCATGATTACCACCATTGCCAGATGGCTGGAACACCGTTTTGGTTGGGATTATGACCTGATAACAGTGCATCTCAACCGCTTGATTGTTACGGTGGCTGCCGGGCTATTCATTATCCTCTCCACCGCTATCGTGGGGTTTGAGGATATTTTTCCGTCTGGTGGTGGTTTGGCATCGCTTTCAGTAGGGGATATTGCCCCGCGTGATATATCTGCGCCGGAGCGAATCACGTATTTTAGTGATGTGCTCACGCAGCAACGGCGCGAAGAAGCACGGACGGCGATCAGCCCGGAATATACACCGCCCAACCCGGCAGTTGCCCAACAGCAGATCAACACCGCCAGTAGCATCCTCGATTTTATTGTGGATGTGCGGGCCGCGCCCTTTGAAACCGAAGCACAGAAGATCCGCGACCTTCAGCAGATCCGTGCTGTGGCGTTAAGCCCAACCATCAGCGGTGACATCCTGGCGATTGATAACGAGGTTTGGGCGTTGGTTGAGGATGAAGTGATTGCGGTATTGGGCAATCAATTTCAGGAGCGTGTGCGTGAGGTGGATATTGCTGGCATACGCAATAACCTGCTGAATCAGGTGGATTTTACGTTTCCAGATCGCGAACGTAATGTTATTGCCGCGCTGGTACAGGATTTGTTACAACCCAATAGCCTGGTAGATGGTGAAGCGACGGAGAGTGCCCGCGAAGCCGCTGCCCAGGCTATTGACCCGGTTCAACGCACGATTGAACGCGGCGAAATTATCATTCGTGACGGCATCCGTGTGGAACCACTGCAATTGGAAACATTGGAGCAATTTGGCATGTTGCATCCAGAAGACACCCGTAGCCGGGGCATCGCACAGGCCTTTCTGGGTAGTGTGGTGGTGATGGTCGTCGCGGGATTGTACATTGCTCATTTTCGCTCGTCATTACTCTACCGTGAGCCGCGCCTGTTGACGTTGCTTGCGATTATTTTCCTGATTGTATTGGCCGGTGCGCGTTTGGGCCTGAGTGGTGAGGTTTACATCTACCCAACAGCGGCGTTGGCTTTGCTGTACGTATCGGTGGTCGGGCAACAAATCGCTGTGATTGGTGTGCTGGGTTTGGCCTTTTTGGTGGGCCTGATGGCGACTGAGTCCCTTGAGATTACGACATTGGTCGCTGTTGGGGGCATCATCGGTGCGCTGATGCTGCGGCGGTCTGAGCGGTTGAACAGCTTTTTCTTCGCCGGGTTGATGGTTTCTGTGAGTAACCTGGCGGTCATGACTCTGTTTAACCTGAGTGAACTGCCCGGCACAAGTAACCCGACAGATGTTTCTTTGTTGATGGTGTATAGCGTGCTCAACGGCATTTTGACCGCTGCGGCGGCGATGGCCGGTTTGTACATCGTCACACTGATTTTTAACCTGCCAACTGCACTCAAGCTATCGGAACTGTTGCAGCCGAATCAACCCTTGCTACAACGTCTGCTGCGGGAGGCACCGGGCACGTATCAGCACTCGTTGCAGGTCGCCAATATGAGCGAACAGGCGGCGAATGCCATCGGTGCGAACGCTGAACTGACCCATGTCGGCGCGTTGTATCATGATATTGGCAAGATGCTTAACCCGGCCTTCTTCACGGAAAATCAACGGGATATTGGCAACCCACATGACGCGCTGAATGATCCGTATCGCAGTGCAGATATTATCGTCGGCCATGCCACACAGGGCGATGAGATGGCCCGGCAGTATCGTCTGCCCAATCGCCTGCGGGATTTTATCCGTGAGCATCATGGGACCAGTGAGGTTTACGTTTTCTACAAGCAGGCTGTGATCCTCGCCGGCGATGAGGCGATGGTGGATATTGATGACTTTCGCTATAAGGGGCCGAAGCCGCAAAGCCGCGAGACAGCCGTGCTCATGCTGGCAGATAGCTCTGAGGCTGCTGTACGCTCACGTCAGCCGAAAACGCGCCAGGAAATCGAAGATATTATCAACCAGGTATTTGACGGCAAGCGTAAGGGCGGGCAACTGGATGAATCCGGCTTGACCTTAAATGACCTGAACGCTATCCGCAGTATTTTTATTGAGATGCTTCAAGGGATGTTCCATCCACGGATCAATTATGATGAGGCGGTTGCGCGGGTGCGTAAAAAAGGGTCCAGCGATGTGCAATCAAAGCCGGTAGCTGAGGCTGCTGCTGAAAAGCCTGTTGTATCCAGGCCCAAAGCTGAAGTGGTTGCTGAAAAAGCCCCTGACGTCAAATCTCCGGGTGAGACTGCAAATCCAACCGCTGCTAATGGCAACACACGCACGACACTCCCCAAGAAGCAAACGATGGAGATTAGCTTGCCGCCAGATGATGATGACGATGCACCACTCGCTGAAGTGCCCCGTTTGCGGCGTACTGGGGAAAGCAAATCGGCAACGGGTACTGTGCCTAAAGTAGATGATCAACCAGAAGATAAGGACGAGTCCGTCAAGAGTAATGGCGATGATTGAAGTCACCTTCATGAATAAGTATGATTTCCTGGTGGATGAGGCCGCGCTGCGTGAGGCGGTGCGTGTTGTTTTATACGCCCACAAGCGGCTTGATGGGCAAGCCTTAAGCATTGTCTTCGATGTAGATGATGGGGTCGCTGTGCTCAATGAGGCATACCGGGGGATTGCCGCACCCACCGATGTGTTGTCATTCCCGGCTGAACCGATGCCGCCGGAAATCCCAGTAGATGAAGTTTATCTGGGTGATCTGGTTATTGCTTATCCGTACACAAAGGCACAGGCTGCCAAAGACGGGCATGATCTGGGTGACATGCTACGATTGCTGGTGGTGCATGGGACGCTGCATCTGCTGGGGTATGACCATGATACGCCGGAAAATAGAGCGGTGATGTGGCAAGCACAGGCGCACGCTCTAGCGGAGTTGGGCATATCACCGGAGATTGTGCCCGCCCTGGAAACCAGCGCACATGGAGACGAATAATGGGTAAACGGGATCAACTCATTGAGGCACTCATCGGTACATCGCAAATAGACCCCGATGATTACAGCCCGATTACCAGTCAAAACCGAGTGAAAAGCCTGGGTTATGCTATTGCCGGTTGGATTTACATGCTGCGGCGGCAGAAAAACACCCGTATTCAGGCCGTTGCTTCGATTGGGGTGATGGCATTCGCGCTGTGGTTGGAGATCAGCCTGATAAGCTGGGCGATTTTGATCTTAACGATTACCATCGTATGGATGGCGGAGTTTATGAACGCAGCGGTTGAGGCGGCCATCAATTTAACGACATCGGAGATCCATCCAATGGCGAAGGTGGGCAAGGATGTCGCTTCGGCAGCGGTGCTGCTGGGTGTTGTAGCGGCAGTGCTGATCGGCCTGTTATTACTCGGTCCGCCGCTAGTTGATAAGTTGGGACTATAGGAGTCATCATGTCAGAAAAACACGATGAGGCATTAAGCGAACCATCCCCCCATGCATTTGATGACTCAATTTTTGCGACCAGCCGTATTGATCCATCAGCACATAAAGCCGGGAGTAGTGCAAGTTTTTATGACCGGACCAAGTACGCGATGGCCGGGTTGTTATATTCACTCAAACGTGAACGCAGTGTGCGTAATATCTCTTATGTGACGGCGACAGTGATGAGCCTGGCTATGTGGGTGCGCTTGGACCGTGTGCGTTTGCTGGTGGTGTTTAATTCGCTGGCGTTGGTGTGGGTGGCGGAACTGTTGAATTCCGCAGTGGAGGCAACGGTTGATCTAGCTTCGCCGCGCAAACGCCAGGATATGGCAAAGGTCGCTAAAGATGTGGCTGCATCCGCAACGTTTGTGGCGACGATCACATCGGCGTTAACGTCAATGGTGTTGGTGTTGCCGCCTTTGCTACGGAAATTGGCTCAGATGCTGAATCTGCGTGATTCTGATCCCTCCTAGCGGGGTTAGTGGTCGAAATTTCAAAGCGCACTATACTTAGGTCATACTGTGTTGAAATTGTTACGTATGGTGCTATGACTGATTTAACCCAAGATCAACCCGAACAATCACGGACCAGCCGTGCCCGTGACCGTCAGCGGCGGCGGCGTGAACGCCAACGCCAGCGTGAACAATCCAACAGGCCGGAAAAACGCCCCGCCGGGCATCTTTCCCCTGCTGGCCGCCTCAAACTTCCCGATATAAACACTCGCATTGTCCAGGGCGTGGCCTTTGTGATTGCTGCGGGCATCTTTATGGTTGCATTGATCATCGCAGTTGGTATGTTCAAGAATGATCCCATTCTGCCGGACCCGAACGCCTACTGGATTGATCAAGAATGGACCTACGAATCGCGTGATCTGGCACAGGTGAATGCACTTGCATCACAATTGCGGGCGAATGAGGTCGGCATCATCTACGCTCACGTCAGTGAGTTGAACTTTGACCTGACCTGGACCGGATTGCCGGAGGGCAGCAACCAATTTGCTGAAGTGGAACCGCAAGTCAGGGCTTTTGTGGAACAAATCGAGCAATCCCACGGTAATTTGCGTACCTATGGTGTGGTCAACATCCGGGCGGACCTGGATGCTGACGGGTATCGGCTGGATGACCCGGCAGTGATTGAGGCGATTAGCACATTTAGTACGCAAGTCGTCACCGGGTTGGGGTTTGACGGTGTGTTGCTCAATGTGCAGCCGGTATGGAACAACGATGAGAATTACCTGCAACTGGTGCGTGAGGTGCGGCGAGCTATCGGTGATGAGGCATTATTTGCAGTAGCCGTGCCGCCAGATTGGACGCCAATTGGTGTTGATGTGCCGGTACCGAGCAATATCGCGCCGGGTACAGTGTGGGATGAGGAATTCAAGCGGCGGGTGGCCTTGCTTCAGGTGGATCAAATTGTGCTGAAAGCTTTTGACAGTTACCTGGTCGGGGCGAATGGGTTTACCACAAACGATTATTCGCAGTGGTTGGCTTATCAGGTCCAAGCGTATATTGATGCCATTGCGTACCTGGATAATGATACCCGCTTGATCGTCACACTCAGCACCGAAGCGGATAAGGCAGTGACCCGTGATGCCGAGGTCGAAACGGTACTGGCCGGTATCAGCGGGGTGGTGCAGGGTATAGGGCGTTTCGATGATGATGACCGTGGGGTGCTAGAGGGTATCGCGTTGTATTCCAGTGCGGATACAACCAATACCGATTGGGACCAATTTAACGATCTGTGGGTGGGGCGATCATGAGTGGGGTTTACATACGTATATTAACGCCCGATGGCCTGAAGCCCGCCGATTACACCGCCACATCCCTGGCAGATGCCGGCCAGTATGAACCGAACGATGGCATTTATACCGTGACCAACACATACAATACGTTCCAGACGTTGAAATTTGACGCCCATCTGGACCGTATGGAGGACTCCGCACGGCGGGCGAATATCCCACTCATGTTAGAGCGTGCCCGGCTGAAGGCCGCGTTACGCGGTATGATTGCCGATGCTGGTATGGGTGATGTGCGCTTTCGGATCACTGTCTCTCGCGCCCAACCAGAAAACTTTATCATCACGTTAGAACCGTACACGCCGCCAGCAAAAACCCTGGTAGAGAACGGTGCCCGCGTGATGACGGTTCCTAATAGTGCGCGGCAGGAAGCATCGGCTAAAACGACGGATTGGATGCATCAGCGTAAGGCCATCAGCGCGGCGATGCCGGAGGGTGTGTATGATGCGATTTTGCTGGATGCTGACGGCTATCTGCTAGAGGGGTTAGGCGCGAATTTTTACGCCATCCACGCAGGGGAGTTACACACGGCTGCTGATGGTGTGTTACCGGGTATCGCCCAGCAAATTGTGTTTGAAATCGCCCCGGCGATAGTGCCGCTCAAGAAACAGCCCGTTCATCAAGCGGATATTCCCGCGTTGCAAGAGGCGTTTATCACCAGCAGCAGCCGGGGCATTATCCCGGTGGTGGAGATTGACGGTCATATGCTGGGTGATGGCAAGCCAGGCCCGTTAACCACACAACTGCGGGCCGCTTACCGGGCCTGGGTCGATGATCACTTGCAAGATCTATAGGTTAGAGCGGTGTCTTGAAATCGTAGATGCCATCACGTATGGCGTACTGCACGCTACTATCGGCACAGGTCAGGGTATCACCCTCGCGGGTGAGTGGTTCCCCGGTTTGGGGGCAGGCGAAAATATCCTCAGTTGCAAGGTTATCCTCAGTGTGGCCCACGGCGAAATTTTGCGTGAAGATGCTCGGTGAATAGATTAAGCCAGTGCGCTGTAAGAAACGGTCTGTATTGACCAGAAGCGACGTTGGCAGTGTTTTCTTGAGTAACCCCAATCGTAGGAATGAAACCGGGATCTGTTGATTCATGGTGAAGCCCGCGTTATTTAACTGTGCGTCGATAAACTGGGGGTGGAAGTCAAAATTGAGTTCGACAAATTCGACAGGCTCCTGCGTGTATGGACTCCACGCTTGCCGTTTGAGCGCGTACCGCAGCATGGCCTTGAGGTTGCGTTTGTTGGCATATTCCAGAATGAACGTTGAACCAGGGGCCATTACCCGGCGCACCCCGCTGAGTACGGCCTGCACATCTGCCATGTGGTGTAACACACGGATCATCGTTGCGCCGTCAAATACCCCGGCCTTAAACGGTAGCTTGTAGGCATCCGCTGCGACGTATAGAAAGCCGTCATCGCCGTGTTGTTCGCGGGCATACTGTAATTGGGAAAACGAATAATCCAGCAGTACAACCTCGTCAAACATTTGGAATTCGTTGACCATACGCCCGAAGCCGGCCCCTAATACCACCAGCCGCCGCCCGGCTTTGGGTAGAATACGCTTTAGTACATCGCGCTCTACCCGGTCTTCATAATTGCGGCCCCGGCCTTCCCAGAAATCGGTGCGGTAGTTTGAGCCTTCGTAATCACAAATCTTCGGCTGCTGTGAGTCGGTCATCCGTTTACCCCAAGTTATCCATTCGCCTACAGATTTTAATCGGCGATGTGGCATTTGTGCAGGCCCGCTTATTCAAAGTGGTGCCTACCTGGGGGTTAACCGCCGTCACCCTCCCCGCTGGGTGTGGTGATAATCCCTAACTCCTCGCCAGAATCTGCCGGGACCACCACCGGGTCCGTTTGGCCGCCGATAGCCGCATCATCTGGTAGCATGTTGGGATCGGTGATAATGCCGCCGTCATCGCTGCCATTGCCTGGGGCGTTCTGGTTGGGTATGGGTTGTTGTACGGATGCGCGATACGTGCTGATACTGCCGTTAAACGTGTAAATCGGTACATTCTGCGCGGTCATGTTGGTGACGGCCTGCGCGTTGATCTGTTCCGGGGTTAAGTCATTGGCATAGAGTTCTGGCCGGACTTGCTCATCAAGTAGCGGCATACCGCCAATTGGTACGATGCCTGTTTGCTGCGGGACATTGGTTTGTGGGAAGGGGACATTAAACAAGTCGTATCCCAGGCCAGCCGTCATTGAGTAGCCGGGCCAGGGTTGTTGGCAGTAATCACAGCCTTCAACCTGTAATAAGTCCGGTGCATTACCACTGAGGGTATCCTGTACCATCTCAAAGGCACCGCCGAAGTCATTCGGTAGATTGTGCAGTGCAAACGCCAGCGGTTCGAGTTGCAGGCGTAGATTCTGGGCGACATCGTGTAGTTGTGTTTGCTGCAAGGGGATCACAGCCCGCACATCTAATTCAACCGGGAGGGGTTGATCTACGGCCACGTCTAAATCCAGGCCAACAGGGAGTTCCAAACCAACTGGCAACTCCAGACGTACTGTCGCCGGGACGTTGGCAGCATTCAGGCCAGGGAGGTCAATGCTGGCCTGCACCGATAGCGGCACGGGTTCATTGAGCGTGACGATGGTATCTGTTTCCAGCGGAATATCCAGCACGACCTGAATCTCATCACGTACCGGGATAGTCCAGTCAATAGTCGCGTTATCCAGGCCGACGAAACTGCTATGCAACCCACTGACCAGCGGCTGCGCGACCTCATTTTTGATCTCAAAGATGAGTAAACCTAGCACAAGTAGGACGATCACCAGAACAATGTTCACGATGAACGAGAAAACTACCATAAAACGCCAGAAAAATCGTCCAAAAGCACGTAATGCACGCATAATGCCCCCTGTCGAGACGGAGTTGTCGACCAAACTTAATTTGAACTATACATCCGGGGTATAGTCACGGCAAATATCTCTCTTATTGTCGCATGGTTTTGGTGGATAAAGCCTATAGCTTTGCTTGATGGGGGTGAATCAAACAGGGCGACCTGCTGGCCGCCCTGCTGGGTCGATGGCAATATCTACTCGGTTAGAGGCGTTTACAGCCCAGCCGCACCGCGCAGGGCGTCGGCTTTGTCGGTTTGTTCCCACGGTACGTCAATATCATCACGCCCAAAGTGACCATAGGCAGCCACCTGACGGTAAATGGGACGGCGCAGGTCCAGGTCACGGATGATGGCCGCCGGGCGCATATCAAAATGCTGTTCAATCAATTCTACGATTTGCTCATCCGGGATGGCACCAGTGCCGAAGGTTTCTACGGCCAGTGACGTCGGTTGGGCGACGCCAATCGCATAGGAGACTTGCAGTTCAAAGCGTTTGGCGATGCCTGCGGCGACGATGTTCTTGGCGATATAGCGTGTCATGTAAGCCGCGCTGCGATCTACTTTGGTGGCGTCTTTACCGGAAAACGCCCCACCCCCATGACGGGCAACACCACCGTAGGTATCCACGATGATTTTACGCCCGGTAAGGCCAGCATCACCCAGTGGCCCACCCGTAACAAAACGCCCGGTGGGGTTGATGAAGATGCGGGTCTGTTCGTCGAACAACTCTGCCGGGACGACCTGCTTGACGACTTTCTCAATCACCTGGGTACGGATATCCTGCTGGGTAATATCCGGGGCGTGCTGGGTGGAGATCACAATGGTATCCACACGCTTGGGCAGGCCATATTCATATTCGATGGTGACCTGGCTCTTAGCATCCGGGCGTAGCCAGTTCATTTCACCGGATTTGCGGGCTTCCGACAGGCGGCGCATCAATCGGTGGGATAGGGAGATGGTCAGTGGCATCAGTTCGGGTGTTTCATCGCAGGCAAAGCCAATCATCATACCCTGGTCACCGGCACCGATGCCGTCTAATTCGGCCTCGGTTGCGCTGCCTTCGCGTTTTTCCAGGGCGGTATCCACACCCTGGGCAATATCCGCAGATTGTTCTTTAATGCCGACCATCACACCGCAAGTCTCGGAGTCAAAACCGTATTTGCCGCGCGTGTAACCGATCTGGCGTACTGTTTCACGCACGATGCTTTCAATATCCACATACGCGCTGGTGCTGACCTCACCAAACACAAAAATCAGGCCGGTGTTGGCAGCGGTCTCGCAGGCGACACGGGCGTTAGGATCTTGTTCCAGGATGGCGTCCAGTACGGCGTCGGAGATTTGATCACAGATTTTATCCGGGTGGCCTTCGGAAACGGACTCCGACGTGAAGAAATAACTGGGTGACGACATAAAGGTCGTAGTTGCTTTTTGTGTCGTCTGTTGTGTATTGCTCATGGGTAGTCTCCTCGATTATAACGAAAAAGCCCCTTCAGATGTATGAAGAGGCGCGATAGGTATAACCCTGGGCTGTATCGCGCATCTTCCAGAGCAACTGCTCTGATGGAATTGGCAC
>JGI12109J20283_11169158_pt1 | contig 17831 bp, 13 predicted proteins | sample ElkSlonscriptome_12_FD_20283 | JGI IMG/M metagenome (IMG submission 20283)
CGATTGGCTGGTGGCGTTGGGGTACCCCCCAGCACCCGCCACCACGGGACAAGAGCCAGCGCCATGCGCGGTGCCCCTGGCAGCGTGATCGAAACCTGTAAAGTAAACCTGAACCATGTCTTAGCCCTCAAAACTCAACATTCAAAACTCCCAACGGGGCGTGGGCCGCGCTCGGGTGAGCCGGTAGGCCGGGTAGAAGCTGCTCGATCAGCCTGAGCGTGGGCCGCACCGGCTAACCGCGCGCCGCCGAGCTTGCGGTAGAAAGCGGTCGCTAAAGCTCTTCAGATCACTATCGGCGGCATTAACAGGAGTTACGCAGTGGGCGTTCAAACCGGGTGTTCGCCTGGTTAAACGTCCGGGTTGCATGGCAACTGCGTAACTCGTGGCATTAACGGCTTTTGGAGCCGGTGTTCCATTAAGCGTCACATGAGCAAGGCCCGCAACACGCTACGCGCTGCGGGCCTTCACCGTTTTCAGGTCATGCCGGGAGCCAAAGGTCGCTGGGCAGCGCGTATCCTCGGCGGCTTTGCGCTTTTGCACCGGCGTGTCTTTACCTACACCAGCGCCCGCTCGCTCTCGCGATCAAAAATGTGAATCTTGTCCATATCGACAACCGCCTCAACCGGTTGGCCGGTCCTGACCGTTGAGCGCGGATCGAAGCGCCCGATGAACTCCTTATTGCCACGCTCAATGTAGGCATAGACCTCGCTACCCATTACCTCAACCACATTGGCTTTGGCCTGAATGCGGGCATCCTCGCGCACGCCACGCGGCACGAATGCCGAGTCGTGGATATCCTCGGGGCGGACGCCAAACACGATATCCTTCCCAATATGGCTCTCGATAGCTCCGGCCTTTTCTTTGGGAACCGGCAGCGTGAATGCATTCGGAATATTGACCATCAACTGACCATTGGAGCGGTCCAGGCGACCGTTAAAGAAGTTCATCGCCGGGCTGCCGATAAATCCCGCGACAAACATGTTCGTCGGCTGATCGTAGAGCGTCTTGGGCGAATCGATCTGCTGGAGAATGCCGTCCCGCATTACCGCGATGCGCGAGCCCATCGTCATCGCCTCGGTCTGATCGTGGGTCACATAGATAAAGGTGGTCGCCAGGCGCTGATGGAGCTTGCTAATCTCCGCACGGGTCTGCACCCGCAGCTTGGCGTCCAGGTTGGAGAGCGGCTCGTCCATCAGGAAGACCGCCGGCTCGCGCACGATGGCCCGGCCCAGCGCGACCCGCTGCCGCTGCCCACCGGAGAGCGCCTTGGGCTTGCGCTCCAGCAGATGCGCGATCCCCAGCAGTTCGGCAGCTTCCTTCACCCGTCGGTCAATCTCGGTCTTGTCCATCCGGCGCAGCTTCAGGCCAAACGCCATATTGTCGTAGACCGTCATATGCGGGTAGAGCGCGTAGCTCTGGAAGACCATGGCAATATCGCGGTCTTTCGGGGGAATATCATTCACCACCCGGTCGCCAATCAGGATGCTGCCATCGCTGATCTCTTCGAGCCCGGCCAGGCAGCGCAGCGCGGTAGACTTACCACAGCCGGAGGGACCGACCAGCACCAGAAATTCCCGATCGGGAATGTCGATATTCAGATCCTTCAGCACTGTTGTCTCGCCAAAACGCTTGTAGACATGATCGAATTTAATACTTGCCATTGGGAAAACCTCCTCTTTGTAACACATGTTACGCGGTTGCCATGCAAACCGGACGTTTCATTAGATGAAAGCCCGGTCCGTCTGCGGCAGCATGGTACAGTATGGTTCTTTTTGATAAGCATTTTGTACAAAGTACAAAATGCTTATCAAAAAGATGGTCTCTTCCGCCCTGCCGGAGACGAATCAGGCCGTTTATCCAGGTGAACACCCGGATGAGAACCGACCGCGTATGTCGTGTTTGTAATAGAAACCTGTCGCCGGCGATCAACCCTGATCGCCGCCAGGTACAGGACCAGTTGATTTCCGAATAATCAAATTCATCTCCAGGGTGACGCTCTGCTGATTGCGGGTGTGCCCCTCGATCCGGCCAATCAGCAACCGGGCCAGGTGCAACCCCAGATCCCGCTGCGGGTAGTGCAGGGTTGTCAGCGGCGGTTGGGTATGCGCAGCCATCGGCACATCATCGAAGCCGACCAGCGACACATCGCGCCCGACCTCCCGCCCGGCCGTGTGGAGCACATGCATGGCCCCGAATGCCACTTCATCACTACAGGCCAGTACCGCCGTCGGGGGCTCCGGTAGATCGAGCAGTTCCTGCATGGCCGTTACGCCATCGATCTGGGCGCGCCCGGTCTCCAGAATGAGCGTCGGGTCAACCGCAATGCCGGCCGTAGTCAGTGCCGCGCTGTAACCCTGGTAGTGCGGCTCACTGGTTGCCAGATCCGATGGCAGCATAATCAGGGCGATTCGGCGATGCCCCAGGCCCAGCAGGTGGCGCATCGCCAGCAGCACCCCGCCCCGCCCATCGACCGTCACATAGGGTACCGCGTGACCTACCGGCGGTAGACCGGCGCAGACATGCGGGATGCCCTGCTGCGCCAGGTAGGCCACCCGCTCATCAGCGGTCTGGACATCGAGTAGCACCACGCCGTCAACCCGGCCGGTGCGCACAAACTGCGCGGCCAGCACCTGCTCCGGCTGCTCCTCGGTGGCAGTTGCCAGCAGCAGGTAGTAGCCCTGCGCCGCTGCCGCCTCGGAGAACCCCGCCAGCAACGCGGATAGCAGTGGATCGGTCAGGCGGGTGGCAAGGGCGGGCAACACCAACCCCAGAGTATGACTGCGCCCGCGCATACTGCGCGCGGCATAGTTCGGCTGGTAGTCCAACTCGGCCACCACCGCCAGCACCCGCTGCCGGGTAGCCTCGGTGACACTGCCGGTGCCGTTGAGCACATACGAGACGGTCGCGGTGGAAACCTGCGCCCGCTCGGCTACTTCTTTGATCGTTGCCATACACCACGCCTGAACAATCTGTGCGATCCGGGAAGTCCGGTTAATCGTTTTAGCACTTAATCGATTAAGTAGTTAACCGATTAAGTGGAGTATAGCACGGGGGCGCGGGGGTGTCAAGGAAGTGCTGAGTGCTGAGGGATGAAGGCTGAGGCATGAAGGCTGAGGCATGAAGGCTGAGGCATGAGTGGTGCCTGTGTCCAGAAAGGGTCATCGCCGCGACCTCTGCGCCTCTGCGATGAAACGAAATATTGGCGGAGACCGGGAACTACCGTTGCATGTGAGAATACTTCGATCTGCGGGTGAATGGGGAGGCGTGAGTGGATGGATTGTCTACTCCGTATAAGCTTATCGGTATCTATCCAATTCACGGATGATTTTTCTCCACTCACACCACACTCCCAACAGGCTTATCCACCGCCGCCGGCAGTGGGCTTACCTCCGATTCTTCCTCCGCTACTGCTGCCTGCTCCCCCGCTACAATCAGCCCGTCGGCGATGGTGATGCGGCGTTGCGCTCGCCGTGCCAGTTCGTTGTCGTGCGTCACCATCAGGATGGTCTTGCCCTGAGCCGCCAGCTTCTCAAAGATGCGGATCACCATGTCCGCCGTTTTCGTATCGAGGCTGCCGGTGGGCTCGTCCGCCACCAGCAGCGGCGGGTCATTGGCCAGGGCGCGTGCGATGGCGACCCGTTGCTGCTGTCCGCCCGATGTGGCCGCCGGTAGCTTATGCACATGCTCGGTCATCTCGACCTGCTCCAGCAGGTGCAGCGCCCGCTGGCGGAACGCATCCGGCGGATAGGTATTACAGACATCCATCGGCAGCATCACATTCTCCAGCACGGTTAGCGTGGGAATCAGCAGGAAGGCCTGGTAGACAATGCCCACATTCCGGCCCCGCCAGACGGTCAACTGCTGCTCGCTCAGGGTGTGCATGGCCGTATCGCCAATAAAAACCGTGCCACTGGTGGGCCGGTCAACCCCGGTGATCATATTCATCAGCGTGGACTTCCCGCTGCCGGATTTGCCCACGACCGCCACAAACTCACCCGGGTCGGCCTGCAGGCTGACACCCTTGAGCGCCTGCACCGTCCCCGCCGGGCCGGCGTATGCTTTGACCACGTCCCGCACCTCAAGCAGGTGCGAATTTCCATGCCGATAGCGTCCCTCGGCCACTGGTTTCTCACCCCGCAACCGCCCGAACAAGCGTTGTAGCATTGTATTGTCTCCAGAAAAAGAACAGAGAAGAAAAGAACAAAGAACAAACAGGTGCGCAGACAGACACAAGCCGCACACACTTAGTTCTTAGAGACTGTCTGAAAAGATGATTCGCGTCGGTCACACGGCATGCGGGGTGCCCTGCGACACCGGACCGCGCCCCAGGAGTCCCGGCTTCAGCCGGTTCCGGCCACACACCGGCTGAAGCCGGGACTCCCGCGCCGGGGCCGTCGCCCCATAACCAACCCTTTTCAGACAGTCTCTTAGTTCTTACTCACCGTTCGCTTATTTTCGGAAGGAGTTCGTAAAAATTCCCCATTAGCCGGTCAAAAACGGTTACTTGGGAAGCATCTCGCCCCCCATGGCGATAAAAATTGCAGAAATGTTTTACACATTACGGAAACGTGTACGTCAAAGTGGGGAGAGCGCCTCAAATTTTGTCGGTTTTTCAGGATCAAGTGGGATGAAAATTCCATTTAGTGCCCTAAAAAATAAGCGAACGGTAAGTTCTTAGTTCTTAGTTCTTCAGAAAACCTATTCGTACGCCAATACTTCGCGGATCGTCAGCCGGGAGGCGTTGCGGGCGGGGACATAGCTCGCCAGCATTGCCACGACCGTCACAATGCCCAGCCAGAGCAGCACCGCGTAAGCGGCATAGCTGTAGCTCAACGGCTGATCCAGCAGTTGCAACCCGATCTGGATACTCATCATCCGGCTCATTCCGAGTGAAACCAGCGTACCTAGCAACCAGGCGATCAGCCCGATCAGTACGCCCTCTACGATGACGATCTGCTGGACCGCGCCGTCGGACGCGCCGATGGCGCGCATAATGCCGATCTCCTTGGTGCGTTCCAGCACATTGATACTCATCGTGCCCATCAGCCCCAGCCCGCCCACAAGCCCGATCAGCGTTGCCATGATCGAGAGAATACTTGTCAGGATTGTAAACCGCTCGTGCAGCATGGCCGCGTCCGCGAACGTGCTGCGGATCAGGCGCACCTGGATATTCCTTTCTCCGGCGTAGGCTTCCAGGTTCCGGCTGATCTGCGCCAGCGAGTCGGGATCATGCCGGGCGGTGGCCACCCGCAACTCTTTGACATGCCCCACGCTGCCGACAACATGCGCATAGCCGGTGTCAGTGACATAGCCGGTGGCCGGGTTGACCGGCGAGGTAAACTCCTGTGAGATACCCACAATCCGCCAGGCATACTCTTCACCATCGATATTCAGTACCAGTTCATCGCCTACCTGTAGCGGCTCTTGCCCAAAGAAGTTGGAACTCAGCACAATCGCGTGGCGATCCTCCGGGCGCAGCCAGCGTCCCTGCACAATATTCAGGTTGAGCATATCGGTCGTTGCGGGCAGGCCATAGAGGTTGAGGCTATCGCCCTCGCTCCCATCGGGATGCACCGGGTAGGCGCGCGCGCCATGCCAGCTCTCGGCCCCCACTACGCCGGGAACCTGCAATGCCTGCTGCGTAATATAGGCGCTGCGGTAGGGTCGCGCCAGGCGCACCTCAATATCGTACTGCTTCGTCGCCATCGTTTCGTCCAGGGTGTGCAGCAGCGAGGCGCGCACCGTCAACACGCTGATAAAAATCGCCCCGCCCATCGTCAGCACCACCAGGGTGCGCACCAGGCGCCACTTGCGCCGGAAGGTGTTGCGCAGTGAGAGCAGCAGCGGCCGCCCCAAGATCGCAAAGAGCGAACTGAGCAGCATGGTCAGCTTCCCGGCCCGGCCGCTGTTTTCGCCGCCCGATCCGCCGCCATGCCCCTCGGCACTCAGCGCCTCGCGCACGGTGATGCGGACGGTTGCGCGGATCGCGGGGAACGCCGCTCCCAGCGGCAGCAGCAGCGCCGCCCCGACTTTGAACACCAGCACATAGGGCGGCAGACTAAAGTTCACAATATCGACATTCATCTGCCCGGCGACAAAGTGGGTGAAGCCCAGCGCACCCAGCGTGCCCAACGGCACGGCGATCACCAGCGCCAGTAGCCCGAAGATCAGCACCATGCCAAAGTAGAGTTCCATAATAATTCGGTTGCGTGTGCCCACCGCTTTGAGAATGCCGATCTGCCGCACCTGCTGGGTCATAATCGCTTCAATCGTGTTAATGATCAGGAACATAGCCAGCAGCAGCGCCAGCGCCCCCAGGCCGCTCAGGATCAGCAGGATCGTCGGGAGCACCAGTTCCGCCGGGTGCTGCTGCGGGGTCGGCACTTCGATGGTATCAACGGTGCGCCCGCTGCGCTCGATCTTCTCGGCAACCTGATCGGCCACATGCCGGATATGGTTTTCGTCCAGCGGATGCTCGGCGACGACGATCATCATCTGGTTGTAGATCTGGTCATAGTCACCCGTGCCGCCCAGCCACTCCAGCGTATCCAGGTTGATGTAGCCAAACGCCTTGCCCGCAATAACGGCGGGTACGGTGCTCAGGTCGTGGGTTGTCCCGGCAATCGGGATGCGACGCTGCTCGCCACCGGCGATCTCAACCAGCACTGTATCACCGATCCGGGCATGCACGCGGGGCAGCGCACTACGCTCGAGCAGCAACGCATGATCGGGGGGCGGCCATGCGCCCGCTTCCGCTTGTACAATATTGACCGTCATCTGCCCGTCGTCGGGTAGCACAAACAGTTCCAGGTCGTACCATTCATTCGGACCGATCTGAATGCGCGCCGGCACCGTGCGGCGGCCCTCGGCCTGGGCTACTGCTTCCATCCGGCCCACCGCCTCCACCAGTTCATCATCAAAGGGCTCGGTAGTGATGATGGCGCCGGCCGGGTTGATCGAGAGGTAGGAGTCGTGCAACTCATGCAGAATATTGTCCCGCGCGGCGACTACCGCGCCAAAGGCAAACACCCCCACCGCAATCGACAGCACCACAAGCAGCGTGCGCGTCTTGTGGAGGGACAGATCACGAAACACCTTGTACCAGCGGGGACGGAGCATCACGGGCCTCCTTCCGGTTGGTGGTGCGTGCTGGTGTCCAGCGTGATACCGTGCAGAAAGGTTTGCACATGGCCAGCGATCATCTCGTCGTCGTCCGGCAGCGGAAAGGGCAACTGATCCATCTGCCGCAGGTTCTCGGTGGCAAAGGCGCGGATCAGCAGTGGCCCGAAGAACTGAAAGATGGCCGCAAACGGATTAATCGGTCGGATATGGCCCTGCTCGGCCTGCCGTTGCAGGTAGGTTGCCAGCGGGAGCAGGATAATCGGCATAATCCGCCCGAAGATATGCTGCGCCAATTCCGGGTGGCGCGGTCCCTCGACAAAGAAGATGCGTGCCATCCGCGCCATGCCCGGTTCCTTGAAGATCTGGATATAGGCATGCGCGGCTTTCGGTAGAAACAGTTCGGGCGGGGCAGCGGTGTCTTGCTGCATCACCCGGCTCAGATCCTGGAGTGGCTGGTAGCTATGCACCACGGTCTCCAGCAGTTGCAGCTTGCCTTCCGGAAAGTAGTGGTAGATCAGCGCGGGTGAGAAACTCTGCCCGGTGTCGTGCCGGATCTCGGCGGCGATCAGCTTGTTGGTCGTGCCTTCGTAGCCATGCTGCGCAAAGGTCTTCATGGCCGCGCTGAGGATCTGGGCCTTTTTCTCTTCGTGGTTGGTTTTCGGTCGTGCCATCGCTCTGCTCGTAATTTATTGACTAATCAGTTAACTAACTGTAGCATAGCACGGGATGCCGGGTTGTCAAGTCGTTCTTTGGGCGGATTGGCGATTGGCGATTGTTTCGGTAGGGACGCGCGTGTGCGCGTCCGCGTTCTCATTCGGCCGCAAGCGCCCGGCGTGCCGCGGCCAGATCGTCCGGCGTGTTGATGTTGAGGAACGCCTGCCCCGCCGGGTCATAGCGGGCGATCACCTCTGGCGCAACCGTTTCCATCCGCACGCTCGCCAGGAAATCGGCAATCCGCCGCTGCCCCTGATCCAGCATGCGCCGCAGTGGTGCGCAGCAGGCGCGGCTATAGATCGCATGCAGCGGTTCCAGCCCGGCCGCGTTGCGTACCGCGCCGGGATGGGGGGAACGCGGCACCAGCGCATCATAGGTGCGCGGGTAGGCCAGCATGGCCGCCGGCAGTTCGCGCCGGAGCAGCGGCATATCGGCGGCGACCACCAGGGCATACGGGTGGGTCATCGCCGCCAGCCCCGCGTAGATCCCGCCCAACGCACCGCCATCGGAATAGCTATCGGGAATGCAGCGCGCCGGCAGATCCGGCCACGCCTGCGGATCATTCAGAACCACCAGCCGTTCCGCACAGAGCGGCGCAAGCAGATCGAGCGTATGCTCCAGCAGCATCGGCCCGTCCGCGCCCCACAACCGCAGCCGGCGCTTATCCTGCCCCAGGCGGCGACTACTCCCGCCGGCCACGACGATCCCGGTGACCGGTTGCCCGGTCGCACTGTCGCCGGATTGCACAATTGTCATTTGGTATCCTTTGTGCTTCATCTATACTCATTCCCATGCTATAATGAATGTCATACCCGGCAAGCATTAACCAGCTTACACCATTTCAGGCAGGAATATGCCCTGCCGGATGCGTATCCGACCTTTCACATTACCAATCGAGGGAAGTATGCTCCTGGTGTATACCGCCGATCTTCACGGCAACATCGCAGGCTATCGGCAACTCCTGGAGTTAGCCGCACAACGCAACGCGCAGGCAGTCATCGTCGGTGGGGATCTGCTGCCACCCGACATCAAAATTGCAACGGCGATCCAGAACCAGCGTACCTTTATCGAAACCGCCCTGCGCCCGCTCCTGATGGAGTTCCATACCGCCCAACCCGAGATTGCGGTCTATCTACTGCCGGGTAATGATGACTGGGCGGCGGCAATTGCGGCCCTCGATGACCTCGAACAGGAAGGGTTGGCGTATCCGCTGCACAAGCGGGTCTTTGCCCTGACCGATGATCTCTGGCTGGCGGGATATGCCTGCGTCCCGCTTACACCCTTCAGCATCAAAGATTATGAGCGGCACGACGGTGGCGATCTGCCGTCATACAGTTTTGCGATGGCCTACACCAGCGCGGGTGGTCAGCCGGAAAAAGCCTCTGTTGCCACTATGCTGCGCCAACCCACCATCGCCGAAGACCTGGAAGCCCTGGCCCGCCGGAGCAACCCGGCCCGCACCATCTATGTCAGCCATGCGCCACCCCACGATACCGGGCTTGATCTAATGCGCAGCAAACACGCGGGCAGCCGGTCGCTCCGCGCATTTATCGAGCAGCACCAGCCACTGCTCACGCTGCATGGCCATATTCATGAAGCGCCCCAGGTGAGCCGCCGCTATGCCGAGCGGTTGGGTCAAACCTGGTGCGTCAATCCGGGTCACGACCGCCAGGTCTTCTATGCGGTTACGTTTGATACCGACGACCTGGCGGGAACATTGTGGCATACGGTGTATGGATCGATCGGATCGGTCCAATAGTTCCCATCGCCCCGGCACAATCATCGTTCGTACGCGCCCCGCCGGCAAAGCGTTCCCTGTTTCTGCCAATTAACCGAGAAAACCGAGAAAGGTTGCCGCTATGTTTAACACCATTGGCGACGTGCGTACCGGGTTAAGCACCCAACAATATATTGCTACCGATGATATCTCGACTGCGATGTTCCTGGCCGACCGCCTGGGCAAGCCGCTGTTGACCGAAGGCCCGGCGGGTGTGGGCAAAACCGAACTCTCCAAGGCATGGGCCGGCGCAACCGGGCGCGAGCTGATCCGCCTGCAGTGCTACGAAGGGCTGGATGAAACCAAGGCGCTCTACGAGTGGGAGTATGCCAAGCAGTTACTTTACACTCAACTGTTGCGCGACAAACTGGGCGAGGTGTTGGGCGATGCCGCTACCCTGCGCGAGGCTGCCGACCGGCTGGCGAGCGAGGAGGAGGTCTTCTTCTCGGAGCGCTTCCTGCTGCCGCGGCCGCTGCTGCGGGCGATTACCAGTGATAAGCCGGTTGTTCTGCTGATTGACGAGATTGACCGGGCTGATGCCGAGTTTGAAGCCTTCCTGCTGGAGGTACTCAGCGACTTCCAGGTCAGCGTACCCGAGTTGGGGACGCTCAAGGCGAAGCATACGCCTACAGTGATCTTAACCAGCAATAACACCCGCGAGTTGAGCGAGGCGCTCAAGCGGCGCTGTCTCTACATCTTTATCGACTACCCCGATCTGGAGTCGGAACTGCGCATTGTGCAACTGAAGGTGCCGGGGCTGGCCCCCAAACTGGCGCGCCAGGCGGTTGAGATGGTGCAGTTGCTGCGCGACCTGGATCTGAAGAAGCATCCGAGCGTAAGTGAGACCCTGGACTGGGCGCGTGCGCTGGTCGCCCTCAACACCCGCGCGCTTGACCAGAAAACCATTGACAACACCCTCAGTGTCCTGCTCAAGTATCAGAGCGATCTGCAGCGGGCGAAGCGCGCCATGGAGGGCGGCTCGGGCCGGCGCAAGGAGCGGGGCAGCCTGGGAAGCGATCCGCGCGGCTTCGAGGGGCTTGATCGGTACAACTGATGCGCAACGGCCAGACAGCCAGGATAGCGAGGAATAGCCGATGGATGATCGAATTGTCAATTTTATTGCCGGACTGCGCGCCGCCGGGGTGCGCGTCAGCGTGGCCGAGAGCGTTGACGCCCTGCGCGCGATTGAGCAGGCCGGCATTCAAGATAAAGACCTCTTCCGGGCCGCCCTGCAGACCACTCTGGTGAAAGACCCGCAGGCGGTGCCGGCATTTCAGCGCCTCTTTCCGCTCTACTTTGGCAGTGACGCGCCGCCCATGCAGCAACCGGGCGGTGGCGGATCGATGAGCGAGGAAGAGCAGCAGATGCTCCAGCAGATGCTCCAGCAGATGCTGGCTGAGATGTCGCCGGAGCAACTGGCGGAACTCTTCGAGGCAATGATGCGCGGGCAGCAACCCACCAACGAGCAGATCCGCGATATGCTGGGGCAGTTGCCGCTGCCCCCAATGACCCACCCCTACTACCAGGAGTGGATGACCCGGCGGGCCATGCGCCAGATGCAGTTTGCCAGACTGGATCAGGCACTGCAAGAACTACTGGAGCAGTTGCGCGAAGCGGGCATGAGCGAGGAGGCGCTGCAGGAGATCGCAGAAGCAGCGCAGCAGAACCAGCAGGCGCTGGCCGAGCAGATTGCGCGGCAGGTGGGGCAGCAGATGATCGAACAGGCGCAGGCCGAGGGTATGCGTCCCCAGTCCATGGATCAACTGATGGACCGGCCATTTGAGCATCTCACCCCGGACGAGACGAAAGATCTGCGCACGCTGGTCAACCGGCTGGCGGCGCGGTTGCGCTCCCGGATGGCGTTGCGCCAGCGGCGGGGCAAGAGCGGCACGCTCGATGCCAAAGGCACCATTCGCACTAACCTGCGCTTCGGCGGGGTGCCGCTGATTGTGCGCCATCGGCGGCGGCATCTCAAGCCGCGCCTGGTGGTAATTTGCGACCTGAGTATCTCGATGCGCCCGATTGCCGGCTTTATGCTGCTGCTAATCTACGCGCTCCAGGACCAGATCAGCCGGACACGCTCGTTTGCCTTTATCGACGATCTGCACGATGTCAGCGTTGATTTTGCCCAGTGCCGCACCGAGCGCGCCATCGAGCAGATCCAGGAGCGCATTCGGCCGCCGCGCAGTTATGCCACCGATCTGGGGAACAGTCTGGGTACCTTTGTGCAGGACTACTGCGGCTGTGTGGATCATCGCACAACGGTGATTGTGCTGGGTGATGCACGTAACAACGAGAATGACCCCAACCTCGAGGCGTTTAGCCAGATCCGCCGCCGCGCCCGCCGGATCGTCTGGTTCAACCCGGAGCCACCGTCAATGTGGGGCCGCTACGACCCCGGCAGCCTCAGCAGCGATATGCTCAAGTATATGCCGATGTGCGACTCCGTTCATCATGTCAGTACCATGCGTGATCTGGCCGCTGCGATTGATCATCTGTTTACACGGAGAGGTTAGGAGTTAACGGTTAGGGGTTAACGGTTAGGGGCAATACCTTTCAAATAACCGGGCTTACGTAATTCCTTACCTGGAATGAGGATACCGCCTCCGGCAGGGTGAAAAAAGATAAAAACGTACCATGCTGCCGCAGGCGGAACCGTTCTGTATCGGAGCAACTACCCGGTTTGTCATGCTACCGCGCAGGTTCTGCTATTTGAAAAGTATTGGGGTTAACGGTTAAATCCTAACCATTAACCCCTAACCCCAACACCTTTGAAATAACACGCGTTTGCCTAGCTATCTACCTGCCTGCCCAGGATCTGCGCCATCTCATTCTCGACCCAGATCTGCGCTTCAACCCGGCTCGCAAAGGAGTTATCTGCCCAGCGCTCCTGTTTGTCATGCTCGATGCAGGCGCGGTAGGGGGCTGCTTCACCCGCTTCTTTGTCACGGAGGATGCGCCCCCGCTCTGTTGGCGCAATCAGTTCATACTGCTCGGTCTTCGCGGTACTGATGTCTTTCCATTTGCCACTCATACAACATCCTCACTTTCGCAACTGTGCAAACCTATGCTTCAGCATCGGCGACGCTGGATCAGGTCAAAACAGCGTCACTGTTTCTAAAGCTATTCACTAAGAAATCGCAAGAACTATGCCGGCGGTGCCGGTAGCCCCTACCGCAATCCCAGCGTTTCATCCAGGCCAAACATCAGATTCATATTCTGCACAGCCTGGCCGGAGGCACCCTTGATCAGGTTGTCCTCTACTGCGACGACGATGTAGCGGCCGGCCGCAACATCAACCGGCTGGATTCCCAGGATGCACCGATTGGTATGAACCGCATGACGCAGCTCGGGCAGCCGTCCGGCAGGCAGCAACTGCACAAACGGCTCATCGGCGAAGATGCCGTATGCCTCGCGGACGATATCCGGGTCGGTGCCGGGTGTTACCGTAACATAGATCGTCGAGAGAATGCCCCGGAAGACCGGCAGCAGATGCGGCGAGAAGATTACGTGCAGGCCGGTTTCCTGTTCCATCTCGGCAATGTGGCGGTGGCTGTGCCCGATGTTGTAGGCACTAAAGTTCTCGTGCGCCTCGCCAAAGTGGGTTTTAAGTGAGAGCGAGCGGCCCGCGCCCGACACCCCCGATTTGCTGTCGGCAATGATCGTCTGGTCGGCCGGCAACCCGGCGCGCACCAGCGGATGCAACGCCAGGATCACGCTGGTCGGGTAGCAGCCGGGGTTGGCAACCAGTCGGGCCGCGCGAATAGCCGCGCGGTAGCATTCGGGCAGCCCATAGATCGCCTCGGCCAGCAGTTCCGGCGCGGGATGCGGGTTGCCATACCAGCGGGCATACTCCTCGGCGCGGCGCAGGCGAAAATCGGCGCTCAGGTCGATCACCCGTGTGCCCGCTTCCAACGCCTGTTGCACAGTGGGGACGGTCGTGCCGTGGGGCAGGCAGCAGAAGACCACATCTGTTGCGGCCGGGTCGGCCTCCTCGGCACTGATCAGTGGTACATCAAGGGTTGTTGGAAACACATCCGCCAGGGTTTTCCCGGCGGCTGAGCGGGCCGTGGCGAAGACCAGTTGGGCCTGTGGGTGGCGTTGCAGCAGATTGATCAGTTCAAAGCCCGTGTACCCCGTTGCTCCATAAATGCCAATCCGAATCATGGTTGAGATCCTTTCTTCTGCAAGAGCCTCCCGAGTATATGCCGGTACTCAATCCCCATGCCTTTTCAATAACACGCGTTACGCGGTGGATGTTCAAATCAGACACATACGTTCACAACGGCCGTCTTTGCCTGCGGCAGCATGGTACTCCTGTTCTTCTTTTTTTAAAATTCATGATGTGAATTTCTTTGAAAAAAGATCGGATTTCCCCCACTCTTTCGGAGGCTAGAATACCTTTCAGGTCAGGGGCCGCGTAACTTGTGTCAAATACGGACGGATTGAAGCGCGCAAAGCCGCAAAGTTGCAACGTTTATCCGATTCCTGGCATCCTTTACGGCTTTGCGTGAGCTTCGTTGAAAGGTACTGCGCTCACTCCTTCCTGTCCCGGCTGCGAAACACAATCGCAATCGGCGTCCCGCCAAAACCATAGCGCTCGCGGATGCGGTTTTCCAGGTAGCGCCCGTACGACCAGTGAACCAGATCTTTGTCATTGGTAAAGAAGAGAAAGACCGGCGGGTTGACCTGCGGCTGCGTTGCAAAATAGATCCGCAGATGTGCGCCCTTCTTCGTCGCCATGGGCGGCTGCTTGTTGACCGCTTCGCGCAGCATCTCGTTAAGATGACTGGTGGGGATGCGCTTGTGCCGTTCTTCGACGATCTCCAGCGCCAGCGGCAGCACCCGATTCACGCGCTGGCCGGTCTGCGCGGAAATAAACAACTGCGGTGCATAGTCAATAAATTTGAAGGCTTCCTGCACCTTTTGCGTAAATGCATTAAATGTATCGTTCTCCTTCTCGATCAGATCCCACTTGTTGATCAGCAGCGCCACGCCCTTCTTCGCCTCCAGGATCATCCCGGCGATATGCGTATCCTGAGCGGTGGCACCCTCCTCGGCATCGATCAGCAGTAGCGCCACATCACAACGCTCAATCGCCCGCAGCGTGCGGATCACGCTATACTTCTCGACGCCGCGCTGGATGCGGCCCGCCCGCCGGACACCGGCCGTATCGATCAGGGTTATCGGCGTGCCCTCGTAGATCAGATCGGTGTCGATGCTGTCGCGGGTGGTACCGGGCACTACACTGACCACACTGCGCTCCTGACCCAGCAGCTTGTTGAGCAGGCTCGATTTCCCTACATTAGGGCGGCCCACAATGGCGACGCGAATCTGATCCGTTTCATCCTCTTCCGGTTCGGGCGGCGGCAGCATCTCGACCACGCGATCCAGCACATCGCCCGTACCCAGGCCATGGTAGGCGCTCATCGGGATGGGCTCGCCCAGGTTCAGTTCATAAAACTCCACGGCATTCAGTTGCCGCTCTTTGCTATCGGCCTTGTTCGCCGCCAGGATCACCGGCTTGTTGGTGGTACGCAGCACCTCAGCCACGTCGCTGTCGGCGGCAGTCAGGCCATCGCGCGTATCGACCATAAATACAATCACATCGGCCTCGTCAATCGCCAGTTGCGCCTGCTCACGGATGCGCTGGGCGATCTCGCGCTGGGGCAGATCAACTGCCTCCTCGATCAACAACAACCCGGCGGTATCGATCACGGTAAACTCGTGTCCGTTCCAGTCGCTGGTACCATACAGCCGATCGCGCGTTGTATTAGGAATATCCTCGATAATTGAGCGGCGCTCACCGATCAGTCGATTAAACATGGTGGATTTGCCGACATTGGGCCGGCCCACCAGGGCAACAATTGGTTTTGGCATAATCTGTTTGACCTTTTCTGAGAAATCTGGATAGATCATACCATCAATTGCCGAATCGTGGGAAGCCGCCCCATGGTGTAGGGACGCGCTTCTGCACGTCCGCTACTAGCGGAGTCGTGGAAGGCGGCACCTTGTTGTAGGGACCAGTTCTTTTTCACAAAAAAATTCACAACGTGGATTTTTTTGTGAAAAAGAACAAAACGTACCATGCTGCCGCAGGCGAATCAGGATTTCATTGGGTGAAACGTCTGGTTTGCATGTCAACTGCGTAAGTTGTGGAACAATCACAACCCGATCAGGCGAAGTTGCGGTAGCATGATGCGACAACATGATCGTGCAACTGATGAAAACGTGCAGTCTGTTCCGATGAAAGGAGTTGATCATGCGTTCCTCCAGGCATTTCGGGGATCGACGTTGGCGGCAATGCCGGCTGATCGGGCTTTTGCTGATTGGCCTGGCCGGGAGTATGCTCCCGGCGCGGGTGGCGCAGGCCGCTACATTTACCGTAACCAAAACGGCGGACAGTAACGATGGTACATGCGATACCGACTGCTCACTGCGGGAAGCCATCATCGCGGCCAATACCACCCCCGGCGCCGATACGATTATCCTGCCGGCGGGCACCTACACGCTGACCATCGGCGGGGATAACGAGGACAACGGCGCGACGGGTGATCTGGATATCACCGACAGCGTGACGATGACCGGTGCCGGCGCATCCAGCACGATTATTGATGCGAATGCACTGGATCGTGTCATTGATCTCGCCGGCTCCGGTCCGCCGGATATCACGGCGGCGATCAGTGGCATCACACTGCAGAATGGCAGCATCGCCGATTCGGGCGGTGGCCTGCTGCTGCGTGCCGGCAATGTACTGACGTTGACAGACAGTATTGTGCAGAATAATACCTCAAGTAGTGGGGATGGCGGCGGCGGTGTTTATGTACAGGGCTCAAGTTCCCTGTCGCTGGTCAACAGCGCAGTTATCAGCAATAACTCGATCGTTCGGGGCGGCGGTATTGTGAACAACAATGTGCTGACGGCGGTAAACAGCACCATCAGCGACAATACAACGGTGGGCACCGGCGGAGGTATTTTCAGCAACAACACCTCCAGCCTGAACAATGTCACTATCGCCAACAATCGTGCCGACAATGGCGGTGGGATCAGTGTGGCTCCCAGTACTGCGCTGACGCTGACCAATACGCTGTTTGCCGGAAATACCAATGGCAGCATGCAACCATCCGACTGTCAGGGAAGCTTGACTTCGCAGGGTTACAACCTGATTCAGAGCAGCAGCAGTTGTACATTTACCCCCGCAACCGGCGACCTGATCGATCAAGATCCGCAGCTTGGCTCGCTCCAGAATAACGGTGGTCCTACGCCGACCCACGCTCTGCTGTCGGGCAGTCCGGCGCTTGATGCCGGGAGTCCGGCGGTTCCTGGTAGTGGTGGCACGGCCTGCGCCGCCACGGATCAGCGCGGCGTTACGCGGCCCCAGGACGGCACCGTGAACGGTACAGCGGTATGCGATATCGGCGCGTATGAACGGGAGCCCTGGCAACTCTACCTGCCCCTGCTGGCCCGCTAACCCGGCCTTCAGGCAATCATATTTTACAGAAGGTACGCGGTGCGTGTTCAAACCGGGCTTTTAACCCGATGAAACCCGATTCGCCTGCGGCAGCATGGTACTTTTCTTATCTTTTTCACGAAAATTTGGCTCGGAGAGCCAAATTTTCGTGAAAAAGGTTGGCTTCTTCCGCCCTGCCGGAGGCAATATCCCCACCAACCCCCTCTCAAGTGTAAATTTTTTCGCCAGATCGCATTGAAATGTGGTCGGTTCGTGTGGAATAGACCGCCGCTCGAGCAAAGCCCTGCGCGCGCATCAGGACGGGGTGCGGACGCGCAAAAGCGCGTCCCTACCACAACATGTCTACACCTGAGAGCCACCAAACCCGGGATCGCCTGATGTATGTCAGCATTGGCCGTTTCGCGGTTTTCGCTCATTTCGTGTTTTTCGTGGTCCAAACTCCCACCGCGTAAGTCCTGTCACTTTGTGGAACGCCACGGTTCCCGCGTCGGCACACAGGCTGACTTGTGCCGGCGCGGGAACTTCTCCCATAGATACCGCTAATAGACCGGCTTCTTCGTCACCGGGTCTTTGCCGGTTTCGGAGGTCGCCGCGGGGATAGCGGTGCTGGTGGCCGGCAGGTTCAACTCTTCCTCCGGCGTGGTGGTCGGCTCCGGTGTGGCCGTCGCCGAAGGCAACGGCGTGGTGGTCGGCTCCGGTGTGGCGGTTGCCTTCGGCGGCTGCGTGGCGGTCGGCTCCGGTGTGGCG
>JGI12109J20283_10050489_pt1 | contig 17820 bp, 14 predicted proteins | sample ElkSlonscriptome_12_FD_20283 | JGI IMG/M metagenome (IMG submission 20283)
CATGGCTAGCACTACTTTCAGCACTAACATTATCAGTGACATGGCTAGCACTGCTTTCAGCGCTAACAAAGAAATGGTGGAGCCTGCCGGGATCGAACCGGCGACCTCAACGCTGCCAGCGTTGCGCTCTCCCAGCTGAGCTAAGGCCCCATTTTTGGGGAGTTTCAGTGAAGGCGAATTCTACGGCCAGCCCAGGTTACTGTCAATCGGGATCCGTGCTTTCTGCCCCTGACGGCAGTTCACGATAGTCTTTCTCGAGTTTTTTCAGCTGTTTTTTGGAGACACCGCCCTGTACTTCCAGGGCTTGACGCAGACGGGCCCTGGTGATGTCGAGCCCCATCACGCTAATGGACTCGATGACTGAAGTTGATACTGCTCTACCCGACATGGCGACGAAGAGCGGAAACAAGAAGTCACGTATTTTCAGTCCCATAGCTGCAGACAGGTTCTGCAGCGCCTCTTCGACAGCTTCGCGACTGAAATCGCCCAGCGTTTCCAGCCGCCAGAGCGTAAACTGCAGAATCCTAACTGAATCCTCGGTTGACAACTTCTTGTGTTCGAAACTTTTGGGGTCCAGCGGCACAAGCCCTGAAACATACTGAAAAGCCAGGTCCGCCACATCCGCAAAACGTTCCACCCGCTGCTTAATCATGGGCGTGACCCGTTTGATTTTGTCGGCATCCAACGCCCAGCTCATATAAGCCGCCACAAAGTCCTCGTCGCTGAGATCTTCGCGGATGTATTTGCCGTTAAGCCAACTCAGTTTTTCGACGTCGAAGATCGGTCCGCCGAGTGACACGCGCTCGATGGCAAAAGCTTCTTGCATGTCCTGCAGCGTGAACTTCTCCTCGCCGCTGGGCATGGTCCAACCCATCATGCCGAGATAATTGACCACAGCCTGGGGCAAATAGCCCATGTCGCGATAATAATTGATGCTGGTTGGATTCTTGCGCTTGCTCAGTTTGCTTTTATCCGGATTGCGTAAAAGCGGCATGTGACAAAAAATCGGCGCTTCCCAACCGAACGCTTGATAGAGGCGGACATGTTTGGGCACAGAGTTAATCCACTCCTCGCCGCGAATCACATGGGAAATTTGCATCAGGTGATCATCCACGACATTGGCGAAGTGGTAGGTAGGCATCCCGTCTGACTTGATGAGTACCTGCATGTCAATCTGCGACCAGGCGATCCTGACTTCGCCCCGAAGCAGGTCGTTGAAATCGCATTCTCCGGTAGCCGGCACCTTCATTCGCACGACGTGCTCAACCCCAGCTTCAAGTTTTGCAGTCACTTCCTCCTGGCTAAGATGCAGGCAATGCCCGTCGTAACCCAGCTGCTGCTTGTCCTGCATCTGTTGCTGGCGCAGGGAGTCCAGGCGCTCCGTGCTACAAAAGCAATGAAACGCTTCTTCTCGCTCGAGAAGCAGATCAATATGCTCCTTATAGATAGCTCTGCGTTCACTCTGCCGATAGGGCCCGAAGTCGCCACCTTTATCGGGCCCTTCGTCCCATTCCAATCCCAACCAGTGCAGTGAATCTAAAATGGCTTGTTCAGAACTGGCACTGCTGCGAACCTGATCAGTATCCTCGATACGCAGTATTAACTTTCCATTCTGTTGATGGGCGAAGCAGAGGTTGAATAAAGCGATATAGGCCGTGCCTACATGGGGGTCACCGGTCGGGGACGGAGCGATTCTGGTGCGAATTTGGGACATGCGGATAGTAAAAAACCTGATCTGAATGAGAGGCTAATTATACGCGAAACTGGCGGGATTCCCATCGCGCCTGACCAAGCCAGCATTGATTCGACCGGACTTCTGCTGAGAACAGCCGCCGCAAACAACGGCCTAGCATTTCAGTCTTCGTGAGACGCTCATTCCAATTCACAATCTTATGCCTGGACGACCCGCAGGGCACCAGTATTATCAGAACAAAAGCGAGAATCAGTTAGCAACATCCCACGAATTTGATTGCAGGCAACCTAGCGGGAGTGGCCAAATAGTCTTCTTTTCGTGGTCAGTTGAAACTGTTTCTTGTGGAGACAGCCTGCTCGATTCTCATGGCGGTCCTGCAAAAACAGTCGCTGGTTGATTGATCGCAGATTGACAGTAACAGTCAGAGCACTGCGACCACGTAATTTTTCGAGTGAATGGCAAAGTCTTGAAAGTTATTGAGAGTTATTGCAAGCGTAGTGCTTATCGTCGCTGCCCTGGGTTGCTTTGCACTCGCGTTCGCCAACGACGCCCGGCTCCTGGGTCAAGCGATCATGCCTGTGCTGGGAATACTATTTCTACAGGCAGCGGTCAGCTCAAGTCTGAGCTGCTTCAACTGAACGGCACAGCCACGCATTCAAGCGCCCTACCTCCGGCTAGCTCTGCATTGCTTTTATTGTGTAAAATCTCCATCACTTAAATCTACAGGAGGTAATATTGACCATGCGTCGCCGAGGCGCCAGCCCGCGGCCAACGGGTATTGAATCGAACTGAAATGTACCGAACCTGAACCCGATTGACTATGAATCACCTGTTCTGTGTCGCCCCGATGATGGACTGGACCGATCGCCATGATCGCGTCTTTCTGCGCCTGTTCTCCAGCGCGACGCTGCTTTATACGGAAATGGTGACTGCAGCAGCGCTGCAGTATGGGGACGCCAGCTATTTGCTTCAGCATGACCCCAGCGAGCATCCTGTTGCGCTGCAGCTCGGCGGCAGCGATCCCGCGCAGCTGGCAGCGGCCGCACTACTCGGCGAGCAAGCCGGCTTTGACGAAATCAACCTGAATCTTGGCTGCCCAAGTGATCGAGTCCAATCTGGCGCCTTTGGCGCCTGCCTAATGGCGAAACCTGAGCTTGTCGCTGAATGTCTTGGCGCCATGCAGGATTCGGTCAGCGTGCCGGTCACTGTAAAAACCCGCATCGGCATTGACGAGCTGGATTCCGAAGAACATCTCTTACACTTTGTAGAAAGGCTCGCCAGTGCAGGCTGCCGCACATTTATTATTCATGCCCGCAAGGCCATCCTCGCCGGGCTCAGCCCCAAGGAAAATCGGGAGATACCACCACTGATCTACCCCCGGGTCTACAGGGTCAAACATCTTTTTCCAGAGCTTGAAATTGTCATTAACGGAGGCATTACTTCACTTGACCAGGCGAAAGAACACCTGCAGCAGGTCGATGGGGTCATGCTGGGGCGCGAGGCATATCAAAACCCGTTCATACTCGCCGGTGTGGACTCGATGTTTTTTGGCCTGGACACGCGAAAAAGGGTGCGACTGGATTATCTGCGGGCCTTCCTGCCCTATGTAGAAGAAGAGCTGTCTGCCGGTACCCAATTGAATCACATCACACGGCACATCCTGGGCTTGTTCAAGGGGCAAAAAGGTGGGCGGCAATTTCGCCGGCACCTTAGTGAGAATGCTCATCGCAACGACGCCGGCCTGCAAGTACTCGAGGACGCCATTGCGTATGTGAGCTGATGTGGCATCATTGGTTTGCTGTGCAGGCTGGCTTCTTCATCCGGCCTGTCTTAATCAAGAGTATTTTGCCGTAACCGGTCACTGTTTATGATTGACGCAATAAAGAATTTTTTTGATACCCATCTCTCGGTTGAAGAACCGGATCAGCGATCTCAGAGTCTGTTGCCTAAGGCGGACCTCGCCTCTGCTGCACTTCTCATCGAGGTCATGAACGCAGATCACGAATTGAGCGCGGACGAGACTGCGGAATTCCTCAAGGTAGTCAAGGACTGCCTGGAAATTTCTGATACCGATCTAAAGGACATTCAGCGACTGGCGGAAGAAGAAGCGAGGGAAGCCACTTCGCTGTATGAGTTCACTCGATTAATAAATGACAATTACGACTACGCCCAGAAATGCTTGCTGATCGAAAACATGTGGCGGGTGGCGTTTTCCGATGAGAAGCTGGATAAGTACGAGGAACATCTGATCCGCCAGATCACTGATTTAATCTACGTCTCCCACAGCGACTTCATTCGCACCAAACTCAAGGTGCGCGACAGCGACCAGTAAGTTATCGCTGCCTGCCGGTGCTCTGAAAAATTGAAAGTGACCTAGAAATCGCCAAAGTCATCGGAGGCTCCGAACCCGTCATCGACCTGGCCATCACTGACAAGAAAACTACGCCTCTGAATGTAGGCCTCGCGAAAAAACAAATAACGATTACCCGAGACCAACTCATCCAATGAAAGCAGAGAAGCTCTGGTGTCGATTTGTTCAACGACAAACAGACCAAGTCTCACCTCGTAGTCGTCGTGATACTGAATTGGATTGAATACCGTATCCAGAATCAACCCGAATGAGTCTCTGACGTTACTCGATCCGAAGACGGGCAGCATCACATAGGGGCCGCTGCTTACCCCCCAGAAACCCAGAGTCTGTCCGAAATCTTCTTCATTTTTCTCAAACCCGAGATTGCTGGCAACGTCCATGACGCCAACAATGCCCAAAGTAGTGTTGATCACAAATCGGCCCGAATCCGACAGCGCAGCGTCGAATTTTAACTGCAGCAAGTCATTAACTAAAACATTTATATCATTGATATTACTAAAGAAATTTCCAACTCCCTGCCGCACTACTCTGGGCAGAACCGTGGTGTACGTGTTAGCAATAGGCTTCGCCAGAATTCGGTCGAAAAACTCGTTGAAAGCGAAGATACGCTCATTAGTGTCCCGCCAGGGGTCTACCGCAACTTGCGCGAACGCTACCCCTGGCAGGCAAAAAAACACCCAAAGCACGAATGAAAGTCGTACGTAAAATCGTTCGGTCCCTGTAATCAATCTACCTGCCACATTTATCACTTTGCGTTAACTCTCAGGGCCAAGTCAATAATTTTCAGTGTAATCAGTCGTCAGTCTTTCAGAGCTTGAAATTGCTTTTCCAAGCGCTTGGCAGATACCGGTCTGGAAGTGCCAAGGTGCTGGGCAAACACGGAGACGCGATATTCTTCCAGCAACCAGTTGAGCTCGATTCCATCGGTGCTTAAAGCATCAACTGGGATCTCGGCGAGATCATTGTAACGTCGCCACCACTTTGACAGTTCATCGTTTAAGGGTTTATCCCGTGGCCCCATGTGCGGGACTTTTTTCAGACGCTCCTGGCTTGATCTCAGGAAGCGCGGGAACTCCGACAACCAGCGAAACGATGTGTCACGCACGAAATGGTCAGTGAGAAGACGCTTTAACTGTGCTTCGATATCTTCTCTTAGATAAGTCAGCTCCTCGGGTAGTTCTGACAGCTCACTGCGAATCGCCCAGGACCGCTGCAGTATATCATCCAGAAGGCTCTCGAGTTTATTACCCGTAGCGTGCAAGACAGACTTGCCCTGATTGAAACGCTCAAGAAACTGCTCCCGGTCGGCAGGTAATGGCTCCTGCACAGAAAATGCCTCCTGATAGACCGCGGTGACAGCATCCTCCACCAGGTCTGACTGATTCCTCGGGACGATTAGCGCCTGCCTGTCGCGCAGGCGGTGAAATTGCTTTCTCAGCATGTTGCGCTGCTGAATGCTGCGCAGCATGAAGAGGCGGGTGAGCCCGGCAACAGAGTGTTCAAGCGCGCTCTGTCGGTCACTGAACAGGCGAATGGACACGCTATCCTGCTCATCCACTAACCCGGGATAGCGCAGCAAGACCAGTTCGTCGCCAAGCTCCACCGTCTCGGGTAATTCTGCGAGATCCCAGTCTATTAGACCCGAGCGTTCAATTTCGTGGTTGTGACGCTTTTTGTCGGCGCCACTAGCGCTAGCAGTCTCATGATCACTGAATTGCTTCTGCAATTGTCCTATGTCTTCGCCAAACCCCAGCTCCTTGCCTTTCTCATCAACTACTCTGATCTTCGACACCAAAAAGCGCGGCAGTTCAGTGCTGGCGAAATCAGCCCCGGACAACTTGAGCTGTTTTCTGCGCCTGATCTGCCCCAGCAAAGCCGTCACCAGGTCGCCATCGGCACTGGACATATGCGGCAGAATCTCATCCACAAAGGCGCTGACAGGAATGAAGTTTTTGCGCAGAGACTTCGGTAAACCTTTAAGCAGTGCAATGCACTTTTCGCGTATCAGCCCCGGTACCGCCCAATCCACGTCCCCCTGATGCAACTGATTCAAAATCGAGAGAGGAACTTCGATAGTGGCGCCGTCCGCGCTATTACCCGGTGCGAACATGTAGTTTATTCGCAGTTGATTGTGGCTGACCGCCGCCTGATCAGGGAAAGCCAGGGTTTCCTCTGGCTCTTTTTTGTCGCCTAGAAGACTCTGCTTATCCATCTGCAAAGTGGCGTTGCCGTCCTGCTTCTTGAGCCAGCCCTCGAGCCGACGCGTAGAGCTCACGTCTTCGGGAATTCTCTCCTGATAGAACCTGAAGATATCGCGTTCACTGGCCAGCAGATCGGGCCGGCGCATCTTTTCCTCAGTGCGCGCCAACTCCTCCAGCAGCTCCTGGTTGCTTCGGTAAAAAGGCGCCCTGGTTCTGATACCGCCGGCAACCAACGCCTCTCGAATAAAAATCTCTCTTGCCTCAAGCGGATCAATGCCCGCGTAGGGTACTGTTGAATTCTCAATAATAGTCAATCCATACAGGTGCACCTTTTCATGGGCCATTACCTCCTGCCGCTTTTCTGACCAATGGGGCTGAAATTGCTCACGCTTTACCAGATGCATAGCCTCCTGCTCTACCCACTCAGGCTGAATCTTTGCGGCCAGAGTCGCAAAGGTCTGTGCCGTTTCGATCAGCTCTCCAGTTACAATCCAGTTGGTTTTCTTATTGGCCAGCACGGAGGTGGTAAAAAGTTTGAATTTGCGATTGCGGTTATTCAGGTAAACACCAGGCTCCTGCTGCACGGCAATCTGATTCAAAGATCCAGCGATGATGGCACGATGAATCTGCTCGTATGAGCCTTCTGCTTTGTTCACGCGCATGTCTAACTGCTGGCAGGCCAGCAAGAGCTGGCGGTGGACCTGGCGCCATTCACGCATACGCATGAACGACAGAAAATGGCTCTTGCAGTATTTACGCAGTTGGTTCTGATTCAGCCTCTGTCGCGTTTGTTCAAAGCTGTCCCACAGTTTGACGTAACCAAGAAAATCTGAATCCGGATGCTCAAACAGGGCCAGCTTTTCTCTGGCCTGAGCCCGGTTGTCCGCATTGACTTCCCTGGGATCCTGAATACTCAGCGCACTAGCGATGATCAACACTTCACGCAGACACAGGTGGCTGGCGGCCGTCACCAGCATACGCGCATAGCGCGGATCTACAGGCAATGACGCCATCTGCCGACCGGCTTGGGTGAGGTTGCGCGCGACGGTCAGAGCATTCAGTTCGAGTAAAAGTTTGTAGCCCTCATTGATGGCCTTGCGCTCGGGTGGTTCAATGAAAGGAAATTCTTCCGCCTCACCCAGACGCAGAAAACGCATGCCCAGGATCACCGAAGCCAGATTGGTACGCTTGATTTCCGGATCCGTATAGAGCGGACGCGATTCGAAATCGTCCTCGCTGTAAAGGCGAATGCAGATGCCGCCGCTCAGACGTCCGCACCGCCCCTGGCGCTGATTGGCGCTGGCCTGCGATATCGGTTCGACGGGTAACCTTTGCACTTTGCTCTGCAGCGAGTAACGACTGATACGGGCCAAACCCGTGTCGATGACATATTTGATACCGGGCACTGTGATCGAGGTCTCCGCGACATTGGTTGCCAGTACCACTCGACGCCCGGAGTGGGGCCGAAAAATCATAGCCTGTTCGCTCTGACGCAGGCGCGCATAAAGAGGCAGTATCTCCAGGTCCGGTAGTCGCTGCTGTCGAAGCATGCGGGCCGATTCTCTGATTTCCTTCTCACCACTAAAGAAAACAAGAATATCGCCAGCGGGAGTCGAGTTGTTGCTGCCACCAGGACTCGCCAGCTCGCCGACCACATGGCAGACCGCCTCGATCTGACTGTCGACCACAGAACTGTCGTCGCTGTCAGCATCCAGCGGCCGGTACCGGGTTTCGACCGGATAGGTGCGACCGGATACCTTTATGACGGGGGCATCGGCGAAGTGTCTGGAAAATTTTTCCAGATCAATCGTGGCGGAAGTGATAATGACCTTCAAGTCGCGACGCCTGGGCAGAAGCTGCTTCAGAAAACCGAGCAGGAAATCGATGTTCAGCGAGCGCTCGTGCGCCTCATCGATGATGATAACCTCATAACGGTTGAGGAACCGGTCCCGGCCGATCTCCGCCAGAAGAATCCCGTCAGTCATCACTTTCAGATAGGTCTGTGGACTCTGATGATCATTGAAGCGTACCTGGTAGCCAACGCCCTGACCTGGCTGGCATCCCAACTCCTCGGCGATACGATTGGCAACAGAGACCGCTGCCAGACGCCGGGGTTGGGTGTGGCCAATCAATCCGCGCCGGCCCAAACCCGCTTGCAGGCAGATTTTGGGCAATTGCGTGGTCTTTCCCGAACCGGTGTCACCGGCAATCACCAGCACTTGATGTTGCTTCAGCGCTGCAGCGATTTCCTCTGACTTGGAACTAACTGGAAGTTCCTGGGGCAACTGAATCCGCTCGGGAATTGCCTGTGCCCGAATCGCGCAGGCCTGGCGTGAGTCGGCGATGGCGCTGGCCAGATTTTCTAGCCTTCGATCCAGATCAGCACCTTTGTCCCGGCGTTTTTCGAGGTCACGCAGCTTACGCCTTAATCGATGCTCATCGGCTATCTGGCAAGCAGTCAGTTGTTGGCGAAGTTTTTGCAATGTTTTTTTTTGCACAGAGTGGTTGCAATACTGCTTTGCAATTCAGAAGGCCTGCAAGCCTAGTCGCGCAGCTTCCGGCGCAGAATTTTGCCGATCATGGATTTTGGCAGCTCATCCACGAACTCGATCTTGCGGGGCACCTTATAGGCCGTGAGACCCTGTTTGCAGTAGGCCACTATTTCATCTGCAGACAGTGCCTTGTTCTTGCGCACCACGAACAGCTTGATCGATTCACCGGTACGCTCATCGGCAATACCAATCGCGGCCGATTCCATGACGCCCTCGTGCCTGTTGACCCAATCTTCGATTTCGTTGGGAAAGACGTTAAATCCTGAAACCAGAATCATGTCTTTCTTGCGATCGACGATACTGATGTAGCCGTCGGCATCGATTTCCACATAGTCGCCAGTCTTAAACCAGCCGTCCGCTGTCAGAGCCTCGGCACTGGCCTCGGGCTTTTCGAAATAGCCGAGCATGACCTGAGGACCTCGCACCCAGAGCTCACCACGCTCACCGACCGCTGCTTCTTCGTGCGTATCTGTCACCAACTTTGCCTCTGTCTCCGGCACGAGCGGACCGACAGTACCCGCCCTGGTCTTCCCGGGCAGATTGGTCGCGACAACCGGCGAACACTCGGTAAGGCCATAGCCCTCAATAATCTCACAGCCAGTGCGCTGCTCCCATGCCTCCATGATGTTGGTTGACATCGCCATCCCCCCCGCGCCCGCGAATTTGAGCACTGAGAAATCAAGGCTGTCGAACTTGCTGTGGTGCAGTAAGGCACGATACAGAGTGTTTATGCCAACAAAGCCAGTGAATCGGTAACGCAGCCACAGCTTGATCACATCGTCTATATTACGCGGATCGGGTATCAAGACGTTGTGATTGCCACCAAAAGGCAGAACGAGACAATGCAAAAGAAAAGCATAGCTGTGGTATAGCGGCAGCGGTGCGCCAACAATTTCAGCCTGATCCTGCATGACGAGCATGCAGCGCGCGCGCAGTTGCATCATGTTGGTTATAAGATTTTTATGACTCAGCATTGCGCCTTTCGCAACGCCGGTTGTGCCGCCGGTATAAAGCAGCAGCGCCAGATCGTCCCCTTGCTGCTGTCCCGGGCGATTTTCTAGATGAGCACGAGGCGACAGGGTGCTCATGAAATCGATCGCGTCAGGTAGACGATACTGAGGCACCTTGCGTTTTACGTAGCGGACCGCGGCATTGAGAAGCAGGCGTTTTCCTGAGCTCTGCAAATCTCCCAGCCGGCTAACGACTACGGTAGTAATTTCCGTATCCGCTAAGACCGCCTCCAGTTTGCTGCACAGGCTATCCAGGATTACGATTGCGCGAACTCCGGAATCCCGAAACTGATGCCGCATTTCAGGGGCCGTATATAAGGGGTTGGTGTTAACCACAACCAGGCCAGCCTTCAGGGCACCGTAGAGTGCGACCGGAAACTGCAGTAAATTCGGTAGCTGAATTGCAATTCGGTCGCCCGGCTGCAGCCGCGTGTCCTGCACCAGCCAGGAAGCGAACCGCTCTGCATACTCGTTGATCTCGGCATAGCTTAGAGTGCCGCCCAGACAACTGAATGCAGCCTGATCGCCATGCGCCCTGCTGATATGGTCGATGACAGCATTCAGATTGGGAAATTTTTCTGGCCTGAATTCTGCGGAGAGTTTTTCCATAGCTTTACACTACTTGGTCAGATCCAGAATCGCTGCCTCGAGCCCTTTGACCGTGAGGGGGAACATTCGGTATTCAATCAGTTCCCGGATGATTTGAATGGAATAACTGCTGGCCCAGTAATCTTCAGGCGTCGGATTCAACCAGACAAAATGCTCAAAATTGTCGGAAAGTCTCTGGATCCAGGCCGCACCAGCCTCTTCATTATAGTGCTCAATGCTGCCGCCTGCATGCGTGATTTCATAAGGGGCCATAGTCGCATCACCTACAAAGATTATTTTGTAGTCCTTGCTGTACTTATGCAGTATGTCATAGGTTGCCGTAGACTCGGTGTGCCTACGTACACTCTTCGTCCACACAGACTCATAAAGGCAGTTATGGAAATAATAATATTTAAGACGCTTGAACTCGGATCGGGCTGCTGAAAAAAGCTCTTCACAGAGTCGAATATGAGGCTCCATCGATCCACCGACATCAAAAAACAGGAGAACTTTTACAGCATTATGGCGCTCGGGCACCATCTTTATATCAAGCAGACCGGCATTACGGGCTGTCGATGAAATTGTGCTTTCCATATCGAGTTCTTCGGCAGCCCCGGTACGGGCGAACTTTCGCAATCGACGCAGAGCCATCTTGATATTGCGACTACCGATCTCCACTGAGTCATCCAGATCGCGATAATTGCGCCGATCCCAGACTTTCACCGCGCGTTTATTGTGGCTATCGCCCTGCCCGATACGAATACCTTCCGGGTTGTAGCCGAAGGCTCCGAACGGCGAGGTGCCGCCGGTACCAATCCATTTATTGCCGCCCTGGTGCCGCTTCTTTTGCTCTTCCATACGTTTGCGTAGCGCATCCATCAGCTCGTCCAGGCCGCCCATAGCCTTAATCCGAGCCTTCTCCTCTTCGCTCAGCAAGGCCTCCAACTGGCGGCGCACCCACTCCTCGGGGACCTCCTCCAGTGACATCGCATCCCTGAATTCCACGTTTCTGAAATAGCGTGAAAAGGCTCGATCGAACTTATCGAAGTTGCTTTCATCCTTTACCAGACAGAGCCTGGAAAGGTAATAGAACTCATCAACATCACCGAAAGCAAAATTCTCCAGCAGGCAATCGTAGAGAGAGAAGAGCTCGGTAAAGGAAACCGGCAGGCGCTCCTCGCGCAAGGTCATAAAAAAATTAAGCAGCATCAGCGTTTGGCCCGATGCATAAATGCAAGCTTCTCCAACAGCTGCACATCCTGCTCGTTTTTAAGCAGGGCTCCATAGAGTGGCGGTATCGCATTCATGCCGTCCGTGTCTTTCAAACAATCGTCGGGTATATCGTCTGCCATCAACAATTTCAACCAATCGATCAACTCGGACGTCGTGGGCTTCTTTTTCAGACCCGGCACTTTCCGGACCTCGAAGAACAAATCCATCGCCCGACTGACCAGGTCCTGCTTGATAGACGGATAGTGCACCCGGACTATTTTCTCCATGGTAAGCGGGTCTGGAAATTCGATAAAATGGAAAAAGCAACGGCGCAGAAACGCATCTGGCAGCTCTTTTTCGTTGTTGCTGGTAATCACCACGATTGGCCGCCGCTGCGCTTTCACCAGCTCCCTGGTTTCGTAAACAAAAAACTCCATCCTATCGAGCTCGAGCAGTAAATCATTGGGAAACTCGATGTCGGCTTTGTCTATTTCATCGATTAAGAGCACGGCCTGTCTGTCTGCATCGAAGGCCTCCCATAACTTGCCCTTGAGAATATAGTTGGAAATGTCCTGCACTTTCTCATCGCCTAGCTGGGAATCGCGCAATCGGGAAACGGCATCGTATTCATAAAGTCCCTGTTGGGCTTTAGTGGTTGACTTGATGTGCCACTGGATCAGGGGCAAGTCCAGCACGCTTGCAATCTGCTCCGCCAGCAAGGTCTTGCCAGTCCCCGGCTCACCTTTTACGAGCAGGGGTTTTTGCAGCCTTATGGCTGCATTGACCGCCATTTGCAGCTCAGGAGTCGCAACATACTCGTCGGTACCAGAAAATTTTGTCGCCACTTCCCCTAAAACCTCTCGTGTCATGTTAAGACCCTATTACCAACGCGTTTATTGTAGCAACGCTTTTGTGCGATTGCAGAGCGTCCAGACGACCACACTCACCTGTCGGCCCGATTGCAGAATTCTGATCTTGGCTCGCCATATCTGAGCCGAGGTTAACTAGCGTGATTGCTTTTTCCGCAGCACGACCCACCACACCGTGGCAACTATTTCTGCCAGGATTAGGCCCAGGACCAGAGGCACTGCGGCTCGGGTTGCTGCCTCTGTGCCGATAGTAATCGCGTCCAGAGTCGCCACCATAAGGGCCGGCGCCAGCGCCTCACCCTGAGTATTGGCATACCAGGGGGTCAGGATTAGTGCCGCCATCAAGGCTCGAAGCGAACAGGATAGCCAGAGAGCACGATGGAACGCTGTGTAGCGCCAGAAGATCGGATAGAAAACCAGACTCGCCCCCATATACAATAACCAGATCAACCAGTAATCGGTCTCGGCTTCCATAATCAGGTGCTCTCCACCCAGCGAATAACATGTTCTTCGTAGCTGTCAGGATGCACATATTCCTCTGATAACACCTTACCTGTCACCGCAACTCCAGCCGCTTCCATTGCCCCTCTCGAGCCGTGGAGCAGCGGATGCCAGGACGGCAGCGACTGCCCCTGCATCCGCAGCCGATAGGCACAAGTGGGGGGCATCCAGGATAAATCCTCAGTCTTGAGCGTTCGCACGTCAAGGCAGCTCGGCACCTTTTTGGTACGAGACTCATAGCAGCTACAACGACTCGTCGCTTCGTCGAAAAAACGACAGATGATTCGTGTCCACATCAACTGGCCGCCATCTTCATCCTGAAGTTTTTGCAGGCAACAGCGACCGCAGCCGTCACACAGTAATTCCCATTCCAGATCAGTCAGCCGCGACAAGGGAAGTTCCCAGAATCTTGCGCGTGACGGGGAGGCTTTTGCTTTCATTAGCTGTTGGCAGATAGGTCGAAAATATCAGTGAATTTCGGCTCAAGAATAGCCCGGCGCCAACCGCTCATAGCACCCTGCCAGGGTAATTCACCCTCTTCTTCCCAGGCCCGAATCTGGGCCAGCAACTGGCGCTTGGTAGCCAGCAGTTCAGGCGCCAGTTGCAGGGACTCGGCCCGGTCACGCACGACCTGTTGGCAGCGCTTGAGCAGCTTCCGCTGCGCGGGTGGCAAGGGTGTATTTAATAGGCTGCGCGCCGGCAGACTTTCACCAGTGTCCTCTACGATAGCCTTGATTATCGAGCGGCCATTGAATTGCACCAATTTTCTGTTGAGCTCGTTGACCCGATAGAGGTCCTCCAGCTCCGGGCCGCCTTCCTGGCTCTCCAGATGGCGGGCAATTGCCATCAGGTCGCTGTCTTTAGCGATCCAGTTTTTCGGGCGGTCGCGCCTGCGCGCCTCGCGTTCGCGCCAGAGATAGAGTCGCTGCAGAATGACCAACCCCGGGTCACTCAATCTCCAGGCATTGTTCATATTGACAAACTGCGCAGCCCAGGACTGCTCCTGCTCAAATTCGGCCGCCTGCGCCATGGCAGAGGCAGCCTCGGCTTCGAACCATGCCAGCTTATTCGCTTCCGCAAGGGACTGGAGCAAGGTCTCCCGAAGCTGCAACAGATAAGCGACGTCTAACGCCGCATACTTGAGCTGAGCCTCACTCAGTGGGCGCCGCAGCCAGTCGGAACGAGTTTCGTCCTTGGCCACAGAAATGCCCAGCACCTTCAATACGAGGGCCTGGTAGGACATGCTGAAACCGAGACCCAGGAAACCAGAGGCCAGCTGTGTATCAAACAAGCGTGCGGGTAATCGACTCAGGCTCGTCTGCAGAAGATTGAGATCTTCGCCTGCGGAATGCATAACAATCTCGCAGGTCTCCAGATCCAGGAGCGCCAGGAAAGGCGCCCAGTCATCTATTTCAAGCGGGTCGATGAGGTAACAGCGTTGACCATCACCGACCTGGACCAGACCGAGCTTGGCATAGAAAGTATCGGTGCGGATGAACTCGGTATCGATGGCGAGGGCGGAATGCTGCGACCAACTTTGGCACAAGTCCGCCAATTGGGACGAGGTAGTGACAATCTGAACTGGGTAACCATCCGCCTGGAGCATGAATCAGCCGTCTTCCATCAGCTTGCGGCCGTTGAAGGCATAGCTGAGAGTACTGCCATCTATATATTCAAGCTCTCCACCGACCGGAATACCGTGGGCAATTCGTGAAACAGCGACTTCAAGCGATCGGAGCTGGTCGGCGATGTAATAGGCGGTCGCGTCACCTTCGACTGTAGGGTTGCAGGCGATAATGAGCTCCTCCATCTCACCCTCCCTGACCCGATCAATTAACTTGTCGATACCAAGCTGCTCCGGACCAATCCCGTCAATAGGTGACAGATGCCCCATTAATACGAAATAAACGCCGCGATAAGTCGCAGACTGTTCGATAGCAAAGATGTCCGCCGGCGACTCAACAACACAGCACAGTTTACGATTGCGGGATGCACTGGCGCAGATCCGGCACAACTCTTCCTCGGTCAGGGTCCTGCACTGCCGACAATTACCGACTCTACCCAGAGCTTCTTCCAGAGCAGCACTCAGTCTCGTGCCCCCTTCCCGGTTGCGCTCAAGCAAGTGCAGCGTCATGCGCTGGGCTGACTTCGGTCCGACGCCGGGCAGGCAACGAAACGCTTCGATAAGCTGATCAATGAGTGGGCTGGAATTCACGATTTGTCAGAATGGAAACTTGAATCCTTCCGGTAGATTAAGTCCTCCGGCCATTTTCCCCATGGCTTCTTTGTTGTGTTCCTCCACTTTGCGTACGGCGTCATTGATGGCGGCCGTGACCAGATCCTCGACAACTTCCTTGTCCTCATCCAGCAGACCATCGGCGAATTCGACGGCGACCACATCATGCCGGCCATTCATCCTGACCCTCACCATACCGGCACCGGATTCGCCCTCCAGTACTTTCTTGGCAAGCTCCTCCTGAGACTTTTGCATTTGCTCCTGCATCTGCTTCGCCTGTTTCATAATTTCATTAAAGTCAGTCATCGATCGACCTCAGTTGTTGAGTCTGTGAATTGCTCGCGATCTGGTTTTACTTCTCATCATCAGAGACGGAGATACTATCTTTCTCAAGCCTGCCAGAAAAGCGCCTGAGTAGGTCCTGAACTACAGCGTCGTGCTCAAACTCCGAAACCAGCTGCTCACGCTCTTTGAGCCGCTGTTGTATCCCGGCGCGTGCAGCAGTGTCCTGTTGCACAGCCCCGATCTCAATGCGGGTCACAATGTCACTGCCATAATAGGCTGTCAGTGCGGCATTGATTCGGGGCAGGTAATCGTCCGAGTAGACAGCGCTCTGCTCTTCGTCCAGAAGCAGTTCGAGCTTGTTTCCTGTAACGCCACGCAACTCGGAATTGGCGAGAATATTGTAAACGACCCCCTGCACCTTAAGGTCAGGAAGCAGAGTCCTCCATTGCTGCTGATTCTGCAGCGGGATGGTTGCTGGCGCGCTGTCCTCAGCACCCTCCCCAACCGCCAGTTTTGGGGATTTATCCGACTCGTTTACAGAATTTTTTCTGCTTCCAGCTTCATCCTTTACTGCTCCCGGGATCCGAGCGTTTTTTTTTTCCGACCCGGAATCATTCCGGGGCGCGGCTTTTACTTCCTGGGGAGAGCTTTCTCTCTCCGGGATCGCGTAATCAGGCGAGAAAATAAGCATGCGCAACAGCAGCATTTCGAATGCAGTTCGAAGCTCTGTGGCCAGCTTCAATTCCTCTCTGCCTTTGGCTCCTATCTGGTAATAAAGCTGAACGTCCTCGGCGCTGAATTGCGCAGCAAGATCCAGAACCTGACCGCGGTCGCCGAAACTGTTATCGACCGCCTTGGGAACCACCTGTGCCAGCGCGATTCGATGCAAAACGGACAATAAAGTGTCCAGTGTGTGCGCGTAGTCAGGATTCTGCTCGGCCATGACCTCCAACAGCTGCAGCGCCAACTCCGCATCGCGCTGGGCCATTGCCGCGAGCAAATCGAAGACCTGACGTTGCTCGGGAATACCGAGCATCTCGATTACCCCCTCCGCTCTTATTTCGCCCTGGCAATAGGCAATGGCCTGATCCACCAGGGTAAGCGCATCACGCATACTCCCAGCCGCCACCGCCGCTATCTGCCACAGAGCCTCTTCATCAGCGGTGACCTCTTCCTGGCGCAGCACGTTGTCGAGATAATTGACGATCAATTCCGGGCTCAGATTCTTCAGGTTGAACTGCAAACATCGCGACAGAATAGTGACGGGCAACTTCTGCGGGTCAGTCGTCGCGAACAGAAACTTGACGTGGGGCGGAGGTTCTTCGAGGGTCTTCAGTAAGGCGTTAAAACTGTGGTTGGACAGCATGTGGACCTCGTCGATGAGATACACCTTGTAGCGTCCGCGCGTGGGCGTGTACTGGACGTTTTCAAGCAGCTCGCGGGTGTCTTCAACCTTGGTGCGGGAGGCCGCATCAACCTCGATCAAGTCAAGGAAGCGCCCCTGATTAATCTCAAGACAGGAATCACATTGTTCACAAGGCGTGGATCCGACGCCTTTTTCGCAATTCAGGCATTTCGCGAGGATCCGGGCCAGGGTGGTCTTGCCAACGCCACGAGTACCCGTGAACAGGTAGGCATGGTGCAGCCGCTCATTGTCGAGGGCGTTAATAAGAGATTTGAGAACATGAGACTGTCCAGCAACCTGGGAGAAATTGCTTGGTCGCCATTTGCGTGCCAGAACCTGGTAGCTCATTGCAATTTGAAACCCATGCTCTCAAGCCTTGCTCGACCGGTGGCGGGTGCTGAAGGGAAAATTAAAGGCCCTTGCCAGCCACACCACGGCACATGAGTCAGCTACTACCGTTGCTCCCTTCCAGGCCTGGCGGGGTTCGTAACTTATCATTGCGCGGGGACCGACAAGGACAGCGAAATTATAACACAGTCGCAGACAGGTGCATTCCGCCGACAGCAATCCCGTGAGCAGTCAGAATCGGCTACTCGCGGCCACTCAAATCCTCACCCGCAAGGGACCGGGGCCGCGTCCGCAGCTGCGCTGCTACCGCGCTCTGCTGCGCTGCGCGGCTTTCGAACCCCAGAGTTCTCATCGCAACCTCACCGCCGATAAAACAAAACAGGCCCCGCTGGGGCCTGTTTGGTTTTATTGGCGGTGAGAGAGGGATTGATTCGCATTTGAGCTAAGCTCAAATCCTCACCCGCAAGGGGCCGCGTCCGCAGCTGCGCTGCTACCGCGCTCTGCGCCGCTGCGCGGCTTTCGAACCCCAGAGTTCTCATCGCAACCTCG
>JGI12109J20283_10444148_pt1 | contig 17781 bp, 12 predicted proteins | sample ElkSlonscriptome_12_FD_20283 | JGI IMG/M metagenome (IMG submission 20283)
CGACGTGTTCGGCCATCCGCGCGCGCCTGTGCTACCGTACCGCTCCCCATGGGCCCGTCGTCGGCCGGAGGTTCGCGCGTTGAATTCCCGTCTCCCACGGTTCGTGGCGACCTCGATCGCCCTGATCCTGCTCCTCGGCGTCACGGTCGCGCCGGCATCCGCCGACGATCCGCCCCCGCGGCGCCCGCTCCACGACATCGGGCACGGCGTCTCGCTGATCGCGCAGGACGCCTGGGCCCTCGTCACCGGCCCGACCCGCTGGACCCGCGACGACCTCGTCGAACTGGGCGGGATCCTGGCCGTGGGCGGCGTACTCTTCGCCTTCGATCCCGAGATCGAGCGCTTCGCGCAGCGCAACGAGAACGAGCCCTTCTTCGACGAGACGCGCCGCCTGGGCGACCAGTTCGGCCGGCTCGGCCTGATGGGCAAGACATGGCCCTACTACGGCGGCGCGATCGTCCTCGGCTACGCGACCAACCAGCGGAAGATCATGAGGATGGGGGCGCAGATCCTCGAGGCGCAGTATCTCAGCGGCGCGCTGCGCAACGCGGGAAAGCTGGTGCTCGGGCGTCGACGCCCGAACGAGGGCAAAGGTGCCTACTATTTCGAGTTCAACGGCGGAACGTCGTTCCCGAGCGGACACGCGGCAAGCGTGTGGAGCTTCGCCGAGGTCACCGCTCTACACGTCGATCGCTGGTGGGCGACCGCAGCCCTGTACACGATCGCGACCTCGGTCAGCCTGCAGCGCCTCTACGGGAGCGCGCACTGGGCGAGCGATGTGTGGATCGGGGCGGTGAGCGGTATCGCGGCCGGACGCTTCGTCCATGGCCGGCACGAGTCCGATGCCCCACGAACCACCCGGATCACGCCGACCGTGGCCCCGGACGGCCGGCCCGCCCTGGGACTCGTCCGGGCCTTCTGAGACATCACGAACCGCCATGACACGATCCTCACGAGGAGCCGGGGACAGGCTCACGTACGAGGGCAAGGCGTTGTGGTAGAATCATGTCTCGCGGTTCCGACAGGGAATCGTGCCCTCGCGTCCACGTGATCCCGGAGGCTCCCCCCGGATGCGACACACGCTTCCGGCCGTCGGCTTCTTGCTCGGACTCCTCGCGCTGTTCTCGAGCCCGTCCTCGGCGTTCGAACACGACCATCGCCACGACGACCCCGCGCTCCGTGCGATCGAGGCGGCGCAGCGCCAGGGTGTGCTCGAAGCCGACGAGGCCCTGCTCCTCGCGGTGCAACGCATTTTCGAGCCCGACGCGCTCCCGTTGCCCTACCGGGCCGAAGGCGCGCCCCCGATCCGCTGCGCCACACCCATCCTCGAGGCCGCGCGGACCTTCGCCTTCGATCCCTCCGACCGCGCCCGCGTGGACGCCTGGATGGCGCCCTCCGCTCCGACCCTCGCCCGTCGGGTCGTCTACACGACTCCGGAAGGGCGTTTCCAGATCGACTACGAGACCAGCGGAACGAATCAGGTCCCGTCCGAAGACGTCGCCCCGGCCAACGGTATCCCCGATCTCGTCGAGAAGATCGGCGGCTATTTCGAGGAGTCGTGGGACCACGAGTTCGCAGAACTCGGCTTCACCGCGCCCGACCTGAGCGGCGGGCCCTACCGCATTCTGATGAGGCGCATCGGTGCCTATGGCTTCACCGAGCGAACCGACGAGGGCACGGCCGGAACGCAGATCACCGTGCACCACAACTTTCTGAACTTCCCGCCCAACGAAGATCCAGAGGGCACGCAACTCGGCGCGGCCAAGGTCACCTGCGCGCACGAACTCAAGCACGCCAGTCAGTTCACCAACAACGGCTGGACCGAGCCTGGGCTGTGGATCGAGATCGACGCCACCTGGACCGAGGACATCGTCTACGACCAGGTGAACGACTACTACAATTACATCACCTTCCGGAGCCCGATCACCGATCCACCGCGTCCGCTCGACGACGGCGGCAGCGGAGCCTACGCCGAGGCGATCTGGCAGCACTGGATGAGCGAGTCCCGCGGCATCGGAACCGTGCTCGCGTTCTGGAATCGCCGTGCGGCAGCACCGCAAGAAGCGGTCATGGCGAGCTACGACCTCGCACTGCGACAGTTCGGTGCGCCCCTCGCTGATTCGTGGGTCGAGTTCGCGTCGTGGAACTACGCCTCGGGTGCGAACGCGATTTCCGGCTTCGGCTACGAAGAAGCGAGTGCCTACCCGACGCCCCCGGACACCGATGCCGACGACCAGATCCCCGCGTCCTTCTCCGGAGCCGTCGAGCGCCTCGCCGCGCACTTCCTACGCGTCTCCGGATTCACTCGCGACGAAACGGGCGTGGTCACGATCACGCCTCAACTCCCGACCTCGTCGCCCCTGCGAGCTCGCGCCATCGTCATCCGACGGGGCGCGGTGCCGGTGGTCGAGGAGGTCGTTCTCCAGAGCGGCCTCACCTCGGAACTCGCGACACCCCTCGAATCGGTGAACGAGGTCGTGCTCGTGCTCGGCCACGGCGACCTCGCACAGGGGGCCGCGGTCTACGAGATCACGGTGGGTGAGGAGATTCGTCGTCCGGCTCCGACGCCGCTCTTCGACGTCGATGCCGTGCGCGTACGCGTGGCCGCGGGCGAGTCGACCGTGCGCGGTGTCGGATTCGAGAACGTGGGCGAAGCCGGCTCGGTCCTCGACTACGAAGCAGTCCTGGTCCCGGCCGACGTCACGATCGGACGGGCAACGATCGACGCCCCGGCTCCGAGCATCAGCGGGTCCGGAATCACCTTCAGCACCGAAAGCTACGACCCGGCGACGACCACGACCCTGCAGATCGAGGTCGCGAACCGCAGCGTGGACTTCGAATGGTTGAAGTCGATCTCGATCAACTTTCCTCCCGGAGTGATCGTCGAAGGCGCCGACGACTTTCTCGCGCCCGAGGACCGTCGTCTGGTGAGCGACGGTTCGACCGGTGACGGCACCACCGTCACCTGGACGGACCCCGACGGTGCCTGGGGCAACGTTCGCAACGGGGAAACCGCGGTCGCGCGCGTCGACGTGCACTTCGGTCTGGAACTGCACGGAGACCTCGTCGTGCCCTACACCCTCGTGGGCGACGGCTTCGGCACCGGCGAGAGCACGGTGGAGGGCGCGGTCCTGCTGGACGGGCCGAACTCCCCCCTGGTCGAGATCGATGCGGTTTCGCGTGTCGTCCGGACCGGTGATCGCGAGATGATCGTGTGGACCGCTGCGGTCGATGGTGACGTCGCCATCGATCTCTCACGCGACGGCGGTGCGACCTGGGAGGTCCTGACCGCCGCGACCACGAACGACGGAACGTGGACCTGGAACGTCACCGGCCCCACGACCTTCGAAGCGCACATGCGCGTGCGTGACGTCGACGACCCCACGACCGTCGGATCGACGGACACCGCCTTCGTGGTGGCCGAAACCCTCCCCTGGGCCAACGTCATCAACCCCCAGGGAAAGATCGACGAGGGAGAACGCGACGAGATCCAACTCGCCTTCGACACCGACGGCCTGTCGGCCGGCGTTTACGACGCGGTGCTCGCCGTCGTCTACGATGGCATGGACACGCCGGCGCTGCTCGACGTGGAACTCGACGTTCGTAACGATGGAACCGCCGCCGACGTGCCACTCGTGCGCGGCGTCGTCCACGGAGCACGACCGAATCCCTTCAATCCCGTGACCCACGTCGCATTCACGCTGAACCGAGCCTCGCAGGTCCGGATCGACGTCTACACGCAGAACGGGCGACACATCAGGACGCTGGTCGACGAACGTCTCGCGGCCGGCGAACACGCGGTACCGTGGACGGGACGGGATGCGCGTGACCACCGCGTCGCATCGGGCGTCTATCTCTACGCAGTGGAGCTCGAGGGCGAACGGACGCTCGGCAAGGTCGCTCTCGTCGAGTGACGCCGTTCAGTCGCCGTGTGCTTCGATCCAACGGAGCAGCGCTCGATCCAGACGGTCGCTGTCCGCAGCGAAGGGCGCCCACGAGTCGAGCGCGCCGAGTTCCTCGTCGAAGGTCTCGTAGGCCGACAGCGTGAAGAAGCGTCTCCGTGGATCGCGTGCGTGCTCTCCCCGACAGAGATCGGGATCGCTTCCCGCGAAGCTGCGCCGACACGACCAGGGACGCACGTCGTGGACCGTGCACTCGCCGTTCTCTCCGAGGAGCGCGCAGGGGACGTCCTTCGACCAGAAGGCCAGAGCGGTCCGCTCGATCCACTCGTCGTCGGACTCGGCGCGTCGACGGGGTGTGGCACCCCGGACCTCGGACCAGATCACGTCCCGCGCCGCGAGTGCCTCACGGACTTCCGCGGTGCGCCCCTCTTCGGCCAGACGCCTTCCGATGCGATCGATCTCGAAGTCCCCGACGTCGTAGACCATCTGCGAACAGCAGTTCGCACATCCGCGCGCGCACCGCACGGTGAAGACCTCGGTGACCGCGAAGACGGCCTCGTGGAATCGGTCGACCGCGGCGAAGAGCTCGTCGAGTTCCTCGTCCAGCGGTGGACGCCCGGCCGCGAGCATCGCGCTCAGGCGTTCGCGGATGGCCGCGCCGAGGGTATCGGCCTCGACACTGGCTCCCAGGGGCGGCAAGTCCGGGCGATCGTTCACCAAACCCCCGTCCATCCGTCGGGTAGCAGATTCCAGCGCCATCCGTAGACGTGCACCCGATGCGTGTCTCCGCCCGTGCGTCCATCGACGACATGACCGTCGGCATGCGCCCACGCCAGGATTCCGCCCGCGAGATTGTGGGCCTCGACGCCCCGGCGGCGCAGTTCTCGCGCCGCCAAGCCGCTGCGGTAGCCGATCGTGCAATACACGACGACGGGCCGACCTTCGAGTTCGTCGCGTCGGTCTTCGTAGGTCTCGAGGTCGAGTGCACCGGGAAGGATCGAAATCCGTCGCTCGCGGTGGTCGCGCACGTCGAGCCAGACGACGTCGTCGTCCGGCGACGGTGTGGCGTCGAGGCTGTCGGCCAATGCCCGCGCCGCGTCGATCTCGACGTCGGGAATCTCGGAGAAGGACCTGGCTTTGTAGTCGGCGTACATGTCTTCGACACGTGCACGTGTTTCCGCGTCGTCCGCCGACGATACGGTCGGCACGATCGCGCTCGTGACCAGTGCCAGCGCGGCCGCGAAGGGAAGCAGAACGATGATGCGACTCGACACGGTCGAAACTCCTCACGATCGCCAGGCGATCGACTCTCGATGGCTGTGCACGTCACTCGATGGTTTCGCGCCCGTCCCCCGGCTCGGTGAGCCGCGCCGAGGATTCGAGGACCTCCGACTCCCACTGGCCCAGGGACGCTTCCAATGCGGACAACTGGCGCTCCAGGCGCCCGCGCTCGTCACGCAGCCGCTCGAGCCACATGCGCAGCAGGGTTTCGCTGCGCGAAGTGGCAAGATCGGCACGATCAGCCACGTCGTCCAGACCCTGGCGGACGATCAATGCTTCGGTCGATGCCGCCTGTGCCGCAAGCCGGGCGCTGTCGATACCTTCGCGCAACGAATCCGAAGCCGTCGACGCAGAGACCAGACGGTCCTCCAGCGCGGCCATGCGAGTCTGGAGATCGCCTGTCTGTGACCAGATTTCCCGACTTTGTTCGTCCGAACGGGTCCGGGCGGATTCGAGCTCCCGTTCGAGTTCGACGAGCGCCTGCTCCGTGGCCTCGAGCGTGCCCGTGAGACGCTCGAAGCGGTCGCGCAGGACGCGGTTCTCCTCGCGCATTCGATCATGTCGCGCCGCGGCTGCGCGCTTCTGCTCGTCGAGGTCGCTCCGCGTGGCGATTCCGAACGCGGCACACCCGACGTGGACGAAGAGGAAGGACAGCAACAGAAGGTGAAAGAGCCGCATGAGAATGCACTCCCCGGGGCCGGGTGACGGTTCCGGGCCCCACGATCAACGGGTATCGGTGGTGCGCAGACGCGGGGGGCTGCCCTTGCGGGTCGGCCGCGCGGAAACGTCGGTCTGCGTCAGGGGAAGGCGGATCGCAGGCAAATTCGATCCACTGCGAAGATGAAGAACCCAGAGCCCTCCGTCAACCGGACTCACGCCGGAAACACTCCGGGATCGCGCCCTGCCTGGTCGGAACGGGCCAGCCTCTCTACGAGCTAGCCCTGGGATTCAGCCAGCCGCGTGAGGCTCTCGCCTTCGAGGCGCTGCACGGTCCAGTCCTTCATGCCCACCGCGCCGATCGATCGGTAGAAACCGATCGCATCCTCGTTCCAGTCCAGAACCGACCACTCGAAGCGCCCGCATCCGCGTTCGACGGCGAGACGCGCGAGGTATACGAGCATCGCCCTGCCGAAACCACGCCCGCGCATCGCGGGCGCGACGTAGAGGTCCTCGAGATACAGACCCGGTCGAGCCAGGAAGGTCGAATAGTTGTGGAAGAAGAAGGCGAAGGCCACAGGCTCGCCTTCGACTTCACCGAGCACGGCCTCCGCCGCCGGTTCGTGGCCGAAGAGACTCTCACGCAGCGCGTCTTCGTCGGCAACCACGTCGTGCGCGAGTTTCTCGAATTCGGCAAGTTCGCGCACGAAGCGCAGAAGTGTCGTGACGTCACGCAACAGGGCCGGGCGGATCATGAACCCTTCGTCCGAGCACCAGGCACGCGCGAGCACCCGACCACACTCGTCCGAACGCTTTCTCCGCGAGCCCGTGGCCAACGACTTGATCGTACCCTGCGTCGAGCGAAGCATCGCGATCGTGTCCTGCTTGACCTCGAGCTCGTAACGCAACGTTTGGATGCGGAACTCGAGCGATTCCCGCAGCCGTGGATCGTAGGATGCGAGCTTCTCCTTCAGCGCATCGTTCTCGCGCATGAGTTCACGAGTCGTCGTCGCCAGTTCGTCACGCACGATCACGAGGCTTTCGATCTTCATCCGTCGCGCGGTGATGTCGATGAACGAACCGAGAAGACTCCGGACGGACCCGTCCTCACGCCGCGCGAAAGGGGTTTCTCGCGCCAGGCACCAGACCCAATCGCCATCGGGTCGTCGGAAGCGGTACTCGACCTCGACGGACTCGCCGTCGTCCAACGCCAGCACTTCGTTCCTCAGTCGCAGGACGTCGGCGCGCTCTTCGTCGTGGATGAGCTGGCGGAACTCCTCCACGGACACGTCGGCGAGGGCGTCGGGGGACCAGCCGGTGATCTTCTCGTAACGCGCGTTCGTGTAGACGTTGCGTCCCTCGTCGAGATCGTAGACGTAGATCCCGCACGCGGACGCTTCGAGAGCCGCGTCGCTGAATCGCGCCGAACCCGGCGCTGGGAATGCCATCCGCACGTCCTCCCCGACGGCGTGATCGATCCGATCAGTGATTCACCAACCACTCGACGAGATCGATCTTCGTGAGGATGTGCATCGGCTGACGGTGCTCGTCGACCACGACGACGCTGCCGGTGATCTCCAGCATCTCGTCGAGGGCGCTGAGGGGCGTGGTCTCCTGAACCGTCGGTACGCTGCGCCGCATCACGTCGACGAGCTTGATCTTCGTACTGCGCTCGGCGCCGCTGGTGAGGAACTCGAGCAGGTCCTTCTCGGTCATCAACCCCACGAGTGCACCGTCGGCGACGATGGGGATCTGCGAGATTCCTTTCTCGCGCATCAGACCGATCGCCGCCGCGAGGTCGTCTTCCTGGTCGAGGGTGATGAGCTTCTGGCCGTTACGCGACGCGCTCATCTCGGACACCGTGCCCTCGATCACGTCGCTGCCGGTGAATCGGTTTTCGCGCATCCAGGTGTCGTCGACGAACTTCGTCATGTAGTTGCGCACGCCGTCGGCCAGAACGAACACGCAGTTCGCGTTCTTGGGCAGGCGCTTGGCTTCCTGCAAACCGGCCACGGTGACCGAGCCGCAGCTTCCGCCACAGAGCAGGCCCTCTTCCTTGATCAAGCGACGCGCCATGACGAAGGACGAGCGGTCGTTCGTCTTCACCCAGACGTCGACCAGATCGCGGTCGAGCACGTCGGGGACGAAGTCGTAGCCGATACCCTCGACCTTGTAGGAGGCCACGTAGTCGCCCCCGGCCAAGATGCTCCCGATCGGGTCGGCGCCGACGATGATGCAGTCGGGGTTGTGTTCCTTGAGGCGCTTGGCGACGCCGGTGATCGTACCGCCGGTTCCCGCGCCGATGACCACCATGTCGACCTTGCCGTCGAGGTCGTCGATGATCTCCTGGCCCGTGCGGTTGTAGTGCGCCTCGGGGTTCGACGGGTTGCTGTACTGGTCGAGGATGTGCGCGTTCGGCAGTTCCTTCTGCATGCGGTTGGCCACACCGATGTGCGACTCGGGCGCATCCCACGCGGCCTCGGTCGGAGTGCGCACGATCTTCGCGCCCAGGGCCTCGAGCACGACCTGCTTCTCGCGCGACATCTTCTCGGGCATGGTGATGATCACACGGTAACCGCGCACCGCGCCGGCCAGCGCCAGGCCGATGCCCGTGTTTCCACTCGTGGGCTCGATCAACGTGTCGCCCGGTTTGATCCGCCCCTGCTTCTCGGCGTCGATCACCATCTGGTAGCCGATGCGGTCCTTGACCGAGCCACCGGGATTCAGGAACTCGCACTTCGCGTAGAGGTTGCAGTCCAGCCCGGCACCGACGCGGTGCAGACGGACGAGCGGCGTGTTCCCGATGGCTTCGAGAATGGTGTCGTAGAGCACGGGGGCCTCCGGGCCGGAGCAGGGCCGAATCTGGGGCGGACGAATACCGAGGTCGGTCGAATCGGTCCGGAGAAGTCTAGTGGGTCGGGGCGCTCGCGACAACGGGCCGGGTCGTCCGATCGTGGATCGGGCCTTCGCGGTCGTGCTAGGATCGAGGGAACTCCAGCGGCAGGTACGCCCGATGAAAACTCGACGACCAACCCTCCAAGAGCGACTCCGAAGCGCCCGATCGGGTGTCTTGCTGATCACCGCCCTGGGCGTCGTCTGCGTCGTCGTGATCGGCTTGGTGATCGGCCATCAGGTCGACTGCGCGGTGGAACGCGCCCAGCTCCACCACCCTGGCAGTCCGGTGGAAGCGCTGGTCGCCACCGCGTCGGACGAGGACGTCGACCTCGGTCTGCGCGACTCGGCGGTCTGGGCCCTCGGCCAACTCGGTGACTCGTCCGCGCTCCCCACGCTCCGCGCCCTCGAGACCGGTGTCGCCTGTGATCACTCGCAAGCAGTCTGCCAGCGCGGTGTTCGCAAGGCGATCGCGGCCTGTGAGGGCGGATGGAACGTGAGCGCGCCGATCTGGCGGCACGGCGAGTTGGCCGCGCGCTGAACCGACATCCCGAAGCTTACTTCACGAGCGAGACGGCCCGGGTCTCTTCGCGCTCCGGCGTCGAAGCCCGGAGCAGATAGGTCCCCGACGCGGCCTCGTTGCCGGCATCGTCACGGCCGTCCCAGACGAAGGAATGCGGGCCCGGGGCCAGACTTCGTCCCGCCACGAACTCGCGAACCTGCCGGCCGCGCAGGTCGTAGAGCACGAGTTCGACCGCAGTACCCGTCTCGAGCGTGATCTCGAACTCGACGTGCGCATTGAAGGGATTCGGCGCGACCGAAGTCAGCAACGTTCCTCCACGCGCGGCCGACGGAGCATCGGTCGGTGCGAGCGCACTCTCGATCCAGACGTTCAGAGCAGGCGCTCCGGTCTGGAAGGGCTTGCCGACGACGTCGAGGATACCGTCACCATTCATGTCGGCCAATCGCGACTCGTGATGGCCGACACCGGTGCTGACCAGGCGTTCCTCGAAACTGCCGGTGCCGTCACCGAGGAAGATGCGCGCGCGGGCGTCGTCTCCGGCGCCGGGGGTGTGCATCTCCGCGACGAAGATGTCGAGGTTGCCATCGGCGTCGACGTCGTCGACCGCGAGCGAGTGACCGTGCACGACGAGGTCATCGAGCACGTTCTCGTCCCACGAAGAGCCGTTCCATTCGTACCATGCGAGGCGTCCGCTCGCGTCACCGGGAACGATGACGACCTCGGGTCGGCCCCCCGGAACGAGCTGACCGGCGGCCGAACGCGTGAAGCTGCGGTCGGCGACGATCGTGTGAGCAGTGAAGTCGGTCCCGCCCGTGTGCTCGAACCAGAAACCGGCACCGACGAGGTCCTCCACCCCGTCGCCGTCGATGTCGATGACGTCGAGCCCCTCGCTGTCCTCGGGAGCGTCGAAGATCTCCGTGCGTGACCACAGTCCGGCCTCGCGCGGCGAATCGGGGATCTCGGCCAGATAGAGCGAATCGGAGCCGAACTGGTTCCAGAACGCGAGCTCGATCTCACCATCACCGTCGAAATCGCCGAAAGCCTGGTCATGGTGATTGTTGGAGCCCGTCTCCTTGATCAGTCGGCGCGTCCAACCGGAAGCAGGATAGGGCGGCGGACCGGGATTCTCCCACCACCACACGTCGTTGCTGCGGTAGTCGCCGCCGAAGGACACGTCGAGATCGCCGTCGCCGTCGATGTCGGCGAAGTCGCCACCGGCTTCGATCGGGAGGGCTTCGTCCTCGACCACGGCGCGAGTCCAGGTCTCACCGTCACGGAAGAGGATCGCGATCGAGGGTCCCTGGGAGCGTTCGGCGACCATCACGTCGAGGGTCCCGTCACCGTCGAAGTCGGCGATCAGGCACGCGGTCTGCTCGGCTCCCGGGACCGGCTCCGGGATGTCACCGGTCGAGGTGGCCTCGAGCTCCCAGGTGAATTCGCGCGCGGTCGCGCTGGTGGGCGAGAGCGCGAAGAACGCACAGGCGACCACACCGAAGACGATGGACGACGGACGGAAGAACGTGGAGGACGGGTTGGTTGGCATGGAGTCGACGAGCGGACTCATCGTAGGCCTCCTCGGCTGGTGACGCGGATCACGGTGGACCCGGACCGGGGGGTTCTTCGTTCGAGCGACGGTCATTCTCGTTGGTTCAGCGCTACGCGCAAACAAGGGGAAACCACACCACGGGGGTCGGGCGCGCCCTGAATCCGCTATCATACGACAGATCGATGCCGATTTGTCGAATCGCTCGTGGGTCTACGTCGTGACAACGACTTCACACGGATCCGCGTTCCCCAACCCGCTGGACGCGCAACGGATCTCCACCTCTCTTGACAGGGCCCGACCGCCCATCTAATCCAGATCCGTAGATCCGGAACCCGTTCGATCTCCTGCAGCGCCGACCGCAAGCGCAGCACGTTCACTCATCCGCACCGGCGAAGGGACTCCATGCCCGGTCCGATCCGCATCCGACCTTCCGTGCAGTCCTACGTCTGGGGCGATTCCGACTACCTGCCCGAGCTTCTCGGTCTCGCCGATCACGACGGGCCCTGCGCCGAAGCATGGTTCGGGACCCACCCCCAGGCGCCGGCCGGAGTCTTCGACAGCGACGCTTCGCTCGAAAGCGTCCACGGCAACGGACTTCCCTACCTGCTGAAGCTGCTCGCGGCGGCGCGACCCCTGTCGATCCAGGTGCACCCGAACCGCGCACAGGCCGCGAACGGCTTTGCCCGTGAGGAAGAAGCGGGGATCCCGCGCGACGACGTACGGCGCTGCTATCGCGATCCCAGCCCGAAACCGGAGATCCTGGTCGCGTTGACCCCTTTCGACGCGTTGTGCGGTTTTCGCCGCGGCGACGACCTGGCAGCGGCACTCGCCCAGGCGCCCGAACTGACCTCGCTCGTGCCTCACGACGTGCCCCGGACTCCGGGAGCCTTGCGCAGCTTTCTCGAAGCCTACTTCGCCGTGAGCGAACACGCCGTGACGCGCGCGTCGATCGCGCTGCTGGACCGACTCGCGGAGGAAGACGCGCGCACGCCGTACCCTGAGGACTCACCCGCGGCCTGGGCACTGGCCGCACAACGCGAGCTCTTCAGCGAGACCCATCCCGACCGCGGTCTGCTCTTCGTCTTCATGCTCGAGTTCATCCGGCTGCAGCCGGGGCAGGCCGTCTTCCTCCCGGCCGGCGTTCCGCACGCCTACCTCCGAGGAGCAGGCCTGGAGCTGATGTCGAGTTCGGACAACGTGCTCCGGGCAGGACTCACCTCGAAACACGTCGACGCGGGCGAGTTGTTGCGTACCGTGCGCTACGAAGCCGGCCGGCCTCCGATCCTCGACCCGATTCCGATCGCAGGTGCGAGCACCGGTGCGATCGAAGCGCGCTATGCACTCCCGGTGGCAGAGCTCGATCTGCGTCGATTCCGCCTCGACGTGAGTGACAGCATCTCGGAAACGGTCCACGGCCCGCAGACCCTGCTGTGCCTCGGAGACGATCCGACGGCGACCGTGCGCATCGACGCGCAGGGTGAGTCGATCGAACTGCGGCGCGGCGAGGCCTGCCTGCTCCCGCACGGCACGACCTACCAACTGGGTTCGACCGGTCCGGTCGACGTTTTCGTCGCCGGCCCGCCCGATCCGAAAGCACGCCACGACTTCCGTGGCCGCCGACCGGTCGAACTCACCTTCGGCACGAGTGGATTGCGCGGCCTGGTCGACGACATCACCGACCTGGAAGCCTACGTCAACACACGCGGCTTCCTCGACTTCCTGGTCGATCAGGGAGACGCGGTGCCCGGGACGACCGTCGCTCTGGGCGGGGACCTGCGACCGAGCACGGATTCGACCGATCGCAGTATCCTGCGCGCCGTCGCGCAGGCCGTTCGCGACATGGGACTCGACGTCGTCCACTGCGGACGCCTCCCGACTCCTGCCCTCACGTACTTCGCCGTCCAGAACGGTTGGCCGAGCATCATGGTCACCGGCAGCCACATTCCCTTCGACCGCAACGGCATCAAGTTCAACAAGAGCGACGGCGAAGTGCTCAAGTCCGACGAAGCCGCGATCCTCGCGGCGGTCACTCGCGTGCGTGCACTCGAGTACGGACGCGATGCGAGCGATTCTCCCTTCGACGACCGCGGTTTTTTTCGTCCCGATCATGTCGGTGCGTTGCCACGGGAAACCGACTCCGCGCGCGATGCCTTCCGCGCCCGCGCGCGCGATGCCTTCGGACCCGGTGTCCTCGAGGGTCTGCGCATCGCCTTCTTCGAGCATTCCGCGGTGGGACGGGAGCTCATTCCCGAGATCTTCCGCGAGCTCGGCGCCGAAGTCGTCGGCGTCGGGCGCTCGGACACATTCGTCGCGATCGACACCGAGGCGATCGCGGACGAGCGCCTGGCCGAACTGCAACGCCTCGCCGACGAAGTCCGCACGACACACGGATCGATCGACGCCCTGGTCTCGACCGACGGCGACAGCGACCGCCCGCTGCTCTGCGGCATCGACGACGACGGTCGCGTTCACTTTCTCGGCGGCGACGTTCTCGGTCTCGTCGTGGCCGACGCGCTGGACGCGGACGCACTGGCGGTCCCGGTCAGCTCGAACGACGCGATCGAGCGCCACCTCGATGGTCGCGAAGTCACGATCACACGGACCCGGATCGGCTCCCCCTGGGTGATCGCGGCGATGAACGAACTCGACGGTGAACGTATCGTGGGTTGGGAGGCGAACGGAGGATTCCTCGTCGGTTCGATGATCCGGACGGATCGGGGACTTCTCGCGCCGCTACCGACCCGCGACGCTGTCCTTCCCGTGATCGCGGCTCTCGACGCAGCACGCCGCGCGGGAGTGTCGCTCGTCGAGCTCTTCGGCGCGCTCCCGTCGCGCCACAGCCGCGCGGGTATGCTCGACGACGTGGCGCCCGCACGCAGTCGCGCACTGAAGGAGACCTTCGGACTCGGCGATCCCACGCTGCGCCACGTGGGCTACGGAGACGATCTCGTCGTCACACCGCACGAAGGGGTCGCCCGTCCGGCGACCGACGACGAACGCGCCCGCCTCCTCGATCTCCGTGAGCGCCTCACGCGGCACTTCCACGCCGAACGTGGCTTCGACACGTTGATCGCGGTCGACGTGCTCGACGGCATCCGCCTGGGCTTCACCAACGGGGACGTCGCCCACGTGCGTCCGTCGGGCAACGCGCCGCAGCTCAGGATCTACGCGGTGGCGGACACGGTCGAGCGCGCCGAGGCGATCGTGGCCGAGGGACTCCGCGAGCCCGACGGCCTTCTCCGCGAACTCCTCGCCGCGTCCTAGAAGACGCCGGCCCGGAACATCAGGGTGATGTTGCGACCGGGCTCGGGCAGCACCGAACGGATCCTGGACAGATGGTTCCGGTACTCCTGGTCCGCGACGTTGTTCATGCGCAGGAGGATCGACTGGAAGGTGCCCTGACCCAGGCGGTTCCATTCGATCGACGCACCGGCGGTGACGTAGCCCGCCGTCGGATCCTCGAACTCGGCGACGCGATCCTGGGCGACCGCGCCCCGCAGGTTCGCCGAGAAGGTCCACTCGCCACGCCGGTAACGCGCCGTGACGCGACCGTTCGGTGGCGGCATGCGGATCAGTGGTTCGTCGAGATCCCTGTCCTCGGCCCACACCGAGCTGACGTCGGAGACGATCTCGAAGCGCCGGGTCGCTCTCCACGCGATCGTCGTCTCCAGTCCGGCCATGCGCACGCCGGTCCCAAGGTACTTCCACTTCTCGAGGAATCCCTCCGAGCCCGCGCCGTACTCGAATTCGCCGGTGTCCCGCGGATGGACGAAGGTCTCGAAGTCGTTGACGAAGCCCGTGACGCTGCCGCTCCACGTCCGCGCGCGCCAGTCGAACCGCAACTCCGTCCCGAGTCCCGTTTCGGCCTCCAGTTCTGTGTTGCCGACTTCGTAGGCGTAGGCGGCCAGGTGGGGTCCCTCGGAGAACAATTCTTCGATCGACGGCGCACGGAACGCGCGCGTGAACGTCAAGGTCGTCGTTCCCCAGCCGCCGTGATCGCGCGCGACGGCCAGCGATGCGCCAACGCCCGAGAAGTCCCTGCGACGGATCACGCCGGCATCGTTGACGTCCTCGACCGAGGGGTCGACCTCACGGTAGGACGCACGCGCGCCCGCGACCCAACGCAGTCCCATCGCGTCGAACTCGTTGTAGACGGCACCGGCCCAGGACGTTTCGGTCGTCGGCGGCACGTTGCTGAAGCAGTCCTGCGCGTAGTCGCGGTTCTGGAATTGCAGAGCGAAGACCGTGTGCCCCCAGCGCGCCGGCTTCAGATGCGTGCGCTGCGTCCACTGGTGCTGTAGCAGACCGAACTCGATTCCACAGGCGCCGTTGCTCTCGATCTCGCGGTGGAAGTAGCGCGAATACCCACCGAAGACTTCCACACTCTCGACGAATCCCTCGTCGAAGTGCAGGCCGGTGTGCAGGAGCGTGCGCTGCCGTTCGAGCTCGATGTCGACGCCGTTCGGATGGCCGCCGAGGAAACCGCCCGGAATCCCGTAGTCGGAATCGTAGCGACCGTGGGCGACCCCGACGTGGGCGTCGTCGGTGATCCAACTCAATCCCGCCGAGCCGTTCCAACCGTCGATCTGCGTATTGCGCATCTCTCCCAGTGGTGTGTCGACGTCGTCGCCGGTCCGGCCGGTCGCGTCGACGCGGTAGGCGAGTCGCGGTCCGACGGGCCCCGAAACGGTGACCCGCGCGGCCGACCCGGCGTTGACCGTGTCGCCGACGTAGGCGACCGATGCTTCCGTCGACTCCGGCATGACGAGTGGCACGGCGCCGCGGCGCACGTTGATCACGCCACCCATGACGCTCGATCCGTAGAGCAACGTCGAAGGCCCACGGAGGACTTCGATGCGCGACGCGTTCAGCGGGTCGACGACGAGTGCATGGTCCGGGGAGGTCGCCGACAGATCGCCGGTCCCGATCTCGTCTTCCAGGATCAGCACGCGGTTGCCCGAAAGCCCGCGCACGACCGGACGCGCGGGCGCCGGCCCCATCGATTCCTCCGAGACTCCGGAGTGGTCGGCCAGGATGGCGGCGATGGTCCCGCCCATCTGCTCACGCAGTTCCTGTCCGGTGACGGTGACGGGCGCCTGGTCCTCGTAGAGATCGTCGGCCCGTTCGACCGCGGATCCCGACACGTCGACCGACTCCATCGTAACCGCTTGGGTCTCGAGAGTGAGAGCGACCGTGAGCGTGTCGTTGCCCGCCGGAACGACGAGGTCACGGTTGATCTCACGGTATCCGATGCGCGCCGCGCGCAGTCGCCACGTGCCGGCCGGCACGTCGCCGAACACGAAGACGCCCTCGCCGTTGCTGATGGACGAGAGCGTCGTCGCTTCCGACGAGAGTCCGAGGTCCACCCAGGGCACGGGCTCTCCCCCGTCGGAGGCGACGATGCGCCCGGTGACGACGGCTGCGTGGGACGTCCCCACCGCAACCGTCGCCACGAGGGCGCAAGCGAGCATGACGCGCGACGGACTCACTTCGCGGGCGCTTCGACGACGATCGGCAGCGCCAACGACGTGAAGTCGGCGTGATCGCCGTGCATGACCATGAACTGGACCGTGGTCGTGCCTGCGGCGACGCCGGTCAGGTCGACGGCCCATTCTTCGTCACCGTGCATCGCCATCGTGGCGACTCCCGAGTCCTCGACCATGAACGCCATCGAGTACTCCTCGTCGTGATCGTGGTCATCCCCCTCGCTGCGCGCGAGCGCGGAGTGGTCGTGGTCGTCGTGTCCCGGACGGATCTCGTCACCGTCATCGTCGAGGAACCAGATCTCGAGCTCGGACATGGTCGCGCCAACGGGAAGGGTGAGGCTGCCCGTGATCTCGCCTTCCCAGAGGCGAAGGATCTCGGTTCCGGTGGAGGTCTCGACGACGAGACCCTCGAGGTCCGCGTGCTCGGTGTCATCACCCGGCGCGGCCGGATTGTCGTCGTCACAGCCGGTGCCGACGAAGACGAGGCCGACGAGGGTCAGGGTGAAGGCGGTGGTACGAAGGGTACGAAGCAGGTTCGTCATGGTTCGATTCTCCGGAGCAAGAAGTCGGTGGCCGCTCGCGCGCGTAACGCGCGGCACGGCACGGCATCGCACCACGGGGAATTCCGCGGCGCACGGCACAGTGGCGTCGGTGGCAGGTGACGTCAGCGCGTGCGCGCAGGCGGACCGCGTCCGCGGTCGTCGAACCAGACCTCGTCGTCGAGGTGGTCGTCGACACCCAGGGCGGGCGTCGAGAAGTCCGCGATCAGGAAGGTCGGGATCGCGGTGTCCGGGGAGAGGGCCCCGGACTGAGTCATCAGGCGGCAGAGGTCACAGTCGTGCGCGACGATTCGTGCGTCGGGCGCGTCGTGACCGTCGTCCGCGGGGAGGTCAAGAACGGCGACGGCATCGACCGTTCCGTGCGTCCCGGTGTCACACGTGTGGACGTGGAGACCCGGGACCACGGCGTAGATCAGGACGAGCAAGCTCGTCCAAGCGCCGAGGATCGATCGTGTCGTGCGCGTTCGAGCAGTTCGGCTCATGGCGCTTTCCACGGTTCCGGGTGAAAAGGGGGCGCGAAGAGCCCGTTGGCCCTTGATCGAAAAAGGTATCATCATCGAAGGCAACTCCGCCAGGCGAGTTCGCATGGCGTTCACAACCGTCGTCGCGACGCGGTCGACGGCGATTCGCCACGACGAACTCGATTCCGTCAATTCGACGCCTCGTCGTACACTCCGGGAAATCATCCCTCGCTCTGGAGTCCGTGATGCCGCTTCGATTCGTGTGCTTGCTGTTCGCCCTCACGTGGGCTTCCCCGGCACTCGCCGAGCCCATTCCCGTCGAGATCGTCCGGGAAGACGGTCGGTGGCAACTCCTGCGCGGCGGCGAACCCTGGGAAATCCGTGGCGCCGGCGGAAGCGCTTCGCTCGACGCACTGGTCGCTGCCGGGGGCAACACGATCCGCACCTGGGGCGTCGACGACGATCTCGGCGAT
>JGI12109J20283_10438997_pt1 | contig 17755 bp, 15 predicted proteins | sample ElkSlonscriptome_12_FD_20283 | JGI IMG/M metagenome (IMG submission 20283)
AGGTGGCCAGCGCCAGCGGCGCGGTGCGGTTACCGCCGTAGTAGTTGGGACTCGGCGATGACACGGGCAGATACAGGATACCCCGCGCCTCGTCCACGCTCATGGAGGCCCAGACATTGGCGGTGCCGGTGCGTGGACGCATCTCCGGTGGAATGAAATTCACCTCCCAGAGCTTGTCGCCGCTGCGCGCATCCAGCGCGAACACGGTACCGGGCGAGGCCACGGCGTATTCCCAGTCCTTGCCCGCCCAGCCCACGAACAGCCGATCCCCATAGGCGGTGGGCGGCTGGAGCAGTGACAGGGGCCAGCGCTCGTTAACCTCGTTCCACCGGTTCACCAGCACCACACCGTCATCCCCGAAATCCTGGCAGCGTGCGCCGGTATCGGCATCGACGGCGTGTAATTCGGCGTCCATGGTGCCGATATAGACCCGCTTCTGGCAGAGCTGGCCCGCCACCGGCTGCTTCGCCTCCCAGTAGGTCACGCCGCGATTTTTCAGCGCCGGCTGGGTCAGCGCGGCCAGGGTACTCTGGGAATCGTAGGACCAGCGTTGCTCGCCGGTGGCCGGATCCAGCGCGATGATGCGGTAAAACGGCGTACCCAGATACAGCGTGCTATTGGCATAGAGGGGCGTGGCCGACCAGACCGTCGCCGGCAACTCGCCCGAGCCATCGGAAACATCGCCGGTACGGAATTCCCAGACCTTCTCCAGCCGGGCAACATTGTCCGGGGTGATCTCGGTGGCCGGGGAATATTTTTGCGCTGCCAGATCGCCGTTGAAGGTGCGCCACTCGCTGGTCTGGGCGACGCCGAGGACGGGTAACAGCGCGGCCAGCGTCAACAGGTAGCCGATGGAGTAGGTCATGCCGGTGTTCTCCTGGTAGGCCGGTCGAGCATAACGATCAGGAAACCGATGGCCGCACCGATGCCCGCAACGGAGATGCCGGTGGACAGTAGGAAATAGCCCGCCGCGATCACCGCGACGATGGTAAGGACCGTGAGCGCGGACAGCAGCATGCGCAGCGCCCCCGGCGTCATCCACCACAGCAATACCGCCGCCAGCGCCAACACCGCGCCTCCCAGCACCACGAGCAGCGGCCCCGGCGTCCCGGTGATGCCGCTCAGCGGTGTGAAATACCCGTGGAGCGCCAGCCCCACCGCCACCAGTCCGCAGATAAACAGGACAACCACCCCGATCCCACGCCTCATCTCACGTCCACTCCTCCCGCCATCCCGTGGTGATCGTCGCAGTGTGCAGATACCGGACCAGACACCCGGAAACGGGCCGGAGATCGGGTGTGGGGGAGGAGGGACGCGGGTCGGGCGAGGGGCCAGTCACCGCGCCATTGTGTAAGATTTACCGCGTGGCACCCGGTGATTACAACAGCTCCTGACAATGGGTCCAGACCCTCTCTGTCAGGATAGATGTCACCTGGAAGTGTTTGTACAGTGAAGCAGAGGGCCAAGGTAAGAATGCAATGACCATCTATCCGTTGATCGAGCAGATGCTGCCCCCCAGAACCATCCGGTGCCCGGGATTTACCAGGCCACGGGTATCCCCAAGCGCCAGCGCCCGCCTGACCCGGCCCCACTTGCCCAGACGAAGCACTGCCAACGAATTAGATCGTGGTTCGCTCCGCTCTCACGATCTAACCTAATTCGTTAGGGGTGCGGAAAGTCGGCTAAAAACCCTCATTGCATTAACCCAAGTTAACAATTTGATGCATGGCCATCACCGCCACGGTCCGACCGTGACCTTTTTCCAGCCCGATACTCGCTGATCGGTAATGCGTGCGCTATAGTCAACCATGGCGAAATCGACATCACTTCTTGCCTGTCCTCGCAACCAATCCGGATAGGGTTACGGATCGATCTCGCCACTTCGTCAGCTCCAGTCCCGAGGGCGGGCCGGCCGCAGAAACGGGCTGGGTGGACCAAACCATAGACCATCTGGATTAAGTCAGTTAAATGTCTGATTAACCGCATGCCAAGTCGGGTCAGAAGGCACTTATTCAAGAAGTCTGATGATCAGGACCGCACGCTAACACCCAGCTTCAACCGTCGAAGTCAGGAGGAAAGCTTTCATGAATAACGCTGACCGCATGGAAACCCATGCCGATGCCGGGACACACGTCGGACAGGACTCGCAGAAAGCTTCGATGACCAATACCGAACGCATGGAAACTGCTTATAAAAGGCAGTGTAAGGTAACCCTGGTCACGGCCGCCGTCGTCATCTTGATGACCCACATTTTTCCCATGTATTTCCTGTTCCCCGGATTGAACGACATGAGGATTTTCGGCTTTCCCGCCGACTACTGGCTGACGATCGTGATCGGCTGGCTGCTGGTGCTGCCGGTTCTCTGGCTCTATATCGAAGTCAGTGAAAGAGTCGACCAGGAGATCAACGATTCCAGCAGCGACGCGCAGGACAGCACCCGGGGAGATCAGTCATGAAGGCCTGGTTTTTCGCCCTCGCCACCCTGTTCCTGCCCGCCCTCGGCTTCGCCCAGGAAAGCGGGTTTTACGTCTACGAGCCCACCCAGGCCGTCTCGGCGCTCGGCATCACTTACACCGTGTTGATGATCGCCCTGTTCCTGTACGTGGGCTGGTTATCCAAGCGGCGCGTGACCACCAGCGTGGACTACTTCGCCGCTGGCCGCGGCTACGGCGGTGTCTCCAACGGCCTGGCGATGAGTTCCAATTACATGAGCCTGGCCACCTTCCTGGGCTTCACCGCGCTGATCTGGCGGCTGCAGTACTACGTGGTCGCGTTGGTGATGAGTTTCCTCGGCGGCTTCGTGCTGGTGGGGGTGGTGCTGGCGCCGGCGCTGCGCCGCTGGGGCAAGTTCACCAGCATGCAGTTCATCGGCGAGCGCTTCGGTACCACCGCCAAGGTGGTCGCGGTGATCTGCATGATCTTCCTGGCCCAGCTTTACCTGATCGGGCAGATGAAGGGGGTCGGCAACGTCTTTCAGGTGATGTTCCATCTGAACTACACCACCGGCCTGATCATCGGCGGCCTGGTGGTCACCGCCTATGTCACCGTCGGCGGCATGTACGGTTTGTCCTACAACCAGACCCTGCAGGCGATCATCATGTTGATCGCGCTCTACGTGCCCGCGGTGATCATTCTGTTGAAGTTCGGCGCCGGCCCGGCCAGCTTTTTCCCACCGTTCGGCTACGGCAGCCTGGTGCCGGATATGTACGAGGCGCTACCCTCCTACTTCAATCCGCTGCTGACCGTGAACGGCACCGTGCCCATGACGCCCAAGTTCTACGTGGGCGTGTTCTTCTCCATCGCCTGCGGCACCCTGGGTCTGCCCCACATCGCCATGCGCTACTTCACCGCGCCGTCCATTCGCAACGCCAAGATGTCCACCCTGTGGGGCACCTTCTTCGTCGGTCTGGTGTTCTTCACCACCTTCGCCATCGGCTTCGCCGCGAAGATGTACAGCGTGGAAGTCATCGAGGGCCAGCAGGGCCTGGAAATACGTCCCAGCGAGGCCGATCTGTTGCTGGTGGTGATGAGCCAGGCCTTCACCCCGGGCTGGATCGCCGCGTTGCCCATCGCCGGGGCACTGGCGGCCGGCATGTCCACCATCGGCGGCCTGTTGATGACCATCGGCACCGGCTTGGGCAGCGACATCTACTCCATCGTCAAGCCCAACGCGCCCGATCACAGCCGGGTGAAAATGGGCTACATCTTCACCGCCCTGGGTGGACTGGCCACTATTGGTCTCGCGCTCAACCCGCCGACCTTCCTGCTGACCAGCGTGATCTGGGCGTTCGTGGTGGCGGCCTCGACCTTCACCCCGGTGCTGATCCTGGGCATCTGGTGGAAGGGCGCCAACCGCTACGGGGCCATCGCCGGTCTGGCGGTGGGCGGCATTCTGTCGGCCGTGCTGTGGTTCAACAACGGCGTCCTGTTCGGCCTGTCGCTGATCCAGGCCGGTCCGGTGGGGAATCTGGTCACTGGCCTGTTCACCATGCCGGCGGCCTGGCTCACCGTGGTGGTGGTCAGCCTGGCCACCGGCGGTGAGAAGGACGAGAGAATCCTGCGCGAAATCGACCGCATTCACGGCTGGTGGACCTACGATCCCAAGCGTTATGGCAGCAATACCTTCGCCCTGTCCACCGCCGCCCTTGCGCTGTTTTTCATGATCTGGTCGGCGATGCCCGACCCGGCCTATGAAAACAGGGAATCGAGTGCAGCCACTGTGGTTCCGGCGCCGGAGGAGAACGCGGTCGAGGCCGCCCCCGAGGCGATTGCGGACGCGACGGAAATGGTCGCACAGGCCACCGTGACCACCGGAACCGGGACTGTGGCCCATCCCGGTCAACGGTGACTCGCCCGCCATCATCGGTGGTCACAGTAGGGGTCCCTTCCGGGGACCCCTGGCCCCTGTCCCAACGATGCGGGCCATGGCCCGCATCGTGGCTTTCCCATACGCATCAAGCCTGTCCGCCATGCCACTGAGCGAGCTTTTCCTGCTCCGTCCCGGAGCCTTCCGCCACGCCTGCGAGAACCAGCAAGCGCCGTTCTGGATCAGCGCCTTCCTGTTTCTGGTGGGCATCGTCTACGGTGTCCTGGTGGCGTTCCTGCAGCGCGCCCTCGGCGGCGAACTGCAAGGTGTGCCCACCGCCACCATTCCGCTGTGGGTGCTGGCGCTGGGCAATAGCGTGATGGGCGTGTTGATCACCGTGCTCGTCCATCTCGGCGTCACCCTGGTGGCGTGGCTGATGGCCAAAGCAGTGGGTGGGCCGGGTTATCTGGCCCTGCTCTATCGCACCTCCGGTTACCTGCTACCCTTAACCTTACCGGCGCTGCCGGCGCTGGCTTTCAATACCGCCACGACCACGATCCAGAATCCGAGCGCGACGGCCATGCCGTTACTGTATCTGCCGCTGGCCGGTCTGGGCGCGGCGCTGTTTCTCGCCGGACTCTATCGGGCGCTGCGCGTCACCCAGGATCTGACACCGGCGCGCACGGCCTTCGCCGTCGCCCTGTTCGCGGCGTTCAGCGCGTCGATTTTGAGCATCGCCTGAGATCCGGCGATCCGGCCGGGCGGACATAAGGAGCTAACGGGTGCGATCCCAGACCGCCATATTCAACAAACTGGTGCGCAACGTCATGCGCGATGGCCCGCCGACGGTGCCGGCAAACGTGACCTGTGCCGAGGCCGTCGCACACATGGTCGCCGCGAATGCCTCCAGCATCATCGTCACCGATCCCGACCAGCGCATCCTGGGCATCCTTACCGAACAGGATGTGGCCCGGCGGATCGCCTTCAAGATCCCGCCCGAAACCCCGGTCACCAACGTGATGACCCACCCCGTGCAGGCCATTTCCGCCGGGGAGTATCTCTATCACGCCATCGGCCGGATGCGCCATTACAATCTGCGCCATCTCCCGGTACTGGACCAGAACCGCGCCGTGGTCGGCATCGTCAACCTGCGTGATGCGTTGTCGGCGGCCTCCGCCCAGATGATGCAACAGATCGACCTGATTACCCACGAAGGCACCCTGGAGGGACTGCAACAGGCCAAGACCGCGCAGGTGGAACTGGCCGCCGAACTGCTGGACGACGGCTTGCCGGCCCCGGAAATCCAGGCGTTGCTGTCGCACATCAATAACGACATCTACCGGCGGGTCACCGATTTCTGCATTGCCGGCCTGGAAACCGAGGGCCGGGGCGCGCCACCGGTGGAATTTTCGGTGATCGTCATGGGTTCGGGGGGCCGCGGCGAGAACTTCATCTATCCCGATCAGGACAACGGCTTCATCATCGCCGACTATCCGGACCAGGAACACAACCGCATCGACGGTTATTTCATGGAGCTGGCCAACCGGCTGGTCACCACCCTGGATACCGTCGGTTTGCCGCTGTGCCGCAGCTACTGCATGGCGGTCAATCCCCTGTGGCGCAAGACCCTGGCGCAGTGGTCCCGGCAACTGGACGGCTGGTGGCGCAAGCGCAATCGGGTCTCTCTGCAACTCTCCAATATCTTTCTCGACTTCCAGCCGGTGTGGGAACGAAATCGCGAGCTGTCCAGCGACCTGCGCGCCCATATCACGGCGATGTTGCGCCAGGATCGCGCCTTCCTGCGGGCCATGTACCAGGAAACCAGCGACCATAACGTGGCCCTTGGCCTGTTCGGTGGTTTTATCACCGAGAAGGAGAACCCCCAGTACCGGGGTCAGATCAACCTCAAACACCACGCCCTGTTGCCGCTGGTGGAAGCGGTGCGGCTATTGAGCCTGCGCGAGGGAGTGGAACAGACCAGCACGCTGGCCCGCCTGGAGGCTCTGGACGATCTCGGCGTGCTCGAGGCCAATGCGCTGGAGGAACTGCAAAGTGCCTTCGTCCATACCGCCAATCTCCTGTTTCGCCAGCAGATCGACGATTTCCGGATCGGCAAGAAAGTCACCTATTTCGTCCATCCGAAAAGTCTCACCAAGCGCACCCGGGAACAGCTGGCCGAGGCCATGAAAGCCATCGACCGCCTGCGCGACTGGGTCCGCGCCGACGTGACCGTTTAGGTGATTTCGGGGTTTTCGGGGACATCCACCCACTGTTGCCACTCCTCCGGCCAGGTCGATAAACCGGGATCAATCATTCTCAGCTAGGCTTAACCGATGTCCGGATGCAACACGGAAGTCAGCAAGTGATGAAACGACACAGTGGCGTATCGGAATCATCCAGGCTCCAGACCAACCCGGTGTTATCCGCAGCCGCCAGTATCTGGGCGTTGCTGTTCGGGATGGGTATGTTGATGCTCGGCAACGGTCTCCAGAATACCCTCCTCGGGGTCAGGGCCAGCAGCGAGAACTTCGGCTCCACGGTCACCGGTCTGGTAATGTCGGGTTTTTTCGCCGGGTTCCTGCTGGGCTCGTGGCTGTCCCCGGGGGTGATCCAGCGGGTGGGGCATCTGCGCCTGTTCGCGGCAGTGGTGTCCCTGGCCTCCATCGCCATTCTGGTGCAGAGCGTGTTCGTGTACCCGCTGGTGTGGGCGCTGATGCGGGTGCTGGCCGGTTATTGCCAGGCCACGGCGCTGATCGTCGCCGAGAGCTGGCTGAATGTGCGCATCACCAACGAGCACCGGGGCAAGCTACTGTCCATCTACAACATCGTCACCTATCTGAGCGTGGGAGGCGGGCAGTTGCTGCTGAACCTCGCCGATCCGGGCAACACCACGCTGTTCATCCTGGTCTCGGTGCTGCTCTCGTTCGCCGCCGTGCCGATCCTGCTGTCCCTCAGCCCGCAGCCGGTACAGGAGGCCCCGGAGTTACTGAGCGTCCGGGAACTCTACCGGGCCTCGCCGCTGGGGCTGATCGGCTCGTCCATGGCGGGGCTGTTGCAGGGGGCGGTGTTCGGCATGGGGGCGGTCTACGCCCAGCAGGTGGGCATGAGCCTCGGGCAGATCTCGCTGTTCATGTTCGTGTTGATCGGCGGCGTGGCCCTGTTCCAGTGGCCGGTGGGCATGCTCTCGGATCGTATCGACCGGCGCAAGGTGATCACCGGCCTTGCCCTGGTGAGCGCGGCGGTGGCGCTGCTGGCGATCCCGGCCGGTGACACCATCGGCTACCTCATGGTGCTGGCGCCGTTGATGGGGACCGGGCCGATGATTCTGTATTCCCTGTTCGTGGCCCATACCAACGACTATCTGCGCCACGGTCAGATGGTGGCCGCCAGCAGCGCGCTGGTGCTGGTGTTCGGCGTGGGGGCGAGTTTCGGTCCGTCCCTCACCGGTATCCTGATGGGTATCCTGGGACCCAGCGGCTGGCTGTGGGTACTGGCGTTGGGGCAACTGGGTATCGGCGCTTTCACGCTGTACCGGATGACCCGCCGGGAGGCCCTGCCGGTGGCGGAACAGTCCGCCTATGTGCCCGATGCCGCCCTGACCAGCGGGCTGGTGCCCGCCCAGACCCAGCAGATGCTGGAGAAGGAGGGGTACGAACTCGACACCGACGACCCGGAGAACGGGGAAGGCCGATAGCGACGGGATGGATCGACGACAGGTGCCCGGGGGTGGCTGGTGGCGACCCTGGGGCTGGCGGGGGCGCTGACGGTGGGGGGCGGGGCGCTGCTCACCTGGATCACCGGTAACCTGCTGAGCGCCGAACACGCGGTCTATCAGTTGCCCGGGATGCTGCTGTTCACGGCGTCCATGGGGTTGTTCGCGGCGCTGTATCTGCACTGGCTGGCGTTCCGCGAGCAACGGGCGTTAGTCCACCCGCCCGCCGGCCCAGAACGCCGGTGAGGGCAACTCGCCGCGCCAGAGGAACGCGTTCTCCGGGTCGATGTCCACGCGCTCCGGGACCCGGTACACCAGCCGCAGGCGGGCGTTGGGCAGCGCATTCACGGGCAGCACCTCACCGGCCGGGGTACGCACATGCCAGCGCGGCCGGGCCAGATCCAGGCTGACACTGTGAATCTCGCCGGGCTGCAATACCCGCAGATCCCCGGCCCGGATGGTCACATTGTCGCAAGCGTCGTGGGCCGGGACGAAGTCGGATTGCTCCCCCCAACCGGCGGACTCCAGCGCCAGCGCGCAATGATCCGGCGGATCGATGATCGCCAGCGGCGCGTCCGAGGCGTTCAGCAGACTGAAGGTCACCCGGGGAGCCGGCGGGGTCTCCTCACCTTCCACCGGCTGGGAGACCTCCAGCCACATCCCCAGCGGGCTCCAACGATGGCCACGGATGATGGCGGTACCGTCGCCGCCCACCGCCAGTTCCATCTCCAGCGGGATCTGCATGGTATCGCGCCGGCCCTGGCGTTCCTCCAGTTCCAGACCCCGGCCCTGCTGCACGAAATAGGTCTCGATACCGAAATCCGCCCACAGGCGTTGCCCGCGGTGACGCCGCCAGTGGTGACGGGTGCGGCCCCGCAGATACAGCCTCTCCTCCGGTTCCCGCAGGCTGTAGCCCCGGACCGCGGCCACATTGCGCGCATCGGGCTCGAGCAACGCGTGGATGACGCTACCCCGGGGCAGTTCCTCCGGGGCCGACGCCAGCAGACCGGGGTCGATCTCGTTGAGGGCATAGCTCAGGCGCACGAAATCCCCCCGGAAGGGATCGCGGGGGTCGATGGGGGCGGTGCGCAGATACACCGTCTCGCCGGTGGCGAGGATCCACTCCCGCTGCCCGGCCATCACCGCCAGCACCAGCACCTGCGCGGCCACCACCGCGATGACCAGATACAGCCTCATGATGCCACCCTCGCCGCCTGCTTGCGCTGATAGAAATTCCCCGCCCAGAACACGATGGCACCGACGATGAAAAACGCCAGCGAACGCATCAGCAGACTGTCGAACAGATCCAGGTAACGGGTCACGACCACCACCGCGATGAGTACACAACCCAGCGCGGTGAGGCCCGGGCGGCCCGCGTCGGAGCCCTCGACGATGAACACCCCGCCGTGGATCAGCGGCGCGATATTGCACAGGATCAGCGCCGCCCCGGCCAGCGCCACGAACCCGGCGCCGTGCTCGTCGACATGGACCGCCAGCATGGCGAGCAACAGCACCACCAGTACCGCCAGCACCAGACCCCCGTGGAGCCACTGGGACAGCGTCCAGCGCCCGGTGCCATGCCGCGCCAGCAGCCAGCCCCAGGCCCCCAGCGCCGGCACGGCCACGCAGGCCAGATACAGGAGCGCCAGCGGCTCGCGCCCCGGTTCGATCACCTCACCCAGCACCTCCGGAAAACTCAGCAGATACACGCAGACGAAGTACACCGGGTAACCCAGCACCGACAACGTCCCGGCGCCCTCGGGAAACCAGACCCCGCGTTCGGCGATGGCGCGCAACGCCAGCAGCAGACAGGCCAGCGACAGCATAACGGGCAGCAACCAGTCACTGGCGAACACCGCCAGGCTCGCGCCCACCGAGAAGTACAGGGTCACCAGGGCCATGAACAGCAGCACCGGCGAGCGCAGCCACAGCGCCAGCGGCACCACGCCGCCCAGCAACAGGGGCAGCACCCAGTGGTTGGGGGCGGAGAAAGCCAACGCCTCGCTGCCGTGCCATAGACCGATGAGCACACAGGCGGCCACCCCCTGGGCGATGGACGGTCGCGCCCAACCCAGGGCCAGCGCCCCCAGGCTCCAGATCAGAAAGGCATCGGGGTAATGCTCGTCCATGTGGTAGATCTGCGCCACCAGCCAGATACCGGCGCCGAACAGGACCGTGCCCAGGAGGTGCAGCCCCTCGCCCAGCGCGGGATGAAAGCGGGCCGGATCGCGGACCGCCAGCGCCGCGCCGTGGGCGCCGATGAGCGCCGCGAACACCACCGCCAGCTTGGCGAACTTGTGCATGGCCGCCCAGTTGTAGGCGAACAGCAGGATCAGGCCCAGCCCCAGCAGCACCGCGCCGATACCGGAGAAGATGATCCGCGCCCAGGGCAGGGAGTGAGTCCGGGACGCATAGCGACGGCGCAGGGCGGCGGCCTGCTGGGCGTCGATGAGGCCCTCGGCGACCCAGGCGTCCAGTTCGCCGAGTAGCCAGCGTTGGGGTTTCATGGTGTCGGTCTATCCCTGGTTGTGCCCACCGGCGCCGGTCGGGCATCACATTATCATGGGCTATCATTATGAACTGGTGGAGCCGGAGGGCCAGGTCAGTTTCGAGCATACCCCCCCGACCTCGAACCGCCAACGGAGCGATACCATGGCCATGCGCCGCGAGAAGCTGAGTTTTCCCAACGCCAGTGGCCAGGCACTGGCCGGACTGCTGGAACTACCCGGGGGTGTCCCCACGGGTTTCGTGCTGTTCGCCCACTGCTTCACCTGTGGCAAGGACATCGTCGCCGCCTCGCGCATCGCCCGGAATCTGGCCAGTCGCGGGCTCGCCACCCTGCGCTTCGACTTCACCGGACTGGGCGGCAGCGACGGGGATTTCGCCAACACCACGTTCTCCTCCAACGTGGCGGATCTGGTGGCGGCGGCGGATTATCTGCGCGCCCACCATCAGGCCCCGGTGATCCTAATCGGCCATAGCCTGGGCGGTGCGGCGGTGCTGGCCGCCGCCGAACGGGTGCCCGAAGCCCGGGCGGTGGTGACCATCGGCGCGCCGGCCAGTCCCGAACACGTACGCCAGCAATTCGCCTGCGATATCGACACCATCCGCCGCGAGGGGGTGGCCCGGGTGAGCCTCGCCGGGCGGCCCTTCAATATCACGCGGCAGTTCCTGGAGGATATCGAGAGCCATGGGCTGGAGACACGGATCCGCGCCCTGGGTCGAGCCCTGCTGGTGTTTCACTCCCCGCTGGACAATACCGTCGCCATGGCACAGGCGGGGAAGATCTTTGCCGCCGCCAGACATCCCAAGAGTTTCATCTGCCTGGACCGGGCGGACCATCTGCTCAGCCGCCGGGAGGATGCCGAGTATGTGGGGGCGGTGATCGCCGCCTGGGCCTGCCGCTACCTGGAGGTGCCGGAGGGTGCCCGCAACGACGGATAGTGAACACGGTGAAGAGATGCACTGTCGTAGTTACTAAACATAACCAAATACGAATATTCCATCTGATTATTTCAAGTAACGCTGACGACAGGAGGTTTGACCATGACCAGCACAACCGCCGAGGTTCAGGGCTTCTATCATCCATCCACCAACAGCGTGGCCTACGTGGTCGCCGACCCCGCCACCCGGCAGGCGGCGATCATCGACCCGGTGCTGGACTTCGAACCCGAATCCGCCAGTATCGGCACGGACTTCGCGGATCGGATGTTGAGCTACGTGAAGGACCGGAATCTGCGCCTGCAATGGATCCTCGACACCCATCCCCACGCCGATCACCTCTCGGCGGCGGCCCATCTGAAGGAGCGCACCGGCGTCCCCACCGGGATCGGCGAGAAGGTGGTGGAGGTGCAGAAACTCTGGCGGGACATCTACGGCTACGGCGAGGACTTCCCCGCCGACGGGCGCTACTGGGACCGCTTGTTCGCCGATGGCGAGGAATTTCCCCTGGGCGAGTTGCCGGTGCGGGTGATGCACTCCCCCGGCCATACCCTGGCCTCCATCACCTATGTGGTGGGCGATTGCGCCTTCGTCCACGACACCCTGCTGATGCCGGATTTCGGCACCGCCCGGGCGGATTTTCCCGGCGGTAGCGCGGCGATGCTCCACGACAGCATCCAGGCGATTCTGGCCCTGCCGGAGACCACCCGGGTGTTCGTCGGCCACGACTACCAGCCCGGCGGGCGCGAACCCGCCTGGGAGAGCACCGTGGCCGAACAACGCCGGGACAACGTGCATCTGCAACAGGCCCGCGACAAGGGCGCCTATGTGGCCCTGCGGGAGAGCCGCGATCGGGGGCTACCGTTGCCGACCCTGATGCTGCACGCATTGCAGGTGAATATCCGCGGTGGCCGGCTACCCGAGGCCGAGCCCAACGGGCGGCATTATCTGAAGATCCCGGTGGGGTTTTTCGATGCCTGATAGCAGGTTTCAGGCTTGATCTGGGGTTCCAGGGATGGGATGGATGATCAGGATTTCGGGGCCGAGGCGATGTTGCGCACCGCGGCGTCCACCGGGGCGGCAGCGATCACCCGGTCCAACCGATCCACGGTGGCGCGGGCCTCGGTGAGCAGGGCGTGCAGATCGGTGGCGAGTTCGCCGATGGGGATCTCCTTTACGGACTACTGCTACTGACCGTTTGCTGGATCAGCATGCCGAGCGGTCGGCTGGCCGAAGAACACGCCGGGACCACGCCAACGGGGCCGTGGGTGGAACTTCGGCCTTGATCATCGTTTGGTCCACGCTGCCAGAAGACCCCCTCTAAATCTACCCCTCAAATGAGGGGGAGACTTTGATTTTTCTTGCTTTTCTCTCTCCCCCCTTACTAAGGGGGTGGGCCGGGGAGGGGGTCTTCTGGGCGAAACGACGATCAAGGCCTCCTGGGAACCTGCTGCTGGTGCGGCGTCTGCCGCCTTACCATGCCAATATCGGCAAGCGACTGGTGAAATCGCCCAAGACCTATGGCCATGGCGGGAGAGGCTGCGATCGATCGCCCTGGCAATCACGCACTGGGCCTGCGCCCCTCATTTCCAGCGTTTTCATCCCCAGGTTCAGCTGGAAGTGGGGCGCTTGCTGATGCCGGTGGGCGAGGACCGGCGCATCGTCACCTGCGGCGGCATGGCCGCCTGGGAAGATCTGGCGCTTTACCTGATCGCGAGCTTTTACGGAGAAGGCATGGCGGTGAAAGCCGCGAAGCTGTACCTGTTCGGCGATCACAGCGAGGGCCAACTCCACTGGCAGGTGCGCGGAGTGATCCGGTCGGTCTGATCCGTCGGCTGAACCGGGCTGCCATCGACGAGATCCAGCACGCTCCGGAACTCCTCCAGGCGATCAAGCAATCGGTGGACGAGGATCGTCGAGCAGGTCGCTTTCTGCTCACCGGTTCGGCCGACCTGCTGGCCCTACCACAGGTGTCCGAAAGCCTGGCCGGACGTATGGAGATCGTTACCCTGTTACCCCTGTCCCGCGCCGAGTTTGGTGGAACGCCGGACGGGTTTCTCGATGCCGCATTTCAGGGTTGGCTGCTCCAGGACCAACCGTCGGCCACCCTGGCGGGGCGCTACAGGCGATTGATCATGTGCGCCAGATACCCCGCGCCGAAACCGTTGTCGATATTCACCACCGAGACCCCGGAGGCGCAACTGTTGAGCATCCCGAGCAGCGCCGCCAGCCCCCCGAAGGCCGCGCCGTAGCCCACGCTGGTGGGCACGGCGATGACGGGTTTATCCACCAGCCCGCCCACCACGCTGGGCAGCGCCCCCTCCATGCCGGCCACCACGATCACCACCCGGGCAGCGCGGATCTCGTCCACCCGGGTCAGCAGGCGGTGGATGCCCGCCACCCCCACGTCGTTGATGCGCCGCACCGGGCTGCCGAGAAATTCGGCGCTGAGGGCGGCCTCGGCGGCCACCGGCAGATCCGAGGTGCCGGCGCTCACCACGGCGATGGTGGTGGCGACGGATGGCGGGGTCTGGCGCACGCAGGTGATGGCGCGGGCATCACTGTGATAGCGGCTGTCCGGGGCGATGTCCCGCAGCGCCTCGTGAACCGCCTCGGTGGTGCGGGTCACCAGGATGTTCTGCCCATCCGTGAGCATGGCCTCCACCAGATCGACGATCTGCCCCGGCGTCTTGTGCTCGCCGTAGATCACCTCGGCGTTGCCGTTACGCCGTTGCCGGTCGTTGTCCAACGTGCTGTGGCCCAGATCCCGGAAGAAGCTGCCGGTGATGGCCCGCTCGGCCTCGGCCAGCGAGGTGTCGCCGCGCCGGTAGGCTTCCAGGATCTGCGTCAGCCGGTTCATGGGGAGGACGCCTCCGGATCGTCGTCCAGCAATGCCGCCACCTCCCGATCCAGTTGCTCGCGCACCGCCAGATAAGGCCGGCCCGCACGGGCCGCCAGCGCCCGCACCTGATCGTGTTCCAGCTTCCAGCGGCTGCCGCCACCGGGCAGGCCCACGATCTTCACCGACACCTCGCCGAGGCTGGTGTGGAGCCTGCGCTCCTGCCTGGGCAACATGAGCTTTCGCACCTCGTGGAGGCGCACACCGATCGTGCTGGATTCGTGGAACAGCACCCGCAATAGAGCATCGCTTCGTTGCGGCGCGGCCAGCACGGTGAGCAGGGTGCCGGGGCGGGATTTTTTCATGATCACCGGGGTGAGGAAGGCGTCCCTGGCGCCGGCCTCGAACAGCGCCGCCAGCAGCGGCTGGAAGGCCTCCGGCGACATATCGTCGATGTTGCAGCGGATCTCCAGATCCTGGTCGATCCGGTAGTCGGCCGCGGATTCTTCCGCCTCGTGGCCCAGGCGCACCCGCAGTACATTGGGGATGGGGAAATGCTTCTGGCCGATACCATGACCGATACGACTGGCGGTGAAACGCCGGGGTGCCTGGAAGTGCTGCACGGCATGGCGCAGGATCGCCGCGCCGGTGGGGGTGGTGGCCTCCTGCGCCACGCCCCCTTCCCGGCAGGGCACGCCCTTCAGGATCTCGGCGGTGGCCGGCGCCGGCACCGGCAGCAGGCCGTGCTCGCAACGTACCATCCCGCCGCCCAGTTCCAGCGCCGTGCAATACACCCGTCGCACCCCCAGATACTCCAGGCACAGCGCCGCGGCGACGATGTCGACGATGGCGTCGGTGGCACCCACCTCGTGGAAGTGGACCTCATCCACCGGCACCCGATGTACCCGGGCCTCGGCCTCGGCGAGGCGCTGGAAGATGTCCAGGGCGCGATCCCGCACCGCCGGGTCGTAGCCCGCCTCGTGGATGATGGCGCGGATCTCGGCCAGACCCCGGTGACGATGGGCGGGCCGGTCCAGACGGATAGTGGCGCGGGTGCCGTGGAGCCCGTAGCGCGAGTCCGGCTCGGCCAGCAGCTGAAATTCGCCGGCCATGGGCAGCCGGGCCAACTGGGTGTGAAGATAGTCCAGCGGCACCCCCAGATCCAGCATGGCGCCCATGTGCATATCGCCGGAGATGCCGCTGAAGCAGTCGTAGACCAGGGTGTCGTCGTTCACCGGGAAAATCGCCCTCGGCTCATGGGTTGGCGGATTTTCCCATGATAGCCTGCATGGCCGATCCCGGCGCGTTCCCCGGGCTCACGGCGTCTCCTGCACCGGGATGGCCAGCGCCTCCAGGTAACTGATCACCACCCGATCGTCCACTATCGCGTCGAGGCTGTCGGTGGTGTCGCTCATGCTCTCCCCGGATACGGGGAGAGACCATGGGTATCGGTGCAACCGATCCCGGTCGCGCCTGACCACCTCCGCGTTGCTACCGGTGAAGGCCAACTGGAAGGAATCTTCCGCCGCAACGGCCATCGACGAACCGGGCAAGGGTGTGCCGGGCGTATGTTGAGAAGGTATTGCAGTGGCGGGAAAATACCGGCGCGCCGCCATGGCGCGGCCATCCATAATCGACCCGACATTCCGCACACCCCTTGGCCACTTCCGGAATATAACCGTTCATACCGACTACCCAACAAACGGTTCAGATCGTGGTTCGCTCCGCTCTCACGATCTAAACCGCGTCTCATTTGAACTGTGGCGTTTGGAACCGGGCACTGCGCTCGTAGGGTGGGTGAGGAGCGCAGCGACGAAACCCACCACCAGAGCTAATGGCACCGACGGTGGCCAGTTCCTGGATGGTGGGTTTTGGCCCTGCGGGCCTGCACCCACCCTACAAAGAAACACCAGTTTTCGAATGAGACGGGGTTTAACCTAATTCGATATCGCTGAGGCGCTACAGGGTGTCAGCGAGGCCGACCTGGGTGGCGCGGGCGGTCGTCATGGAATAAAAGTAGCAGGGCGGCGGCAGAGCAGCAAGCCCTGAAAAATTTAGTTTATTGATTAAATTGAAAAAATTTTATGGGTATCCTGCTATTCGCCCTAGGTCACCAGCGTCGGGAACGGGATGAGCGCCTGGTAATCCTCCGCGGAGCCACCGTCCATGCAACATTGAATGATCTGCTGGCCGAGCTCATCAAGCCCGCCTGACAGGAATTGCGTGAGTTCGCGCTCAAAGAACGCCTGCAGAATCGCTGCGCCCGCATCGAACGCGGCCTCGCCGACTTCGGGCTGCTTTTCGACCTGGAAAAACCACGAGCCCAGCGGCCGGCCCTCGATGGAAATTGCTGTCGGCTGCCAGCCCAGGAGCGAACAGCGTGACGGCACCACCTGATCGCGGGAGAAAGTGGCGCTGCCGCGGCGCGCCAGGTACTCCCGGGTGATCCACTGGGGCATGAAGCTCACCTCCCAGCAGCCCACATGCTGGTTGGGCACAAGAATGTACTTCACCGACGGAGTGCTCTGAATCTGGCGCAGGAGCAGGTTCGCCTGGTCCACCCGGCGGCCGGTGGCGAAGGGCCAGTAGGAGCCGACGCCTTCGGATGACATCCCCGTCGATTGCACGATGCTGGGGTTCGCGTGACCGCGGGGGGCAGTCAGTCGCCACAGCCAGGCGAGCGCGGGGGGCAGCACGTGAAACATGCCCAAAATTCCGTAGGTGGGGGCCTCCCGGGTACACGGCGGACAGCGCACGCCGAAGCTGCGGATGTCGACCTCCACCGGCCCATCCACCACATCTTTCACGGCCCGACGGGGCACGATGACGCGGGGGTTGGGGCAGGGTTCGCCGGGGGCGTCCTCAATGTGCTCCCAGACCAGTGCCGTACTGTTCGGCTGGGCATCAATGTTGAGGAACAGCAGCTTGCGCGGCGGGTTCACGGTCAGTGCTTCCAGATTCGGGTCTGTACCGTAGCGGGTCAGATGATTGACGCGAACGAACCAGGCATCCTCGGCATCCATCAGTCCGAGGCGGCCCGTACCGCGGTCCAGCGAGGGATGGCACAGCGCCATGTCGTCAGTCACGGGGCGCAGCTTGCAGGCCTGGGGCAGGCTCAGCTGGCGCCGCTCTTCGGTCACGGTATTGGTCCCCAGGAGCAGGGAGCCATCCGACTGGCGGTGCACCTGCTCCAGCATCTCGCTCTTGCCGCCTCCGCTGGCACCCTCATGGGAGATGACGATGCTGCACTCGTAGGGCGTTATGACCTGAACGGTGGCGCAATGCATGGTGACCCAGTGCTCGGCCTCGCCGAGGTTGAGCAGCACCCCGTAGATACCCTTTTTTGCGCTGGGGCCGGGATACAGGTTGTAGCTGAACAGCTCGTGCATCTCTTCCAGCCGGTTGTGCACCACGACCTGCTTGCCATCGAAGTGGCTGTGCCGGAAGGGCGGTGCCA
>JGI12109J20283_10129271_pt1 | contig 17754 bp, 14 predicted proteins | sample ElkSlonscriptome_12_FD_20283 | JGI IMG/M metagenome (IMG submission 20283)
CGTAGGCGAGCTCGATGTGCAGGCCGCAGCGCGGCCGGAACAACCCGCAGCGAAGCGGAGGGCAAAGCCGAACCGGGTTCGGCGCAGTCAATCCCACCCTCTCGCGGCCCGCTGAGGGCCGCCGATTGAGGCACAATTCAACACCAAGACTTGGAGAGGTGGCAGAGCGGTTGAATGCACTGGTCTTGAAAACCAGCAAGGGTGAAAGCCCTTCGTGGGTTCGAATCCCACCCTCTCCGCCATTTCCTCGCCGATCAAACCCGCTTACTTTCCGTTACCTGCCTTCCCTTCCCGAACGGTCTCCAGCATGAAGTCCGTCGCCTGGATCAGGATTTCGTCGCTGCAGCGATAGCAGGCTCCGCGTTCCGGCATCGCGCCGTAGCCCTCGAGTACGCGACGGTAGACCTCCTCGCGCGGCAGCGCCAGCGTCTCTTGCCATTCCGCGGGCTGGTTCATTCGTGGCGCGTCCGCAGCGCCTGCAATGTGGCAGTTCTTGCACACCGCGTTATAGACGGCCGCCCCTGGCCGTGTCGAGACGACAGAATCCGCTTCATCCGGATCACGACGGTAAAGGCGATGCAGTCCGGTGGTCTGGGTCAGGATCCAGATCGATCCATCCTCGGCGACTTCGATATCCCGCACCCGCGAGCGCAGCTCCCGTAACATTTCGAACTCGGATCGCACCTGGTCTCCGTCGACATCGAGCTTGCTGACGAATTGGGCCTTGAGCGCGCCGACCAGGATGTCGCCCTTCCACTCGGGAAACATCGGCCCGCGAACGACGGTCAGCTGCGACGGCGCGATCGACGGCAGGTAATAGAAGATCGGCTGCAGCGTACCCGGACGCGCGGTCTCGATGCCGATCTCCATGCTCGGAGAGGTGGCCAGATGGAACGCGAGCAGCGGGTTGGCCTCGGCCTGCTCCGGAAGCACGTTCACCGGGTAATTGCGCCCGTAGGAAACCTCGGGCCAGCCGTAGTTCGCACCACGCTCGATGATATTGACTTCATCGCCGCCCTCCGGACCGTGCTCGGCCTCGTAGAGCCGCTCGGTCTCGGAATCGTAATGCAGGCCCTGCGGGTTGCGGACGCCCAGCGCCCAGATGCGATCGTCGACGGCCGGATCATCGACGAACGGATTGTCGTCCGGCACCGTGCCGTCGTCATGGAGCCTCAGAATCTTGCCGTGCAGCAGGTGCGGGATTTGCGCCGTGGCCGGTTCGGACCGATCGCCGAAGGAAATGTAGAGAAAGCCTTGGTCATCGAATTCCAGCGCGCCGCCGAAGTTGGACGGTGACCAGGAGTGCGGCTCGGCGGTGACCAGACGCCGGCGCTGCTCAAGCCGGTCGTCGCCCAGAATCGCGGTATCTACCGCCGGGGCGTAGTAGTTTCCGCTTTCCTCGGCCTCGACGTAGCTGAAGTAGATTCGGCGGTTATCGGCGAAGTCGGGGTGCAGCTCGATATCCAGCAGCCCGGTTTGCGCCTTGTCGATCGCGATCTCGGGCAGCCCGTCAATCTCGAATCGCTGACCGGTTTCCAGATCGACCCGAACCATCGTCCCACGAATCTCGGTGATCAGGACTTCGCTGTTGCTGATGAACTCGAAAGCCCAGGGTTGGTCCAGCGCCGTGAACATCGGCTCCAGCACAGCGTTTTCGACGTTCAGCAGGCGAACGGTCGGAATCGGGACGCCATCGGACGGACCTTTAGCCATGGCGGGTATCGCGAGCGCGGTCAGCGCAGCGCTCAATACGTACGCGTGGGCGTGAGCAAAAGCGATTTTCACCAACGCTGCTCCTCGAGGCCGTTCCGGAGGGGATTCCTCGTGGGCTGGATTGACGGTCGCGTAGGCTCCGGTCCTCGATCGGCGCTTCGCCGCGACCCGCAAGCGCTCCGCGTTCCGGACCTCAAAATATGCCGGTGTTCCATCGCTGCAGTGTAGCGGCCCAGCATGATTCCCTGTTCGAAAACAGCCGTGCAAAAAAGCAACCGCCGCGCTGTTCTCCGGATCACGCTCCGCGCCCGCGATTTACTGGCCGGTCTTGCCGTCGCCCTGCGCGCGGATCCATTCAACCAGCGCATCGAGGCTCGGATCCGGACTGGACGACTCGCCTTCCAGCGCCTGCCGGAAGCCCACCGCCAGGCGTTTGCCCTCTTCGACTCCCCACTGGTCGAACGGATTGATGTCCCAGCCAATACCCAGCAGGTAGACCGCGTGCTCGAACGTCGCAAGTAACTCGCCGACCGTTTCGGGATCCAGCGCTCTAGCAAGCATCAACATGACCGGGTTGTTGCCGGGAAGCGATCGCTCGCGTTGCTCATCATCGCGGCCGTTGACCAGCGCACTGGCCTGGCCGAGCAGGTGAGCCAGCTGCTCGTGCCGCCAACCGGGCATCGCAGAATCCGTCGAGGACGTACCGAGCAGCAGCATCGGGTGCCGGGTCGTGCCTTGATGCAGCGCCTGGAACAGCGAGTGCTGCAGATCGGTACCGGCACCGCCGAACACCAGTGGCGAGGTCGGCCGGCAAAGCGACGCGCCGTCCAGACCTGTCGATTTACCGAGACTCTCCATGACCAGCTGCTGGAGATACTCGGCCAGCAGGCGCAGCCGCGGTTCGTAGCTGACGACACCGAGCGTGGCGAACTCGAAGCGGCGAACCAGCGCGTCGATACACCCGGCCATGGCGAAGGCGAGCGAATCGCCGACGGCCTCACGGACCGCTCTATCCGCCTGCGCCGCGCCTCGAAGAAGCTGCTGCCAGCGCTCCGGGCCGATAAGCGCCGCCGCGCTCAGACCGACGCTGGACCAGAGCGAAAAGCGCCCGCCCGTCCACGAAGGAAACGCCAGAACATTCTCGGGCAGCACGCCGAATTCGGCCGCTTTTTCGGGACTGGCCGTTGCAGCCCAGATCCGGTCCGGGCGCCCGCCGAGCCAGTCGCGCCAGTGCGCTGCCTGCGTTAGCGTCTCGACGGTCGAAAAGCTTTTCGATGCGACGACCATGCCGGTGGTTGCCGGATCGAGTGTTTGCTGCAGCCGCTGCACGCGGTCGGCGTCCAGCGTCGTGAGCCATTCGACATCGATTGCGCTGGTTCCCGAGTCCAGGGCATCGGCAACCAACCTCGGGCCGAGGTCCGATCCACCGATACCGATGTGCAACAGCGTGCGAATACCGGCACGTCCGTCATGAAGTCGACTCGCCAGATCCAGCAGCCGACGGCGAGATCGCTCGATCGTTTCGGCGTCGTCGGCGGGTGCGGCTTCCGCCGGATGGGCAGCGCGCAGCGCCATATGCAGCGCCGGCTGGCGCTCGGAAGGATTGACGACCGCACCGCTGAAAAGTGCGTCGATCGCCTCCTGCGCGGTTTCGGTTGCCGCGTCCGCGCTCATCGCGCGCCATTCTTCGGCCAGTAACGGCGTTCGGGAGGCGTCGAAGCGCCAGCGCGGCGACGACCTCGTCATCGAATGCGAGCGGCCGGGGTCGGATTTCAGCAGGGATTGAATGCTGCGGTTGTTGTTTTTGCGCAACATATTCAAAGACACGCAGAGTCTATCGCGATGGTAGCAATGAATCGTTGCGGTCGATCAGCGACGCAACCCGGGAGGCGTGCTGCCTTCGGTATCTCCCTGACTCCGTTGCGCTTTCCGGTAACACCAGTACTCGACGGGCCGCCGAATGCTGTTTTGGCCCTGAGCGGGATCGTGTCGCTCGCCACTTCACGGCCGCCTTGACGTTCAGGTGCACTCTGGCGAAAGCCGCTCAGGAGCCGGGCCCCAATCGCGAAAGCACGCGCTATGTCGCTGTTCATGCTCGATATTTCCAGATGCCCTTGATATTTTCAGATGCCGCGGACGGATCTCCGCAAACGGCATCCGAGCGACTGAAGTCGATCCACGCCGAGGTCCCGGACTTTGTTTGAATTATTGCCGCAAGGGCATCGAGAAGCATCACGTGATTTCGGCAATGCCGGACAGGTGCTGGATTTTGCCCAAAAAAAAGCCTCTCCCCGAGTGGGGGAGAGGCAGCGTGTCGGAGTGATGTACCTCAAATCGCGCCCTGACACCTTGATTGCCGTTGCTGGATGACCAAGGTTCGTGGTAACTGTACCACATGAATCCCACGATTGAAAGCCCTATTTGCGTTTGAGAGACAGTTTTGTCGCGTTACCGCAACATGTTGTTTCAATCGCCTCGGTCCAGGGCGCTCGGGCGCGAACAGCCGCTTACTGAGACCCTGCAGCGGGGTTACGGTTCCCGCGCCGTGCAATTCGATCGATTTCAGCAAAGAAACCGGCCGTTTGGTTCCCCGCCGACCAGCCCGGAGTGGTACGTCGACGAACCCTGTTCAGCGATTTTCAGCGTCACCGGAGCGAAGACGCTGAGGTGAGCCCCCCAAATCGGCAGGCCGGACCCCGCCGGAATCGATTCGGGCCAAGAGCTGCCGGATCGGTCCGCGGCCGGGAACCACGAGCTCCGGCGCCAGGTCGGCAAGCGGACGAAGGACGAACGCCCGTTCATGCAGCCGCGGATGAGGCACGGTCAGTCCCGGCGTCTCGATCGATTCGGTTCCATACATCAGGAGATCCAGATCGATGGTTCGTGGGCCGAAGGGACGCGCCGGGTCGCGCCGCCGATCCTGATCCCGCTCGATGACGTGCATCTCGGCAAGCAGCTCATCGGCTTCCAGATCCGTTTCCAGCGCCGCGGCCGCATTGAGAAATTCCGGCTGGTCGGGGTCGCCAACCGGTTCGGTCCAGTAGCGCGGGGAGCAGGCCAAAAGACGACTGGCCTGCAGGCTGCTCAGCGCTGCAAGCGCGACGTCCAGCTGTCGCGCAGGATCCTCGAGATTGCTTCCGAGACCGACGAACGCGCGGGTCACGAGTGGGCGGGTTTTTTCGGCTGCTGCTTGCGCGAATTGCCGAAGATCATCCGGTCTCTGGTCTCCGCATCGGCGTCCTGGACCTCGGTCCACCACTGGGCGAGCTTTTCGGCATCTGGATCTTCCAGCGCGCGCAGCAGCAGAAAATCGTAGGCCGCCCGGAACCGCCGCTCCGAGAGCAGGCGCATCGCTCGCTTACCGCGCCGTTTTTCGAATCGAGGCTGGAACATCCACATTTCCTTGGCCATCGTCGAAAAGCGCCGATGGACCGACACCCGCGCGGTGTATCGGGAGAATGCGTGTTCGCCAGCCGCTGCCAGCGCCTCGACCGGCGCCATCCCTTTTTCCACGCGCCGCCGGGCCTCGGCTTCGACGCGCGGCCAGAACAGCGCGGCGAACAGAAAACCGGGCGTGACCGGCTTGCCCTCGCGGATGCGGTCATCCGTGCTTCGAAACGCCTCACGAATCAACCGAGGGGGCTGTTCGGGCGACTCGAGCAGATCCGGAAAGAGCTGATCCCACAGGCCGTAGGAGACCAGCGACTGAAAACCATCGGCAGCGCGCCCGCCGAGCAGCAGCTTCAGCAACTCGTCGAGCAGGCGAGCCGGTGGAATGTCGCCCAGCAGTGGGGCAAGCTCGCCGATCGGCCGCTCCGATTCCGGGTCGATGTCCAGTCCGAGCTTGGTCTTGAACCGGATCGCTCGAAGCATCCGCACGGGGTCTTCTCGGTAGCGCTGCTCGGGATCGCCGATCAATCTCAGCCGCCGCCGAGCCACATCGGCATAGCCGTCGGTGTAGTCGCGAACGACCTGCTCGGTCGGGTCGTACATCAGCGCGTTGATGGTGAAATCGCGGCGGATCGCGTCTTCGGCCTCACTGCCGCCATATACGTTGTCGCGAAGCACGCGGCCGCCGTCTTCGACGCTCCGATCGCCGCTGTCGTCGGTGCCGCGAAACGTCGCCACCTCGATGATCTCCCGGCCGAAGCGGACATGCGCAAGCCGGAATCTTCGTCCGATCAGGCGCGCGTTCCGGAAAAGCTTGCGGACTTCGTCCGGCGTCGCGTCGGTTCCGATGTCGTAGTCTTTCGGCTCACCGCCCAGCAACAGATCACGCGGTGCCCCGCCCACGACGTAGGCGCGAAAACCCGCCTGCTGCAGACGGTCGGTGACCTTGAGCGCGTGGGGATTGATCTTGTCGCGGGCGATGCCATGCTCGCTCAGGGGAATTTGCTTCAGTGAGGTTTTCAAGCGGTTCTTATATACTTGCGCAGCAGGTGAGGAACGCGATGGGAGCCGCGGTGAACGAGCGGCACGTCTGGCTGAATCGCGTCACAGTCTACCACCAGCCAACGGGCCGACCACGGCGAGCTTGGCTGCAAACGCGGAATGGAAAAACATGACGTTCGTAGTTGTCGAGAACTGCATCAAGTGCAAGTACACCGACTGCGTGGAAGTATGCCCCGTCGATTGCTTCCACGAGGGACCCAATTTTCTGGTCATCGACCCCGAGGAGTGCATCGATTGCACGCTGTGCGAGCCGGAGTGTCCGGTCGAGGCGATTTTTCCGGAAGACGATCTGCCGGCCGATCAGCAGGATTTCCTCGAACTCAATGCCGAGTTGTGTCGCGAATGGCCGGTCATCAACGAACGCAAGGATCCGCCGCCGGATGCAGCCGAGTGGGAGGACAAGCCGGATAAGCTCAAGTTGCTGGAACGGTAGCGACTCGCCGTCGCGCGCGCGGGTGGACGCTCCGGGTTCCGTTGGGTTTCCACGCGAGACATCGGCGCCGACAGGTCGAAATGTTGGTGCAAGAGGAACCTGCCAAACCACCGATCGAGCGGAAGTCGGCACGGCCGACTCGCCGGGGCGGCGCGGTTTTGACGAGGATTGCCGGCTGTCCGGGACGATCTCGGCAAAACGGTCAAAGGCAGTGCGCCGGGCTGGCTGATCGCAGCCGACTACGTCGATCAGACTCCCTACCCTAGCCGCTCACGGAGCCGATCCAACACGAATTCGGCCCGCGGCATCTTCAAGATGTTGCCGTCGGAATCGAGGATGGCCACGCGCGTGCGGTCCGTGGTCTCGCGCTGGACTTCGAATAAATAGGTGCCGCTGTAGTCAAGGTATTCGGGTGCTTTCCAGAACATGAACAACTTGCCGATCAGGTTGCGCTGCGTGATCTGGATCGGCTCATGCTCGAAAACGACCCGGAATCGGCGCTGGCTGTCCAACACCGCATCTATGGACATTTCGCCCTCATCGAGGGCGTCGCCCAACTCGCGCCAGGTATCCGCTGCCGTCCCGTCGACTTCAAGATACAGCCCCTGGGGGCCGAACCGGATTCTCGAGCGGGCCTGCTCGGCTTCGGCCGACGTCAGAACGCGAGGCGGACGCGATTCGTCTCCCTGTGCTGCAAGTTCGGGCAGCGAATAACCCGGGATTTCGAAATTCGATTCGGTCTCGGGCTCGTTCAATCCGGGAGGCGTATCGATCGGTGGCACTTCCTCGCTGCCGACGTAGGCCGGACCTCGGTCCGGCAGTAGACCGCAGCCAGAAAGGCACAGCGTGAGCGCGGCAAGACCCGCGAAATTTCGGATTATCGTCATCAAATCGAGTTCACACCTGTTCGGTTTGTGCTGTGAAGCGAGGGTCACTCGCGGAGGGACTCGGCCAGCTCCAGCCCGGCTGCATTGTGCCGCGGATCCAGCGGCACGAGCGGCAGCCTGATATCCGACGTCATTTTACCGAGAGTCGCCAGCATCCACTTGACGGGAATCGGGTTCGGTTCCAGCGACAGGAAGCGATACAACGGCTGAAGCCTGGTGTCGATTTTCTCGGCCGCCTCGAATTCCCCCGCGGCCGCGTGTGCACACATCCGCGCCACGGCTTTCGGTGCAACGTTGGCGGCGACGGAAACGACACCGCATGCCCCGTGGCGCATCGCGTCCAGCGCGCTGGGATCGTCGCCGCTGTAGACGGCGATTCCTCTCGCCGCGTAGTTTTCGACCCGGCTCATGTCGGCCACGGCTTCCTTGACGGCGACCACGTTGGGATGCGCTGCAAGCGCTCGGACCGTATCGGGCTCCAGATCCACGGCGGTTCGGGCCGGGACGTTGTACAGGATTACCGGCACCGGGCACTCGTCGGCGATTGCACGATAATGCGCCAACAAGCCTCGCTGCGGCGGCCGAATGTAATGGGGTGTTGCGACGAGCACCGCCGACGCCCCCAACGATGCCGCGCGACAGCTTTGCCGGACAGCGACCGCAGTCGAGGCCGCTCCGGTCCCGGCAATGACGCTGAGACGAGTACCAACCGATTCGACCGCGCATTCGAGCAGCCGATCGCGTTCTTCGGCCGTTGTCGTCGCGGACTCGCCGGTGGTCCCCGCCACGACGACCCCGGCGGTTCCCGAATCGGCATGCCAAGCCAACAGCTCTCGCCAGGCCGACTCGTCGATCGCTCCGTCCCCGGATGCGAAGGGCGTGGCCAGCGCGACGATCGAACCCGCGCGTAATTGGTCATCCATTGTTTTCATCGGCACGGCATACTACGGTGAGTCGAGCGTACTGGCAATCGAACACAGGAAGGCCCGGAGAACCTCGGCGCGCAAAACGCGGCAGTATACCAAGCTTTTGTTTTAACAAATATTTATCAATCCTATGACCGAATCCAATACGCCCCTGGAAAGTCCCGAGCTACCGGCGACGGGTGGGCGCGAAATCTCGATCCAGAGCTTTCGCGGCGCACCGCTGGTGCTTTACTTCTATCCGCGCGACAACACCCCCGGCTGTACCAAGGAAGGTCAGGCCTTCCGAGATCTTTACGGTGAATTTCAGGCGCTTGGCGCCGACATCGTGGGCGTGTCGCGCGACAGCCTGAAAACGCACGAAAATTTCAAGGCAAAGCAGGAATTCCCGTTCGACCTGATCGCGGACAGCGACGAAACGCTGTGCCAGCTATTCGACGTGATCAAGGAGAAGAATATGTACGGCCGCAAGGTGCTGGGCATCGAGCGCAGCACGTTCCTGCTCGATCCTGGTGGCCGGATCGCGCGGGAGTGGCGCAAGGTCAAGGTACCCGGACACGCCGAGGAAGTGCTCGAAGCCGTGCGCGAACTGAGTTGAGCACGCCGGCCCCAGCCCGCCCCGAATCGCCCGCGGAGCCCGCCATGAGCGACGCAAGCCGTCTGTATCTGCTCGACACGAACGTGCTGATGCACGATCCGACTGCACTTTTCCGGTTCGAAGAACACGACATTTACCTGCCGATGGTGGTGCTGGAGGAGCTGGACGCCGCGAAGAAAGGAATGACCGAGGTCGCTCGCAACGTCCGACAGGTCAGCCGCTTTCTCGGGCAGATGATGAACGGCAGCCACGATTTCGAGGCCGGCCTGACGCTGACGATGCCGGACGGGCTGGACATCCGGATCGGCTCCGGCCGCCTGTTTTTCCAGATCGACGATCCCGACGTCGAGGACCATCCGGATCTGCTCAGGGCCAAGGCCGACAACGAGATCCTGCACGCCGCAATGCAGCTGAACCGGGACTATCCTCAGCGCGAGATCGTGTTGGTCTCCAAGGACATCAATCTCCGGATCAAGGCGGCCATCCACGGAATCGCTGCCGAGGATTACCACAACGATCGCGCGCTCGACGACATGAGCCTGTTGTACAACGGGCTGACCGAGTCGGACAATGAATTCTGGGAGCGGCACTCGATCGCGGATTCATGGACCGACTCGGGGCGCACCTACTACCGGCTGGGCCGTATCGCCGGCGATGACTGGCATCCCAATCAGTGCCTGAAGCTTTCGGGCTCCAACGGCATGGAGGCCTTGGTCCGCGAAGTCACCGGAGATCACTTCACTCTGGAGGTCACCGAAGACTTCCGCCACGGCCCGCGCTCGGTGTGGGGCATTCAGGCGCGCAATCCCGAACAGAATTTCGCCCTCAATCTGCTAATGGATCCCGAGGTCGATTTCGTGACACTGCTCGGCACCGCCGGCACCGGCAAGACCTTGCTGACCCTGGCGGCCGGTCTCGCGCAGACGCTGGACGAGCAGATCTACCGCGAAATCATCATGACCCGGGCAACCGTCTCGGTCGGCGAAGAAATCGGCTATCTGCCGGGCACCGAGGAGGAAAAGATGACGCCCTGGATGGGTGCGCTGACCGACAACCTCGAGGTTCTGACCGAATCGGAGGGCCACGGCGGCGACTGGGGCCGGGCGGTGACCAACGATCTGCTGACTTCGCGGATCAAGATCCGGGCACTGAATTTCATGCGCGGACGCACGTTTCTCAACCGCTACCTGATCATCGACGAAGCACAGAATCTGACCCCGAAACAGATGAAAACGCTGATCACGCGGGCCGGTCCGGGCACCAAGATCGTTTGTCTCGGCAACGTCGAGCAGATCGACACCCCCTATCTCACCGAGACCACCTCGGGCCTGACCTTTGCCGTTGACCGCTTCAAGCACTGGCCGCACGCCGGCCATATCACGCTGCGTCGCGGCGAGCGCTCCCGCTTGGCCGATTTTGCCTCCGAAGCGCTGTAGCGCCTGGAACCGCTCGAGAAGAGGGGCTGAACAATGTCTCCGGGAAGCAGGATGCGGGCACGCGGCGGCGGTCGAGCCTCAAGGATGGAATCGTCGGGGCCGGCCTCGCGACAAAACCTGATCCGAATCAATCCCGGATACGCGGGAGTATGATGAAGTAGTGTACTAGGTGGGTAACACGTCTCAAGGGGATAACTGTGCAAATCGAATCGTTTCTTCACGCCATGGTCAAACACGGCGCTTCGGATCTGTTCCTGAGCGCCGGGGCGGTACCGGGAATCAAGATCGAGGGCAAGACCCGGCGGCTCGGCGACCAGGCGCTGGACGCCAGCCAGACGCACCAGTTGGCCTACTCGATGCTCAGCGACAAGCAGATCGCGGAATTCGAGCGGGATCTCGAACTCAACCTCGCGATCGCGCTCAAATCGCTGGGCCGCTTTCGCGTCAACCTGTTCCGGCAACGCGGCTCGGTTGCCGTCGTGGCCCGATACATCAAGGCTGAAATCCCGTCGATGGAAGAACTCAAGCTTCCGTCGATCCTCAAGGAACTGATCATGGAGCCGAGAGGCCTGATCCTCGTGGTCGGATCCACCGGCTCGGGCAAGTCGACCACGCTGGCATCGATGATCGACTACCGCAACGCCCGCGAAACCGGCCATATCCTGACGATCGAGGAACCGATCGAATTCCTGCACGCGCACAAGAAATCGATCGTCGATCAACGCGAGCTTGGACTGGATACGCACAGCTACACGAATGCGCTGAAGAACGCGATGCGAGAAGCGCCCGACGTGATCCTGATCGGCGAAATTCGCGACGCCGAGACCATGAAGCACGCCATTGCCTACGCCGATACCGGTCACCTGTGCCTATCCACGCTGCATTCCAACAATGCCAATCAGACGCTGGACCGGATCATCAACTTTTTTCCGGACTCTGCCCACCATCAGTTGTTCCAGGATCTTTCGGAGCATCTGCAGGCGATCATCAGTCAGCGCCTGATCCCGACCACGAACGGCAAAAGGGCCCCCGCAGTGGAGGTCATGATCCGCACGCCCTACATCGCCGACCTGATCGGCAAGCACGACCTGGACTCGCTCAAGGACGCAATGAAAGACGGGCACCAGTCGGGAATGCAGACCTTCGACCAGGACCTGCTGCGCCTGTATGAAGAGGGCCAGATCAGCGAAAGCGAAGCAATGGCGCATGCCGACTCGCGCAACGACCTCGGCCTGGCCATTCGATCGACCCGTCCGCGCGGCGCCAGCGAAGCGCCGGAAGGCCTCGAGATCGAACAATGGGATTGACCTCGGCCTGACGGCCGAAAGCGTCAGCCGTGGACGCCGAACCGCATCTGTCGAACTTCCTCGATGCGCATGCACGAGTACGCGAGGCCCGAGGCAAGTTCCTGCAGTATGCGGAGTTCCGGTATCGGCAGTTCCTGTCCGACCCCGAACAGAAACCCCATGCGGTGGTATGTGTTCACTTCAATGACTGGATCCCCTGCCGCGACCGATTCGGATTCGCCGGCCTGGAAGCGCTGAATCACCAGATCGAGCGGCGGGTAATTCCCCGCCTCGGCCGGAAAGACATCTGCGCACGTTTCGGCGACGCAGCGCTGCTGATGGTCGTGGCGATCGATTCCGAGAAGCGCGACATCGAGACCTGGACCCGTGATTTGCTCAAGGCGCTTTCGGACGAGCCGCTCAACGTCGGACAGCCGTTGCACGTCACGTTCAGCATCGGTTTGTGCTGGTTCGATCGAAGGGTGCGCAGCGCGGAGGAAGCCATGTTTGACGCCATGCACCTGTCCGAGCTGCTCGCCAATCGCCACGAGAACGCGTTCCGGATATTCCGGCCCAAAAAGCAGGTTTCGGATACGCGCGACGGAGAGAACGTTGTCGAGAGGATCAGGAGTTCGCTCCAGACCAACCACATGCGCCTGACCTTTCAGCCGCTGCTGGCATCCGATGATTCCGGTCTGCAATATCTCCAGGTCTGGTCACGACTGCTGACCGAAGACGGAGGCGACGTTCGCGCTCGCGGGTTCATCGACGTCGCGCGCCGGAACGGACTGCTCGCCAGGCTCGACCGTTGGACCCTGAGGCGAACGGTCCGGGTGCTGGTCATGGATCGACGGGCGCCGGAACGCACCCGGCTGTTCGTCAACATAGCGCTCGACACCATCGATGAACGCACGCTGGACTGGCTGGAACGAACCTTCGACCAGCATCCGCACTGCCGGCATTGCCTGATTGCCGAGCTGGACGAATTCGAGTGCAGCAGCCGGCCGGGCCTCGCCGAGCGGGTCTGCGATCAACTGCGGGAGCTCGGCTTCGGGCTCGGGCTTTCCCAGATCGGCGCCGAGAACCTGGCGCGCGCCAGCGACCACCTGCAGCGATTCGCCTACCTCCGGATGTCGGCACGATTCAGCATCGAAATGGAGCAGGACCCGTCGCTGGCCGGCTCGTTCAGCGAACTGATCCGGCGCGCCCATGAACACGGCGTCCGGGTCGTGATGCCGAGCCTCGAGGACGAAAGCGCGCTGGTCGAGTTCTGGAAACTCGGGGTGGACCTCGTCCAGGGCGACTATATCGAGCATCCGAGAACGTTGATCACGATCAGCGATCCCGAGGCTTCGCCTGCCTGAACGCGCCCTCGCTTTGGCACGCGGCGAGACTGCGGCATAATGCGGCGTATGCGAGGTGCCTCAAGCTCACCGGCGCCGGCGCTCCTGGTCACCGCGGGCGCGGTGATGATCAGTTTCGCCGCGGTGTTCGTGCGAATGGTCGAGGTGGCGCCGACAACCTCGGCGTTCTATCGCATGGCCTTTGGCGGCGCAGCACTATTGGCGCTGATTGCCGTGCGTCCCGAAATGCGCGCCGGATTTGCCCGGGGCTGGCTCGGATCGGCACTGATCGCGGCGTTTTTTGCCGCTGATATGTGGTTCTGGCACCGCTCGATCCTCTACATCGGCCCGGGCCTCTCGACGCTGCTGGCCAATTTCCAGGTTTTCGTTCTCGCCGCCGTCGGCGTGCTCTGGTTCCGGGAGCGCTTCGGGTTGCGAATCGCCAGCGGCATCTCGATGGCCGGCGCCGGCCTGTGGTTGCTATTCGGCCAGCAATGGGCCGGCTTGCCGCCGGACTACCGACTCGGCGTCGTGTTCGGCCTGCTGACCGCGCTGGCCTACTCGGGCTATATCCTGAGCCTCCGGGGCCTGCAGATCCGCCACCCTGCAACGCGCGTGGAGGCCCGTCTAACCCAGGTAACGATCCTATGCGGGCTGATGCTCGGCGCCATCAACGGGATTGAGGGGCACGGCTTTGCGATTCCAGACGGCCGATCGCTGGCCGCGCTGATTGCGCTGGGCGTTCTGTGCCAGGTAATCGGGTGGCTGGCGATCACCTACGGAATGCCGGGTCTGCCGGCGTCGCTGGTCGGGCTGCTGCTGTTGCTGCAGCCCACGCTATCGATGGTCTGGGACGCGGCGTTCTTCGGACTCGAATTGGGGATGATGCAGCTGTCGGGTGCCTCGCTGGCGCTGGTCGGCATTTATCTGGGCATGCGAACCGCGCGCGACCGCGAATAGGCGCACCGAAAAGGCAAGAACAACGCGCCGGGCCCTGTTCGACCCGCCCTGCCGACCGGTAAAAAAGGCGCCGCGAATGGTTCGCGGCGCCAAGGCTCGTGAACAATTGGAGCGGGACGAACTATTCGCCCGCCGATTCTCCGCCGTCCTCATCGCTCCCGTCCGCCGCGAAGTCGCCGGCGATCGAATACGAAACGGCTTCGGGCTTCAACCATTCGGCGGTTGCTGCATTGACTTCCTCTAGCGTCAGGTCCGCGATCCGGGCCTCACGTTCGGCGTCGAAGAACAGATCGCGATCGAGGTACAGGTCGGTCGACAACTGGCGCGCAAGCCGACCGTCGTCCGATCGCCGCAGCTTGAGCTGCTGCAGGAAACCGGTCCGGCCGGACTCGAGTTCTTCTTCGGTGAAGCCGGATTCAGCGGCTTTGGCCAGTTCCTCTTCAAGCACCTGTTCGAGCCGTTCACGATTTTCGGGCGCAAACGCCGCGAAAGCGAAGAACGCACCGCTCTGATCCAGAGCGCTGGCATTGAAGTTGCCGCCGACCGAATAGCTCAAACCCTCTTCGTTACGAATCCGGTTACCCAGCCGCGAGCTCAGGAATCCGCCGCCCATCATGTAGCCCGCCAGCTGCAGCGCCGGATAGTCTTCGTGCGTATCGCTCATCTCGATCGGGTAGGCGCCAACCAAAATCGCGTTGGCCTTGTCGTCGAGCTGTGAGACCATGCGCTCGGCGGGGCGCTGCTGGTAGGGACTCTCGATTCGCGCATACTCCATGCTCGTGGTCCAATCGCCGAAGCTCGCTTCGAGCTTGTCGCGCAGTTCATCGACGTCGAAATCGCCGACGAAGGCAATCGTGGACCCGGCACCGAAGCCGTAGAAGCGCTCGTGGAAGTCTCGAAGCTGCTCGACCGTCAGCGACTCGATCCGCTGCTGCGATTCGTCGAAGGTCGGCGTGTAGCTCGGGTGATCCGCAGGTCTCGGGTTGAGGTGGCGCTGAAGACGGCGCTGCGCAACACCACCGGGATCGTCCCGCTGCTGGGCAATCCGCGTCAGGCGCTGGCTCTTGTACTCGGCAAGCTCGTCCTCGGGAAACAGCGGACGCTTCGCGATTTCTGTGATCAGGTCGATGACCTCGAGCAGGTTTTCGCGCTTGGTGTCGATGTTGGCGCTGATCGAAGTCGAGCCGCCGACGCTGATGCCGGCCTGCAGCTCGTCGATCCGATCCGCGATTTCCTGGCGAGTGTAATTTTCGGTACCGCGATCAAGCATGCTCCCGGTAGCCCCCGGGATCGAACCGAGTCCGGTCAGCGCCTCTTCGTTGCCGATACGCATCGTGATCGAACCTCGAACGCGCTCGCCGCGCGTGCCCTTGGAAAGCAGCGCCACTTCAGTGCCGTTGCTGAGCTCGAAGCGAACCACGCGGTCTTCGATATTTGCCGGCGTTGCTTCGAATTCCTCTCCGACCGCCTTTTGCTCGCGCCCTTCGTATCCGGCCAGAAGCGTTTCAACGGTCGACGCCGGTTCGATGATGGCGCGCTCGGGCTCGGTGTCCGGGATGAAGCGCCCCAGCGTCCGGTTATCGCGGACGATGTAGGTTTCTGCGGCCGCACGCACGTCGGACGCCTCAACCTGCTCGAGGCGATCCCGGTGCAGGAACAGCATGCGCCAGTCACCGGTGGCGGCCCACTCCGAAAGACCGATTCCGACGCGGTTGCTGTCGTTGAGCGTGCGCTCCATCTGGCTGGTCAATGAGGCGACCGCTCTCTGGACTTCTTCTTCGGTCGGCGGATTGTCTTCAAGCGCCGCCAGCGTTTCCAACGTGACGTCGCGTGCCCGCTCGAGGTCGCCGTCCTCGGGAAGGTTGGCGTAGACGAGCAGCAGCGACGGTTCGGGCAGGCGGAACACGATAGAGCCGACTTCACTGGCGATTCCCGGTTCGACCAGGGCCTTATGGAGACGACCCGACGGCGTGTCGCCGAGGATAAAGCTCAGCGCCTCGACCGCAGCGAAGTCCTCGGCCAGCGCCGATGGCACGTGGTAGGCGGCCATCAGCGTCGGCACGCTGCCGGAGCGCCGAACGGTGACCTCACGGGCACCATCCTGATACGGATCGCGGGTATAGGTCTGCCAAAGACGATTGTCGAGCGTGCGCTCCGGTGCCGGAATGGCGCCGAAATACTGCTCGACCAGCTCCAGCGCGCGATCGGTCTCGAACTTGCCGGCGATCACCACCATCGCGTTGTCCGGCTGATAGTACTTCCGGTAGAAATTCTGCAGCCGCTCGATCGGCACGTTCTCGATGTCGGCGCGAGCGCCGATTGTCGAGCGGCCGTAGCCATGCCACTGGTACGCCGTGGCCATGACTCGCTGCAGCAGCACCCTGAACGGGTTGTTCTCGCCGATTTCGAATTCGTTCCGGACCACGGTCATTTCGCTTTCCAGGTCTTCGGCGGCGATGAACGAGTTGATCATGCGGTCGGCTTCCATTCGCAGCGACCACTCCAGGTTGTCTTCGCCGGCCGGCAAGGTCTGGAAATAGTTGGTGCGTTCCCACCAGGTCGTACCGTTGGCGAAACCGCCGCGCTCGGAGATTTCGCGCTTGATGTCCTGGTGATCCGGCGTGCCCATGAAAACGAGATGTTCCAGCAGGTGAGCCATGCCGGTTTCGCCATAGCTTTCATGCTTCGATCCGACGAAGTAGGTGACGTTGACGGTGGTCGTCGGTCGGCTGGGATCCGGCATCAGCAGCACTTCCATGCCGTTGTCGAGCCGATATTCACTGATTCCTTCGACTTCGGTGACGAACTCGGCGCCCTGTTCCTGGCCATACGCCAAGCCTGCAACCAGAAGGAAAGCGGCGGCGAAGGCCGCGCGAATCTTAAATTTCATGACGGACTGTCCTGATCGATGAACTGACGAATTGACTCCGAGTATGCCCAAGACGAGTCAAGGTTTCGTCCGTCGGAAGTCATGGTCGGCCGGTGAATTCGACCTGACAGAGTCGATGAAGGATCAGGCTGCGGTTTTCGCGACGCACATTCCCTACAATTCACGAATTCGAAAAATACAAGGGAATCCAGCATCATGAACGACGATAAAACTTACACGAAATGGATGTGCGTGGTCTGCGGATGGATCTACGACGAAGAACAGGGCGATCCGGACAGCGGCCTGGCCCCCGGAACGCGATGGGACGACGTGCCGGAGTCGTGGGTTTGCCCCGATTGCGGAGCGGGGAAGGAAGACTTCGAGATGGTCGAATTCTGAAAATATCTTGAGACCCCCGCGCGGACCGTGGTCAGCGTCCGGCGATGCTCGAAGCCGTCATCTACCCGCCTCGTTCACCCAGCCTCTGCGCTCCCACGCCTACCGACCAATGCCGGCAAGTCAAGCGGCCAGGTAACCGCTGCGGAACCCCCCCTGCCAGAGGACGAACCATCGGGCCAACGGCGTGGTCTCTCCGGGACTGAATCGATCGGTACGTGGATGACTGTTGGCCGCGCTCGACGGGCAGGCCAGCACCTCCACCTTCTCGAAGGATTGCCGAAAGCGCTGGTGGACGTGGCCAAAAGCGATGAATTGCGGCCTGACGCGCGCGATCCGGCCCCAGAGCCGCTCGGGCGCACGCATGCCAACTCGATCGATCCAGCTCGCGCCGACCGGAACCGGCTGGTGATGAACAAAGATGCCGACCGGCGCCTCAGCCGGAAGATTGCTCAACG
>JGI12109J20283_10614438_pt1 | contig 17730 bp, 14 predicted proteins | sample ElkSlonscriptome_12_FD_20283 | JGI IMG/M metagenome (IMG submission 20283)
AGACGGCTCTTAGTACTAGCCGTGAGCACGTTACTGCGCTCTGGTGGCTCGGTGCGAGCGCTGAGATAGGCAAAAGCGATGATGATCGCCATACCGATGGCCAGCAGCAAACCCAGAATAATTCGATTTATCGATTTCTTTTTTTTGCTCAGGATTTACAGACCCCGCTAGCGCAGGAGCCCGGCTGATTGCTCAGCCGGGCTCCTGCGACTCGTAGAGAGGACCAATGGTCCCCTAAGTTATTAACTAAGGTTTATCAGTCATCACTACCAGCGAGGGAACGAGCATCGCGCTCCTGCCTCTCGGCGAGTAACTTCTCATAGCCTTCCTGATCCAGATGGGTAACGGCCAGCCAGGCGTGGGTCATCTCATCACCGGTGCGGCTGCCGCCATAAACCCATTGATCGGGGTCGGGATTATTGGGGTTGTTCGCGGTATTGTCGTACCACTGTTTCAGAACTAGCACTGCACCTGCCGGAAGCAGAGGCGCCACCTCGGGATCATAGATGTGGCTGTGGTGCCAGGTCGCACTCCAATTGGAAACCTGACTGATCGGCTCAGTGCGGCCTGTCTCGGGATAAAAGATCTCCAGTGAGGCAGCATTCATGCGTAGGTGCCCATGGGGTTGGAAACTGTCGATACGCACCGGATGATCGAAAGTGTGAAATCCCTGGGTCATCTGGTAACCGTGCGGAGGGATAATCAGGTCGTCCTGATCGCTGATGCGATAGAGGGACAAATCCTGTTCATAAATGCTCTCCTGCTCTCCATAGCCCTCATCATGAAACCAAAGGCCTATTTCGACTACGTTATCCTCGATGATCGTGCCGGGCGCAGTTGCGCCAACGCCACCGGGAAACATATGGATACTCCACTGAATCTGGGCTCCGGCGGGAAGGGTGCGGCATACACCCTCAGGCACCATCTCACCCCATTTACCCATGGCGTACTCTGTGAGCATGCCGTACCGCTCCAATTCGCCCGTGGCTTGGTCTTCCATCCAAACACTGGAGTTGGCGTGGTGTACCACGGCGGCCGCGTCGCCACGTGGTTTGACCTGTACCGCTTTGATGCAGCGAGACTCAGTCATACGTGGGTCAACAAACTCATTGCTCCACAAGTCGTTGCCATTGGCGGGTATGTCATAAGAATTGGACGGCACGATCAGATCGGGCTGACCCAGTTCAGCGGCGAAATTCCATTCACTGGGATCGCGAAGATCCGGTGGTGGCAGGGCATTCTCGGGTTCGCCCATCGGAGCTCCGTTATTAGCCCAGGCCACTAACTTATCGATTTCTTCCTCCTGCAGACGCCAGTCACCGAGCAGGTCCTGGATGCCGATGTGCTGGTCATAGGCGTAAGGAGGCATTTGCCGATTTTCCACACGAAAGGCAATCAGCGGAGCCCAGGGGCGCACCTGATCGTAGGATTCGAAGGCCATGGGGCCAATCCCGCCTTCCTGGTGGCAAACCACGCAGTTCTCATTGAGGATCTGGCCAATCTCTCCGTTGTAAACCAAATCCCCCGAATGTTGCGCCACGCCATAGGGCGCGGCCAACAGGACCACGCTGGCCAGGCTAATCTTGGCAAATCTCATGTTTTTCTCCTTTATCATGATGTATTTGGATCCAAACTGCTTTCTTGATTCAGTAATCTTTGGATTTATCAAGTCTTTTTGTACTCTTCATTTTGATTCTACTCCCCAAAGACGCCCTTCAAAAGAGCAGACGCAAGAAAATCGACCTATTCATTGATTTAATCGGCCACTGGCAGACAAAATAAACCGGAAAGTTAGTAAATACTAACCTCGAAGTGTTGAGAAATTCGGCGTCTGAGATCGCTATCCCAGCTTAAGGTAATTCGTCTGCCCTAGTAAAAAATCTTGTATCGACGGAGTAACTGCGATCCCGGGCATGGCCAGTGCAGGTTTGCTGCGGACAACGCCAAAATGCAGCAGCCTGGGCGTGGAAGGGTTGGAGGAATTAACGCAAAGCCTGCACAGCCTTGGAGCTGAGAGGCTAGAAAGCTAGAAAACAAAAAAAGGGCCGATCGGTTGCCCGATCGGCCCTTTTGCTGTCAAGGTTACTGCAGCTTGGTTATTGCTGAACTGACTGTACTAGTCGTTGCCAGCTACCGCACGTTGCTCACGCTCGCGACGGTCGGCCACAATCTCCTCAAAGCCTTCCTGGTCCAGATGAGTTACGGCGATCCAGGCGTGGGACATCTCGTCACCAGTTCGACTGCCGCCGTACACCCATTGATCCGGGTCCGGATTGTTGGGGTTGTTGGCAGTATTGTCGTACCACTGCTTGATCACAAGCACCTGGCCCGGCTCAAGAAGAGGAGCCACGTCGGGATCATAGATGTGGCTGTGGTGCCAGGTCGCTGACCAGTTGGAGATCTGGCTGATCTCTGTGGTGCGTCCAGTCGCGGGATCAAAGATCTCCAGGGACGCTGCGTTCATGCGCAGGTGACCATGGGGCTGAAAGCTGTCGATCCGCACCGGGTGGTCGAAGCTGTGGAAACCCTGAGTCATGGTGTAGCCATGGGGCGGCACAATCAGATGCCCGTTCTCATAGCCAGCACGGAGAGGATACAGGCGCAAGTCCTGCTTGTAGATGCCTTCCTGCTCGCCAAAACCTTCGTCGTGGAACCACAGGCCGATCTCAACTACGTTGTCTTTGATCATGCCGCCTTCAGCTGTCGCGCCTACACCGCCAGGGAACATATGAATGTCCCAACGCACCATGGCGTTGGCAGGGAAGGTCCGGCAGACGCCTTCAGGCATCAGCTCGCCCCACTTGCCCATGGCGTACTCGGTAAGCTGGCCGTACTGCTGCAGCTCGCCGTTCGCGTCGGGCATATAAATGTCAGAGTTGGCGTGGTGTACCACCGCCTTGGCATCGCCACGGGGCTTAACCTGTACCGCCTTGATGCAGCGGTTTTGAGTCAGACCCGGGTCGACGAATTCCTTGCTCCAAAGGTCATTACCCTGGGCAGGAATGTCATAAGGTGAAGAGGGAATAATCATATCCGGCTGACCGTAGTCAGCGGCGAAGTTCCACTCATCGGGGTCTGGGAAATTGGGTTTCTCAGGCACCACATCGGGGTCACCCATCGGTGCACCTTGATTGACCCAGCTCACGATCGTATCGATTTCATCCTGCTGCAGTCGCCAGTCACCCTCAAGGTCCTGGATACCGATATGCTGATCGTAGGCGTAAGGCGGCATTTCACGATTGCGAACCTTCATTTGAATCAGGGGTGCCCATGGACGCACCTGATCATAGGTCTCGAATTGCATGGGACCGATGCCACCCTCGCGGTGACAGACCACGCAGTTCTCGTTGATGATCTCGGCGACTTCACCATTGTAGGTAAGCTCGTCCTGTGCCTGAGCACCAGCGCTCAAGGCCAACGCTACTGCGCTGCCTAAAACGGCGCTTGTCTTCCGCACTATTTTCATGCTGTTCTCCTCAAGTAGGGATGTGGGCCGAAATTTAATTCAAGCCTGATCCGGATGTTATGTGCTTTGGGATTCGAATGTCCACTGTAAACAGTCATTATCTATGTCCATATGCAACATTTTGAAACTTTCTGCCACCTCAGAATCTGTGGTCTATGGCCAAATCCGCTACAATTTTAGTCAGTTGTATGACAAAAAAATGGCCAGCCGGGTATGGCCCGCCATTATCATGGGATCCGGGAGCTATTGCTCGACGTTGACGCGCTGGAAGACGTTGGTCCAACAGCACTGATCGCCGTTGGAACTGTCCGGTGCCTCGTGTACGTCCACCTTGGCGGAAATGATGTATTCTCCCGGGGCAGAGAAAGTAGCATAGACTCTGCCGGTTCCGCTGGGCCCGGCAATCTCGAGCTCGTTGGCTGCCGGTTCGCTCCAAAAATTGTAGCGAGGATTGTCCTCTGAATAGGGGTTTTCCGGCACCTCGGTGCTTTCGTGGCGAGTGAAGCTGACTTCGCCCGGACCCTGGAACTTGTTCCAGGTCACGCCCATAGGCAGTGGCTCGCCAAAGCGAGGGTCGGTTGGGTCACGGTCGGCCGGATCCGTGGCGTTGATCACCATTTCTACTTTTTCTCCCACCGAGACCGGGTTGCCGGAGTAATCTCCGATCTGGGCATAGAGACCAGCCATTTGCGGGCCATCTTCCCCGATTCCCACCAGTGGCTGCAGGGCGCCTTGTGGACGCGGGCGAATGAAGTCAAGTTCGTAGGCAGAAGCTCCGCGTCGACCAGGTACTTTCAACACATCGCTATCACCAGTTTTGACATACCACCAGACATCATTATCTTCCTCGGCTTCAGGCACGGTGACGGTAAATACGCCAGTAGACCGACCCGGGGGGAAGTATGTTGGCTGAATGCCGCTATACTTGGCCGGCTCGATGTAATTGCTTTCGCCCACCGGGATATCAATACCGACTTCATTACGATTAATTATGCCGAAGGAAAAACTGGTAGTGCCGTCGGGATTGGCAATCCAACCTTCGAATACAGGAATCACTGGCAATCCTTCAGGCGGCGACAGAGCCAGGAATCGGGGCTGCTCCAACGTGCTCTGGGCGTGCACACTCATCGCCAAGCCCATTAGTAGGGCTGCAAATATTTTCGTCATTGTACGCATTGAATAACTCTCCAATTAGCCTCTGTAGTTGGTTGCTTATTGTTTCTCTTTTTCAATCTTCCGCGTCTTGCGGTCTTAGAGCCCGTCACCTGACTGGTGATCGCGTCACGGCCGTCTGTAACCTAGGCGGACGACTTTTTCTGGAGGGCTAGCATAAACGGCAATCCTGCCGTCGTCCAGCCGCCGAGAGTCCCATTTAGTGCCGATATGTCGTTGTTTTTTTACAAAATGTTACAGTGCGCCAGGGTTTGTGGAAGGACTCCAGATGAGCCGTAGCTAAGTCTGCGCTGACGCCTAGCTAGGCGGGGGACTGCGGCCGCAGTCAGGCTAGCCTGCGCAAGTGTATGCAAAGTCGTGGGAACCCAGGAATTCGGGTGTCCCGGCCCAGCTCTGCTATGCTTGCGCTGGTTGTCCTGAAGCAGGGCGAAAAAGGCACGTTTAAAAGGATTCAGTTTTTGGCTGGCTCCCGCCAGGAAACTCTGATGAAGGATGCGGATTCCGGAAAGCCTCTGTATTACGGTTGGAAAATCGTCGGCGCTATTCTGGTCCTGCTGACTTTCGCCAGTGGTTTGAGTTTCTATAATCATGCCATCTACCTGGATGCTGTCGCTGCCCGGCCCGATTTCAGCGTCGGCTCTGCCTCGACTGCAGTGTCAGTTTTTTTTCTCAGCGGCGGGGTTGCGGGTCTCGGAGTCGGCCGCTGGGTGCGTGATTTTGATCCGCGCTACTGCATCAGTGCGGGAGCCATAGCCTGTTTTGCCGCACTGAGCCTGATGCCGCTGGTGGCTAATCTGGCCCAGCTTTTCCTGGTTTATTCTCTGTTTGGAGCCGGTTTCGCCGCCTCCGGTCTGATTCCTGCCACTACCCTGATCACGCGCTGGTTCAATCGCCGCCGGGCGATGGCGTTGTCAATCGCCTCCACTGGCCTTTCACTCGGGGGCGTAATCCTGACTCCATTGTGTGTGCTGCTGGTGGAAACACTGGGATTCAACACCGCTGCGCCTATTATGGGGTCGCTGTATCTGCTGGGGGTTATACCAGTCGCCCTGATCTGGCTGCGGCCTGAACCCGCCTCTCTTGGGCTGACGGTGAATGGATTGGAATCAGTCGCTGCACAGCCAAACCAAGAAGAGCGCGAGCCAGGTACTGCAAAGCGCGAAATCGAGTTAGGTATTAGCTTTAAACTCGCCCGCAAAGGCTGGCTGTTCTGGGCGATCTGCCTGGCGTACATCTTCCTGATGCTGGCGCAGGTGGCCGGCATCGCTCATCAATACGGATTAATCAGAGAGACGCTCAGTGAATCCCGGACAGCACTGGCAGTTGCGATCATTCCCGTCGCTAGCATCATAGGACGTCTGCTGGGTGGTTGGGTGGTTGAGCAAATATCGATTCGGGTATTTGCGGCAAGCATGATGGTGCTGCAGGCGATATCCCTGACCCTACTGGCAAGTGGTCTTGGAGCTGTCGTTCTTTGTCTCGGCTTATTCGTGTTTGGGACCAGTGTCGGTAACCTGCTGATGCTGCAGCCGCTGCTGCTCGCGGAAGCTTTTGGTGTACGCGACTATGCCCGCATTTTCTCGATCAGTAATCTGATGTCCTCCTGGGGTACCGCGGCAGGCCCGGCGCTGATTGGCCTGGTCTACACGGCCAGCGGCAATGAGTACAGTCTGCCCTATCTGATTGCAGCCGGCGCTGGCTTTGCCGGAATGCTGTTGTTCCTGTCCGGAGGAAGGCTGCGTGGTCGGGACGGCTAATTTGTCATTAATCTGTCAACTGTTGCTGTTAGGCTCTGTTCATGTCGCTGTCAGAAATTGATCCGCTGTTTCTTCCCTATCTGCGCGAGCGTCCTCGCCTGTCCTATACCGATCCCGAAGACCCCTGGCTTACTCGTAATATCGTCTTCCTGGTTGAGGCCTGTTTCGGTCGCAAGAAGTTGGAGCGGATCTACCAGAGCCTGAAATCAGACAGTTTCTCGATTCAGTCGTTCTTCACCCAGGCTCTGGAGGCGGCAAATATTTCCGTGCAGTACGATCCGCAAAGACTGCAGGCGGTGCCGCGACAGGGACCCCTGGTCTTTGTCGCCAATCACCCGTTTGGTCTGGTCGACGGAATGATATTGTGTGACCTGGCTCTAAAAGCCAGAGGTGACCTGCGCATCATGCTGCACTCACTGCTGTGTCAGGACAGGGAATTCGCCCCCTATTTCCTCCCTATTGATTTCGGCCGCAGCAGGCAGGCATTGCGAACCAACATCCGGTCGAAGCAGCTGGCTGCGGAAAATCTGCAGGAGGATACACCCGTGCTGATCTTCCCCTCGGGCATGGTTGCAACGGCCGGTAGGGGAGGCTTTGGCTCCGTGCGTGACAAATACTGGAGCACCTTTGCAGCCAAGATAATCCGCGACGCTCGGGCAACAGTCGTGCCTGTCTTCTTCCACGGCCGCAACAGCCGCAAGTTTCATGTCGTGTCCCGGTTCAGCCAAGCGCTCAGGTCGGCGCTGCTTTTACACGAGGCCATCAACAAATTCGGCCGCCATATAAAAGTAGAGATTGGTGAACCCCTGGTCTGGGAGCAGCTCGAATCCGTCGGAGGGCGACAGCAGCTTACCGATTATCTGTACGACCAGGTCCTGCGCCTGCCTGCAGCTTGAGCCTGGCCTTCATCTGATTGGCAGCAACAGTCAGCGCAGTGCCGGAAACGCTGCGGGTCGGCCGACGCTCGATGTTGTAACCAGCCGAACATTGTGAGTTACTTGGCAACACCTGAAATCCACGCCGGTAGCAGTGAATCCGGTAAATCGCAAGTCAGCCGCCATGCTCGAATTTCCTGAACCGCCAAAAGCATACAGTTCGGTTTTTCTCGAAGAGACCGATAAGCCCCTACCCGAAAAAATCGACCCGCGAATGCGCTATGCGCTATTCAGCACGATCGCCAAAGGCGGCAAGTCACTGATCAAGTCCTGTAAAGATCTGCATCTATCTCGGTTTGTCTGCTACAAGACGCTGAAACCCGAGTTTGCAGATGACGAGGTGGAGCAGAAGCGCCTGATCAGAGAGGCCAGGGTCACCGCAATGCTGCAGCACCCCAATACAGTGCCCACCTATGAACTAGGGCGAGACAATCGGGGCAACCCCTATTTCACTATGAAGTTGGTGCATGGCTACACGCTCAGAGAAATCCTGAACTACCGCGAGCGCTATGACCTGACCCAATTGATCGAAGTAGTCTCACAAGTAGCGTTCGCTTTGGATTATGCCCACACCCATGGCGTCGCGCACCGGGATATCAAACCAGAGAACGTTTTGGCTGGCCCCTATGGCGAAGTTTTGGTTCTGGATTGGGGGCTGGCAAAAGTCTGGAGTCCAGATGGAACTGCGGCCAGCGAGCCAGATAACCCAGCCGCTGTTATCGAAGACATTTCCATGACCGGAGCCGGGAAGGCTCAGGGCACCTTGCACTACATGTCTCCGGAACAGCTCAACCGAAGTCCCCACATCGACCAGCGCTCGGATATTTTCAGTCTCGGTGCTGTGATTTACGAGATTATTTCCGGGGAGACGCCAGCCGCGGGTGAAAGCGTGCACGATATTATTGACAGCGTCCTCAACGACGAACCGCCTCAGCCTTCAGCCATCAGTAAACAGGCGATTCCGAAACTGCTCGAGGAGATCGCCATGCGCTGTCTTGCGAAAGACCCGGCAAAACGCTATCAAAGCGTTGGCGAAATCATTCTCCTGCTGCAACAGGACTGGCAGCAGACTCTGCTAGCATCCGGCCGTTAGCCCAGGGGTTGGCAAGTTCGGTGCTGGCCAAACGCGGAGCGCTGGAACTGATCAACTCGCGGTTGTAGGCGAATTCCACGGCGATCTTTCCGGGCACTGGCTGACCGTCGACGAAGGCCGGTCGAAACGGCAGGCTACTAGCCCGAGTGACTACCGCATCGAGCTCCTCGGCTGGCAGGTCGCCGGCGTCTCGCACCTTGACACTGGCGCTAATGGCGCGGCTTTCGCTGCGGTACAGACCTAGCCAATAGGGTTGGGCGGACTTGGGCTGAAGTTCGAGGGTGAGGGTGACGGTATCCCAATCTTCGCTCTGGCTATCTGTCCAGTCCAGCAGGGCCATGTCGATTGAATAACCTGGAATGAACGGTGAAGGCTCCAGGAGCTGCGCCCGCGCTTTGCTGTTCGAGCTGGTGCCGGCTTGCGAGGCCGCGAAGCCACTTTCTCTGGCTATATTGGCAAGGGTGAGGGCCGCGTCCAGGTCCAGGTGCAGTCGCGGTCGCGGCAGGACTGCCGGGCGGGCGAAGAATTGATCCAGCCGCGCCTGCGACACGCCAGCTGTCAGCAACGACTCCATACTCTGGCGATAATGGCGCCCGAGGTCGGCGTCAGCATCAAATACGGCGTGCCAGTCGGCGATATAGAGCTCGGCCATGGCCACTGCTTCCGGGCCAAACTTGTCAGACTCTAGAAACAGCTGTCGCAGCATCTGCAGCTTGTCCAGACCGGCGCGGTAACGTTTGCTGACGGCAGCACCACGGCGATGGATCTGACCGCCGTTGGGTCCGTATTGCCGCAGTTTATAGCCGATTTCCCCGCTGCCAAATATGGCTCTGCTTTCCAGAAAGTATTTCTCGCTCAGACTATGAAGAGCCTGAGCATAGAGCAGCGTTTCGGCCTGATCCGTGTGCTGGGCGTAGCGAACCGCGGTTTCATTGATGCGCGTAGCCTGTATTAGGTGCTGAGCTACCCGCTCCTCAATGTTGTTGACGGCGCTGCGAACGTGGATTTCGGCCAACCACAGCATGCGGGAGAGGCGTTCCCTGGCATCGCCTTGATAGCGCGAACCGATCAGGTAGCTGTAATGAGCGATCTGCTGGTCAAAGGCATCCCAGTCCTTGCGCAGGAGAGCGATTTCTATGCTGAATTGAACCAGGTCGTACTGCTCGGGGGTGTATAGTCCGGCGTTGATGCGGCTGATCTGAATGGCACGGTCGATCACAGCGGCCGCATCGCTGTAGCGACTGACCGCCAGCTGCTGCCGGGCCAGTTGCTCGAGGGGCTCCAGCAGCTGGTACCCGTAGCGACCATGCTCCAGCTCAAGTTGGCGCAGCGCCAACTCCTGGTTCTGCAGCCGACTGTCGGCACCGGCAAAATCCAGTGCGCCGGATGACTCGGCCTGGATCTGGAGAGGCAACAGGCAGCCCAGAAGCACGCTTAGGCCTACGCAGGAAATTAGACCAGTACTAAATTTTTTCACGTCACAACACCTCGCTCGTTAACAACGATTGCAATCTATTACGCTAGGTTGTTGTTATCGCCGGATCATCCTGCCCGCCTGTGTGTGCGGGGTAGTTGAAGGATGTCGGCTTTTGCGCGGATTACTCACGGCAGTCCCTTGTCTGCCTCCGCGCTTTTTACTGCAATTGTTGTGCCAGCCAGCGAATGATGAGTCAGGCGGTCACAGGGAGGATCTAAGTCCCGGCAACAGAAGCCTTCTAGCTGCCCCTGTCACGGCGGCTGTAGAGTGCGCTTGCGCCGTTGTCACCGGTTGCGTGGATATATGCTCTATAATAGTGCACAAGACCGATTCCGAAGTCTCTGTTAGTGACACTCCTTAACGAATCTCCTGGACGCGCGAATTGTGCTAGCTTGCGCACAGGTGATGCCGGCTATGCGCGGATCGCTAAAAACTCACTATTAAGCGGCAGGACAGGGAGGAAAAGGAATGAAGGTAGCCTTTATCGGTCTGGGCGTCATGGGTTATCCCATGGCTGGACACATCAAGCGGGCTGGTATGGATGTCTGTGTCTACAATCGTACTCAGGCGAAAGCGGATAAATGGTGCAGTGAATTCGGCGGCCAATGCGCCGCTTCCCCGGCCGAGGCAGCGCAAGACAGAGATTTCGTACTGGTCTGTGTCGGTAATGACGATGACGTTCGCGCTGTTGTCAGCGGCGCAGGCGGCGCCCTGGACGCCATGCCCGGGGGATCCATTCTGATTGATCACACCACGGCGTCCGCCGGGCTGGCGCGTGAATTGAATGAACTCGCCATGGGAATGGGTAAGAGCTTCCTGGATGCGCCAGTCTCTGGCGGCCAGGCAGGAGCCGAAACTGGTGCACTGACTGTCATGCTGGGTGGAGACGAGGCAAGCTATACCCGGGCCGCTCCGGTTCTGGATTGCTATTCCCGCTTTCATAAACTGCTGGGAACCGCCGGCTCCGGCCAGCTTGCCAAGATGGTCAATCAGGTCTGTATAGCCGGAGTACTTCAGGGTCTCGCCGAAGGGCTGAATTTTGCCCTGCGAGCAGGCCTCGATGGCGAGGCATTGATCGAAACGATTTCCAAGGGAGCAGCAGGCTCCTGGCAGATGGAAAATCGCCATCAGACCATGCTGCGGGATGAGTATGAATTTGGCTTCGCCGTGGACTGGATGCGCAAGGACCTCGCTATCGCCCTTGAGGAGGCCCGCCGTCTGGGCATTGAATTGCCCGCAGCGGAAATGGTCGATGGATTCTACAAGGAGGTTCAGGATATGGGGGGAGGGCGCTGGGATACCTCAAGTTTGCTGCGACGCTATACTCGATGAGACGCATCCGGTTGGGTGAAATTCGCGCCCGAATATGTGGAGTTAACCGTGAATGTATTGATAAATTCGGCCTGACCCTCTACTTTAGCCGACTGTCCAGAACAACATAATTTGGGTATTCCCATGAAGATCAAGACGCTATCAATACTCGCTGTTTTCGTGACCATCAACAGCACGCTGTACGGGCAGCAGGAAAACGACTACGAAATTCCTCGCACGCAGTGGGGACAACCGGACCTGCAGGGGGTGTGGAATTTCAGTTCCGATATTCCCATGCAGCGTCCCGAGCGCTACGGCGATCGTCAGTTCCTGACTCAGGAAGAGATTCAGGAAATGCAGGCACGCATAGAGTCCCGGCGCGAGGCGGCCGATGCAGCCGCAGCACAGCGCGTGGTAGACCCCGATGCTCCTCCGGTGACTGATAATCCCGGCGGCTATAATGATTTCTGGGTCGAGAGTGCCGGTATCGGTGATGTGGTGCGTACGTCGCATATTATTTACCCCGAAGACGGCAGATATCCGCCGGCAACAGAAGGCGCGCCGAGACAGTTCGGGGGCCTCGGCCCCGACGTTCCCGGAGACAGACCAGTTCGCTACGTGGTCGGTGGTATCGGCAAAACGGGTCCCGAGGATCGGGGCCTGTCGGAGCGTTGCATAGTAGGCTTCAATTCCGGCCCACCTTTTCGGCCGAGTCTTTATAACAACAACCTGCAGATCGTTCAGAACCGGGATACCGTCGTGGTGCTGACCGAGATGATTCACGATGCGCGCATTGTGCCAATAACCGATGCCCCGCATGTGCATGAGGACATCGGCTTGTGGTCGGGCGATTCAAGGGGGTATTGGGAAGGCGACACTTTGGTGGTAGAGACGCGTAATTTCAACAATGAGCGTCAGCCTTTCGGAAGCGTTGGCACGACTGGTGATTTGACGCTTACAGAGCGCTTCACTCGGGTTGACTTCGATCAGGTCAATTATGAATTCACCATCGACTCGCCCGCTTCTTATACTGACAAGATCACTGCGGTAGTGCCCATGACCAAGGTCGCTGGTCAGATCTACGAGTACGCCTGTCACGAGGGCAACTACGGGATGGTGAATATTTTGCGCGGTGCCCGAGTCGAAGAGCAGATGGCGCAAGAAGATGAAAGATAAGGACAGTGGACAAGAAAACCTGAAGGAAAAACAATGAAAACAAGACTTTTTACAACTCTGATCTATCTCTGCATACTAGCCGTGGGTGGGATGACTGGCTCCGGCGCGACGGCGCAGATGGATGAGTTCCCTCGGACTCCGGATGGCAAACCTGATTTGAGTGGTATCTGGCAGGCCTTGACCAAGGCCCACTTCAATATAGAACCCAGTGCGGCTCGCTACGGACCACATCCCGGAGAGATGGGAGCCATTTCCGCGTTCCCAGCGACACTGGGAATCGTCGAGGGCGGCCGCATTCCCTATACCGAGGAGGCCTTGCGTCAGCGCGACGTCAATCGCATGGACGCCATCGATCTGGACCCGCTGGCCAAGTGCTATATGCCTGGAGTCCCCAGGGCCAATTACCTGCCGTTTCCTTTTCAAATAGTGCAGTCAGAAGATGTCGTTTTGATTGCTTATGAGTTCGCCGAGTCGAATCGATTACTCTACGTTGATCAGCCTGAGCTTGTCTCGCAAGTAGATGCGTGGATGGGGCACTCCAATGCCCATTGGGAAGGCGATACCCTGGTTGTCAGCGTTACCGGACAGATGCCTGACACCTGGTTCGACCGGTCGGGCAATCATCACAGCCTGCAGATGGTCGTAGAGGAGCGCTGGACGCCTCGGAGTCCGAATCACATCGATTATTCAGCTACCATTACGGATCCCAATACCTTCACCAGGCCATGGACTATAAGCTTGCCCCTGTACCGGCATGTTGGTGCGGATATGCAGTTGCTGGAATTCAAGTGCGCTGAATTCGCGGAGGAGTATCTCTACGGCGAGTATCGTCGGCCCGGCACCCCAATAGGCAATCCCGGACAGAATATAGATATCAGGGATCGCGACTGAGCAGAGGATGCTCAGAAATGGCTGATGTAGCTGTCAGGCAATTTGCGTGAAATAGCGGGGACTTCACAGTCCTCGGCGGGGAAACCAGCGACGAGAATCACAGTGGGTTTCTCGTTGTCTGGTCTTTCCAGAATGCGGTTGAGAAATCGCATCGGGCTGGGAGTATGAGTGAGGGTGGCCAGCCCGGCATTGTGCAAGGCAGCAATCAGGAAGCCGGTGGCGATACCAACAGACTCCGGGACATAATAATTCTTTATCTTTTCGCCTGCCGCGTCGAACCCATATTTTTGACCAAATATCACAATAAGAGCCGGCGCCTCTTCCAGGTAGGGTTTGTCGGCATCGGTGCCAAGGGGCTCCAGAGCCTGCAGCCAGTCTGCCGGGGCCCGGCGCTGGTAAAACTCCCTTTCTTCCGCTTCTGCGCCCAGTCGAATCTCTCGCTTGACCTTCGGGTCCTGTACCAGGGCGAAGTGCCACGGCTGCCTGTTGGCGCCACTGGGCGCAGTGCCAGCGGTGTGCAGGCACTGCGTCAAGACTTCCGGCGCTGGTTGTTGCGAAGAGAAGCTTCTGACACTGCGACGCCTGTCCATGAGTTGACGAAACCCGGACGCCCTGTCGAGCATCTCGGTGGCGCTGCGCCGATAGAATTCCAGTGGCACTGTCTGCCTTTCTGCCGTCATGCGCGATTCCTTTTCAGCAGTAGTGTGTGTAGTAGTCAATAACACTACTGTCCCACATAGTCTTCAATGGAGACAGTGGCAATAATCAGAGCTTCCCCAGTGTTTCGAGCGTTTCTTAACGGTTTCAGGCATCAATCCATGGGCTCCTGAACACGATACTGAACTGCGAGGCCAATGAAAATTCACTGTTGCGCAAAGCAAGGGGCGGTTGGCAGGTAGCTTGTGCCGATGCAATGATGGGCCAACGCTGAACGGCGAAAAATGACCGTTTTCAAGGGCATTTTTCTTAAGTGAAGGTACCCCGGAGGGGCGTGGACCGCAGCGGCGCGAGCTATCTGCCAGGCGGACCGCTCGGAGCCGCTTATCAGCGCCAGGAAAAGGGCCTGCAACTGTGGGGCAGCAGTGAGTAAACAATAGTGAGTAAATAGTAAAGGATCTGCAGTGCTGGCGTCAGCGAGGATCAGTCTACGGACCCTATCCCTGCAGGCTATTAACCAGGCCAAATCCAGATCCCAAGCCACGCCAGCCATTTGCTGAGCCTGACAGGCTGACATACACTTGGAGGCGGTGCTTCTAGCCGTCAAACCGGACCGCGTTGCCATGCCTTGGCGGGTGAGGGTACGCCGGCGGAATGGCGACTTGTCAGGCGCGCTGACTGAAAGTCAGAGGCATGACTGCGTTGCTCAGAGCATCTTTCAATTCACTGATTCCAAAACTGGTACTTTGTCCATGGCGTCTGTTGCAACTCAATTAAGAATCCGTCACTCAATCAGCCGCTGGTTCACAGTAGTGTTCAGCATAGTCCTGACCACAACCGCGCTGGCGCAGTCCGGCCGCACCCCGGTGCGGGCGGAAAATGGCATGGTCGCCAGTTCTTCCCGCATTGCCAGTCAGATCGGGGTCGAAGCTCTAAAGCAGGGTGGAACAGCAGTCGATGCAGCGGTGGCGACCGCCTTCGCCATGGCAGTGACCTGGCCCACGGCAGGCAATATAGGAGGCGGGGGATTCATGATCTACCATGGCGCCGATGGCCATGCCACCAGCTTCGATTTTCGCGAGAAGGCGGCCCTAGCTGCCAGTGAACGCATGTATCTGGGCCCGGATGGCCGGGTGCAGGACAATTCAAACCATGCCGGCCCACTTGCTGTAGGTGTACCTGGCACGGTTGCCGGTCTCTGGAAGGCGCACCAGCAGTTCGGCAACCTGCCCTGGGCTCTACTCGTACAGCCTGCGATCGATCTGGCGGCCGACGGTATTCCCATCACTTACGCTCTGCAGAACGGGTTTTCCCGCAATCAACCGCGCTTTCAGGCTTACCCTGCTTCCATGAAAAAGTTTTTTCGAGCCGACGGTTCTGCCTATGATTTAGGCGACACCTGGTACCAGCCGGATCTGGCGCACACCCTGGAGCTGATCAGGGACCACGGTCACGATGGGTTCTACGCGGGAGAAAACGCCGCCAGGCTGTCGGAATTCATGACCTCTCTCGGAGGCATCATTACCGAAGCTGACCTGGCTCGCTACGAAGCAGTGGAGCGAGAACCGATTCGTGGAACCTATCGTGGTTACGAAATTGTGAGCATGCCGCCACCGAGTTCGGGAGGGATAACCCTGGTCCAGATGCTGAACATTCTCGAGGGCTTTGACCTCGCGGCAATGGGCCACAATTCTGCGGATTACCTGCATGTCCTCACCGAGTCCATGCGTCGGGCCTACGCCAACCGTGCGCAGTACCTCGGTGATCCTGACTTCAATCCGGACATGCCCCTGCAGCGACTGATTAGCAAGAACCAGGCTGCCGAGCTGCGCGCGAGTATAGACATGGACCGCAAGTCGCAGAGCGACCCGGTGCAGTTTGCGCAACCCTACGAGAGTGAGGACACGACCCACTTCTCCGTCGTCGATAGCGACGGCAATATGGTCAGCCTGACCTATACCTTGGAATACGGCTATGGCTCTGCAATCGTCGTGGAGGGCGGCGGTTACCTGCTCAACAATGAGTTAGGTGATTTCAATGCCATTCCAGGATTGACCGACGATAGCGGTACCATTGGCACCGCGCCCAATCTTGTAGCGCCGGAAAAGCGGCCTCTGTCCAGCATGACGCCGACCATCGTTGCTCAGGACGGACTACCGCTCTTTGCCGTCGGCAGCCCGGGTGGTCGAACCATAATAAACACCACGCTGCAGGCTATCCTCAATGTGATCGATCATGGGTTTAATATTGCCGAGGCCGTCGAGGCGGGTCGTATCCATCACCAGTGGTTGCCTGACAGAACCAGTCTCGAAGCCAATCGGTTCTCGTCTGACACTCTGCGCCTGTATCGAGGCAAGGGTCATCAAGTCAGGGTGCGCGGCTCTCAGGGAGCCGCCATGGGGGTCTATCATGACCGTGAGGCAGGACTGTTCCTGGGCGGCGCCGATTCAAGGCGCGGCGACGCGGGAGCGGTGGGTTATTGAGTCAGGGTCGACTCGCTTTCCATTCACCGGGCCTGCAGCACTGTTGGCCACAACTCAGTCTGAAATCGGCCTCTGCATGGGCGTCTATGAGCCCCGGGATCAGGGTCCTGCCACGGCCGTCGACAATCTGGTCGGTATTGGTGGGAACCTCGTTGGCGTTATCGAACACTGCATAAACACAGTCATCGGTGAACTTGAGGCTGGAAAACTTCTCGAGCTGCCTATCGCTGGATAGCGTACAATCTCAGATACATTGCTGTCCCACAGTTAAAGACCTTGTTCGCAGTGCTTAATTGCAGCTGCGGACTGTCCGCCCGGCAGTTAGCTTGTACCGTTGCGGACCACGCTCCTCCGGAGTACCTTCACTGCGAAAAATGCCCTGAAAAGCGGCCATTTTCGCCGTTCAGGGTAGGTCCTCGACTGCATCTACACAAGCTAACTGCCGACCGCCCTAGTTTGGTGTAAGGGCCATATTTAACCCATAGTTAACCCATAGTTAACCCATAGTTAACCCACAGTTAACTGGCCTCGAAGTTCGCTGCGGTGTACTGAATTGCCTTGTTTCCTGGCTTACTCCATGAGGAAGCGCTCGAAACACAGGGGATGCTCTGATTACCGCAGAGGCTTGTCTGCAGTAATCAGAGCATCCCTAGCATTTAGCCTGTGTAAGTATTTCTGTGGAATAATCTGTGGGACAGCAATGCCATTCGTATTGTAGATGATGCTAGTGTCGGTCTGAGCGGCAGGCAGAGCCATCTGGGTCAAACTCGCAAGCAGAGGCAGCTGTCTCGTGATAGAGAGACTACTCGCCGTCGCCCGCTTCCACGTAGCGGTAGAAACCGAAGAACATTTCCTGCCAGGTTTGTTCCCCCCATGACAGAGTTTGAGATGGATCCGGATTAAACGGATTGGTCTCGGAATTATCGAAGGTGCCAGAAAAAACCAGTTCGCTTCCGGCAGGAACGAAAAGCGGCTCCTTGAAGTCATACACCTTCTGCCAGTTGAACTGATAGTTGGGCACGTTCAGGAGTTCTTCCTCACGCCCATCCGGATAACGCAGCACGAAGTTGGCATCGTAGCCGCGATAGTGCATGTGTGGACCCAGCATGGACAGGTAGGAATCCTTACGGAACTTCGCAGTAGCCGTCATTTCATGGCGGCGCTCGAAGGGCGCAACGTCGATATTCATTTCTGCCGCGGAGCCACCCAAAACCTGACGCTCAGGCTCCTCATCCCAGAGATAGAGCGCGATTTGCGACTGGTCAGTTGCCTCTTTGCCGGAGGTTGTGTAATGCATCTGCAGCATCAGGC
>JGI12109J20283_10814771_pt1 | contig 17726 bp, 12 predicted proteins | sample ElkSlonscriptome_12_FD_20283 | JGI IMG/M metagenome (IMG submission 20283)
TCCGATCTGCATATCGTCGATTGCCTGCTGCCCGGCGAAGTCCGACGGATGGGCAACCAGACGTTTCTTTCTCCCCGCAGGCCGGTCCGCACCACGGCCGGAAACTGCCGTATCCGCGGCGGCGAGTACACTGCCTACGACCGCGCCGATTACCAGTCGGCGCTGAACGTCTGGCTTGAACGGGCCAGAGAGGGCGACCCTGAAGCGCAGCACTACGTCGGCGAGATCCACGAGAAGGGCATGGGCCGCTCCCCGGATCACGCCGCGGCCGCGGCCTGGTACCGCAAGGCAGCCGAGCAGGGCTACGCGAAGTCCCAGATCGCGCTCGGCTACCTGTACGAGATGGGGCTGGGCGTGGAGCAGGACATGGTCGAATCGCTCCAGTGGTATCGCCGTGCCTCGGGCAGCCGGGAGGGAGACCTCGTATTCGCCTCGGCCGCGCGAGAGAAGATGCAAGCCCAGCGCGCCGAGCTCGAGGCGCAGCTCGAACGGCAGCGGCAGGAAACACGCGCCCTCTCCGCGCAGGTCCAGCGCCTGCGCGAGGAACTGGCCCAGCGCGAGGATGCCGGCCAGGCCAGCGCGGAGACCATCGCCACGCTGGAACGCATGCTGGCGCAGACCGAACAGGACGCTGCCGAAACCGAGGGTCGCCTGGTCCGCATGCGCGGCCGTGAGCTGCCGGCTGCAACTGTTTCATCGCAGTCCAGTCGCAGCGAGCGCATGCCTTCCCGCGGCGTGGACCGCGAGCGCTTCGGCGAATTCCATGCGCTGGTCGTTGGGCTCGAGTCGTACATGTTCTGGGAATCGCTGCAGTCGCCGCACGAGGACGCACGTCGAATCGCCGACCTTCTTTCCAGCCGCTACGGGTTCGACACAACCATGCTGCTGGACGCTTCGGGCGCCGAGATCCTGAGTGCCATCAACGACCTGCGCGAGCGCGTGGGGCCCGAAGACAACGTCCTGATCTACTTCGCCGGGCACGGTCAACTGCTTCGTCCCGAAACCAGCGACTTGATGCGCGGCTACTGGCTACCGGTCAACGCCGAGCGCGAGCGGACCACCTACTGGGTCTCGAACTCGGCCATCAACGACTACCTGGCCATTCTCGACGCACGCAGCGTGCTGGTGGTCGCCGACTCGTGTTTCGGCGGCGCGATGTCCACCGATCCCTCGACGATGATGCTGGGCGGCGATGCGCAGTTGTCCGAGCGCCTGATCGAGCTCGGCCTGTCGCGGAAGGCCCGCTTCGTTTTGTCATCCGGGGGCCTGCGCCCGGTCCTCGACGGGACCGAGGGTCAGCATTCGATTTTCGCCAGGGCAATGATCGAGGTGCTGCAGGAGAGCGACGGCTTGCTGCGTGCACAGGACCTGTTCAACCGGGTGGCACAGCGGGCCGGGCAGATGGCGTCGGTGGTCGGGGTCGACCAGCAGCCTGAACTCAAGCCGATTCGCGAGGCCGGGCACGAGGCGGGCAGCTTCTTTCTTATCCCATCAGAGCGGCTGTAGCTGCAATCGGAAAAATTCGGAGAGGGTGGTGGCGGATTGCTGGGCAAAATACCGAATGATCAACGCGCAGATTCAGATGCACCAAGAGTTGCGCGCAGATCTCAACGAATATCTCGGTCAGTTCGAGCGCTACAGGATGTTGGCCGACATCAACGGGATGATCGCGGTTGCTGCTCAGACCGTCCTCGTTCCCGCCAACATGATCGTCAATGCTTCCCCCGGCGCCGGCAAGGTCCGCACACTGGGTCGTCGTCTCGGAGAAGTGTTGTACGACAAGTTCGCGGCCAGCGGGACGCGCGTGGAGAGCGAACCGGCGCAGGTCCTGGGGCAGATCAAGAATGCCGTGCTCGACGAGCTCGGTCGGAAGGGGGCCACCGAATGGCTCCCCGCCGTTCGGACCTTGGCAGGTCTCGCCGAGGACAGTCTTGCCCTGATCGAGACGCTGCAGATGGTGTCCGACGGCGCGCCGCAGTCGCAGTCCACGCGTCATACGCTCGACGCGCAGCTCGCGAGGGTCCGCGCGAAGATCGCTCAGTTAAAGGCAGAACGCACGGAGGCCTTATGCAGGCCGCAGGCGGAGCCGCGACAGCGACTGCTTTGATCCGGATTGAACATTTTTCGCAGGCTGACTGGTTTTTTCAAGTTGATTCGAAAAAGAGGGATTCGAGATGATTCAAGCGCAATCGAAAAGCGGCATTCTTTTTGCCCTGTTTCTAGTATTTTTCCATTTGCTTGGGGCGCCTGTTCCGCTATCAGCGCAAGGTGCTACCTTCGAGGTGACGAACGCGTTGGATGGGCCAGAGCCCGGGCCCGAGGGTAGTTTGCGCTGGGCGATATCCCAAGCCAATATGAGCGAGGGAAACGACACGATTGAATTCACCGGAGCGTTTCAAATAGCGCTCGAGTCGCAGATTGGTATCACCGAGTCGGTGACCATCGTTGGGTTCCGGGCCGCCGGTGACAACCCGTTGCCGAGAATCACGATCGCCGACAATATCGTCTCCAGAGTTTTCGCATTCGATAGTGACGATCCTGGTCGGCTGGATGACGGATTGGTTCTGAAAGACTTGATCATATTTGGCGGTAGAACAATGCAGGATGCAACCGACCTGAACGCTTGCGATGAATCGACTGGACAAGGCGGGGCTGTTTGTGCACAGGGAGATCTGACCATCGAGGATACGATCATCGGATCAAGTAGTACTTCAGGCCAGGGCGCCGTCGGCGGCGGTATCTTTGTTCGTGGACAGCTCACGCTACTGAATTCGAACGTGCAGTTCAATAGCACCTCTGGTGCAGACGCACCAGGCGGCGGAGTTTACGTTGCTGCTTTCGACACGACCGGTCATGTTTGTGCATTCTCTGGCATATTCGGTAATTCCACTAATGGAGACCGATCGCCGGGTGGCGGCATTTTTCTAGATGGTCCCGTTACTGGGCGGTCCTGCGATGTCGGACTGAACGAGACGTGGGGTGACGAATCGCATGGTGGAGGAATCTACGCTGATTTCATCTTTTCGGAGTCGCAGCGCGCGGGTTGGCTGATTCGAGAGAACTCTGTGAACGGTTTCACTTCTTCCGGGGCAGGCGCATTAGTGCGTGATGCGTGGTTATGGAACACCACTGTGAGCGGGAATGTGGCCAACGGAAGCGATTCCGTTGGTAGCGGAATCGTATTGGTGTCAGATGAGCGTACGGGCACTCGTTCGGTGGGCAGTGTTCAGCTGGAAACGACGGTACAGAGCTCAACTATCTACGATAACTTCGGCGGATCATTTAGCAATCCCGGTGCACTTGTTCTTGACAACGGTGCGCTTCTCGGTGAGACGGAGATCGGATTCGACATTAGATTGGGCAATTCAATTCTCGCGCGGAATCGCGGGAATTTTGCTCTCCCCGCTTTTATTCCATCCTTAGCTGTGAACGAAAGCCCGCAGGCGCCCATTGGAGTGGAACTGGTAAGCGTTTTTCCTCAGGATCCGTTCACGGACGCCGAGACTGATCCGGAGCTTGGGCCCTTTCTCCGTGCTCAGCTGTGTGGCAAACCGATCGGCCCGAGATTCGGGGATTTTTCAACCTGCCCGGGCGGGCATATTCCCGGCGAGCTGAGCCCGGTTATCGACGCTGGCTCGATTGGTGGTGATTTGACGCTATACGCCAGAGATGGTCGCGGCCCAGGGTACGACAGAATCGTTGATGGGAGCTTTATGGGCGGAGAGGCACGGATTGATATCGGTGCGATCGAGTTTTCTCCTTTCATTGAAGTCCTTTACTTCCCTCAGGCTCTAGCTGCATTTTTTGGGTTCGAGAATTTAGAGGAAGGCGTCGATTTTGAATATGGTGTTGCTGAACAGAATCCGGTTTTGATCAACTGGATCGCTGAGGAGGGGGCCGATTGCATAAAGGCGGGCGCGCCGGGGACTGGTTGGGCCGGTGTAGAAAGTGGATCTGGATTTCCAGTTACTGATTTTCTAGCCACCCGGGCTCTTGACGTGGTTGCAGAGACGTATCCTGCTGAGCTTGAGCTTTCTCTTACGTGCGCTGTTGATGGATTTTCCCAAACGCGAATACGGATCCTTAGATTGCTCGCTGGCATCGCAATCGATGAATTCGAAATTTCGGCCGGTCAGGTTCTAGCTGGAGAGATTGTTGATATCAGCTGGGATGCCTTCCCCAGCGTTGATGCTACACAGTGTTCTGGTACCGGTCTCGACGGTACTGCCTGGTCCGGCTTTTCCGGCGGTGGCGCCGGATCGCTTAGCATCGATACAACCGGACTTTTGCCGGGCGTCTACGAATTAGAGTTGGAGTGCACGCTGCCGGACGGATCCGATGAAGAAGTGCGTGCATCGGATGTTATCGAGCTTGAGGTGATTCCGCCGCCGCTGCAGATCGCCCAATTTGAAGTGGCCCCGGCGACGGTTGAGCAGGGCGAGCCGCTGGTGATCGAATGGGACGTTTTGCCCGAACAGGGGCCCGATTGTGAGGCCGGCGGCTTGCCCGGATCCAGCTGGGACGGGCAGGTTCCATTGCAGGGTTTACAAACCGTGGAAACCGGGTCCCTGGCGCCGGGCCAATATGAAGTTTCTCTCGCGTGCACCTTTGGCGGGGATTCTGCTAATGAAGGTCGGATCGTAGAAGTTCAGCTGCCTCCGGCCGACCTGAGCATTCAAGCTCAGTCGATTGGTGCCTTGATTCCCGGGCGCCAGTTAGTGACGCTGCAGGTCGAAAATTTCGGCGATCAGGAAGCCGTCGGTCTGACGCTTGATGCGGTTGTGAGCGGTGGAGCCGATTTCGTAGCCGCTTACCGGCTGGCGCCATCCTGCGCCATTGGTGGAACGGGGGGCGGTCAGGTGAGTTGTGATCTTGACCTCATTCCCGACTGGCAATGCGTAACAGGCGATGGCTTATCGTGTTCGTTAGCGCGACTACCAGGGAACTCCCGCGCCGCCGTTGTCGTTGAGTTGCAGGGCAACGTGTCGGCGATCGTGACCGGTTCGGTTTCAGCAATCAACGCAGCTGAAACGTCGACCCAAGTCTCGGTCGGGAACTGAAGGGTTATAGCGGATGATATCTCCGCACCACGGCTATGGTTCTGGTGCTGGGCTTACTTACGCCGGAGGATCATCTTTTGAGTTATGCGCCCAAATGTTGGCGTATCCAACATTTTCGAAAAGTTCATCCGTAATTTAATCGGACGGTTTGCAACTGGTTGGGAGATGTGGTTGGCCAGTGTGCGCAGCGAGCGCCGGATCTAAGCGTGGCCGGATGATCATGCGGAACATAAATCAGGGAGGATTGCAGCATGTTGTATCGGAATCGAGAGTTGTTGGCGTCCATTGTTGCGCTCGTTTTATTGATGGCTTACTGTTCGCCTGCCCATGCAAACACTCGCCTCGGAGGTGTTACAAAAGACGGCCAGGTCCTATATGGTTCCTCATTAGCGGCTTTTGCGTCGGCGCGCCCCAATCGGAGCGGCGAAGCACGCCCGAAAGCTTGCACGGGGCAGGACTTGCTTTTCACGTTCGAGGAGTCGGTGTCGGTAGATCGATTGGAGCTTTCAAGACGGAATCTCGATTCCGGCGAGATTGCGATCGAGATTGTCATTCAGTCAACGTGTGATGCTGGGACAGCAAGCTTCAGGTATAGCCACGAAGCTTTGCAGGGTGTGATCGGCGACGATATCCTCATTAGCCCGGTCGCGCCGACCGTTTCTGTCGAGCTCTCTCCAGGGTCGATCGTCTCGCAAACAGTGACGTATCAGGTGGTCGACCGGGACGCTCGCGGAGAAGACGACAAGTTGTTTGAACTACAGACCGGCGGAATCACTTTCGTCGTCGGCGATTTTTTCGGGCAGGCATCGCGGCCCATCGAAACCCTGGCAGAGATCTCCGTACAGGAGGGTCCCCCGCTTGACACCGACGATCCTGAGCTTGCTCCAGCCGACGACCGAACCGCTGATGCTGCGCGAGCTTTCAATAATGCTTGCGAGGATCCCGCCGCCTCTGCCCAGTTCTCCGCGCTTTGCGACGCCGCCGCAGCGGAAGCCGATACGCCGGAAGAAGTCGCGCAGATTGCTGAAGCTTTCGACCCCCACGAGCTAACCGCCGCGCCGGCGGCCGTTTCGGAAGGCGGCCGTGTCCAGGCAGCAAACATCGGCGGTCGTCTCGCTGCGTTGCGCGGCGGCGCGACGGGCTTGAGCCTTAGCGGTATTGCGCTGGCCTACAACGGCGACGTGATGGACCAGAGCTGGTTGCCGCTGGATGATATGGAAGATATGCACTCGGGTTCAGGCGGCGGTAGCAGTTTGCTTAGCGACCGATGGGGATTTTTCGTCAACGGAGAAATTTCCCTCGGCGATCGCGATCGGCGCGGCAAGGAATTCGGGTTCGACTTCGATTCCTGGGGCCTGACCACCGGTATCGACTATCGTTTCCCGGGCGGCTTCATCGGCGGGCTCTCGCTGGGTTACAGCCGGTACGATGCCGATCTCGACGACGACGGTGGAGCGCTGAACTCGGATACCGTGACCTTCCAAGGCTATGGAACCTATCCGATAACGGACAATTTTTATATCGATGCAACGCTCGGATATTCGATCGCCGACCTGGACCAGGACCGAGTGATCGACCTGACTGGAATCGGGGATTTCGGCCGCAGCGTCGCGCGGGGTTCCACCGATGCAGAACAGTATTCGACCAGCCTGGCGGTGAATTACCGGCTGCCGGTCGAAACCGCTTGGCAGGTCACTACCTATGGGCAGTTCTTCTACGCGGTCAATCAGATTGATGGGTTCGCGGAAGAAGGCAGCCCGCTTGCCCTGCGCTTCCCCGACCAGGAGTTCTTCACGCAGAGCTATTCAGGCGGATTGCGGGCGAGTCGAGCAATCAGTTTCTCGAACGGGGTGCTGTCGCCCTTCGTCGATGCTGGTTTCACCTATGAGCGCGGTAACGACGGCTACGCGATCCGTCCCGCGTTCGTGGACGGTCCGCTGCTCGATTTGGCCATCGAGATCAGCGATCCGGATCGTCGCTATGGTCGAATCGATACCGGCATGAGCTGGGTATTTCTTTCGGGACAGCAACTGTTTTTCAGTTACAGCGCCCTCGTGGGGGAGAGCGATACAACGCGGCACGCCTTCTACCTGGGCGCCAGGTTTGAGTTCTGACGTCACCGGGGAGAGACGGTGCTGACGGTTTACGAGTGTGCTCTCCTGAGTGAGGCTGCCTACTCCGGTAGCAGCCAGCGTCAAATCCTGTCGCGGGGTTTTCGAGCGCACTCTCAGCGGGGAGAGGGCCGAGGCTTCTTCGGCCGCGCGTTTAGTCGACGAGGCATTGTCGTAGTTGCGTTTGCCGGTACAGATGATCTTCAGGATGCCTGGGATAACGTGGAATTTGCTCGCAGAATTCCCGAAGATCAGGCGACGCAGGCCGAGGCATATTTCTCCAACATTGTTCGGCGGATCGAGTCGGGCGACACCATTTTCGTCGTGACTGGACACTCCCTGGGCGGAGGGCTGGCAAAGCATGTGTTGCTGCAGAACGATGCAGTGGACGCGGCTGTCGCTTTCAACGCGCCGTGTGTCGGTGGCCTTGAGGGCGTCAATCGATCGATGGGGACCTTGCTGAACGTCAACAGCCGTGGAGATTGGGTCAGTGGGGTCACCCGTGCAATCGGAAAGTTCGAGATCGGCGAAACGCTGGTCCAGGAAATTCAGCCATTCCAGCGGCCGCGATTGCGCCGCTTGATCGCGGGCGGTATCGGCGGTGCGGGAGCAATGGCGGAGGAGGCCTTGAGCCAGGCCGAGGAGCGCCTCGGACACCAACACTCGATTGGCGCACTGCGCGCGGCCCTCGCCGCTGGCGAACTGGGTCGGAGGACAGTTCCTTGACCCGGCTGGAAATTGGAAAAATTGACGACTCTCGAAATTGACAAAGGGATGCCAGGGGGTGCATGCTGAACATTTAGGTGGTATAAATCAAAAGTTGAAATATATTAGAGATTTAAGGCACTTGAAGGCGCAGTTCCGCTACCCGGCGCTGGAGGATCGGCATGCAGGCAAATTTTACGACGCTAGGTAGGCTCGGCCCGCGCCGCGTGCAAATTTTGCACCAAATGGAGATCAACCCGAGGTGGATCGGCCATTCGGCTTGGGCGACATTGACGCGAGAGCGGAGTCTCCAGCGCCGTGCCCGCGTGAAAAATCGATGCAATAGATGGCATTGTTGGCGCCGGAAATTCGTATAGGAAGGTAAGAGGGGGGCAATCGAAAGGGACCGCGCCGGCGCGGAAGTCGAACGGTTCAAATCGACCTAACAACTGGAATCCGAAGATGGCTGAAACGCTGGACATCGAGAAACTCGTCGCACCGGTAGACGATGAACACCCGTGCGGCGAAAACCTGGAAGACCTGGTTTTTGATTCGGACTACGCGGAGCTGGATCGGCTTGCTCAGGGCAAGCCCGAAAAGGTGATGGGCGACGAGGTGATCCCGGCCGAGGAGCCAGACTGGCGCGCGGTTCGGGAAAAATCGCTGGCGCTGTTCGAACGCGTTCGAAGCCTGCGGGTTGCAGTTTTCCTGACCAAGGCGTTGTGCGCGCGCGAGGGTATTCCCGGCATGGTCGACGGCCTGAAGCTCGTCCAGGCCCTCATCGAACGTTACTGGAATGAAGTCGAACCCCTGATCGACGACGGCGACGCCACCGAGCGATTGCACACGCTGGGAGAGATCGGCAGCGAGCGGGGTCTGCTCCCGTTGATCCGGCAGGCTGTCCTGGTCAGTTCCCCAGCCATCGGCACATATACGATCCGTGATTACCTGATTGCCGCCGACAAGCTCACGGCCGGCAAAAATGAGGAGGCGGCAACACTGACCTCAATCAACCAGGCGCTGATGGACTGCGAGCTCGACGACCTGCAGCAGATGATTGCGAATATCGACGAGGCTGTCGAAACCGCCGGCGTCATTGAAACGCAGTTCAACCAGAACGTCGCATCGCAATACCTGATCGACCTCGATCCATTCACCAAGCTGTTCGCCGAGATCCGTCCCGCACTTCACGAAGTCCTGGGCAGGCGCGGCGTGGTGGTCGAGGGCGCCGGGACCGAGGAAGTCAGCGAGGAGCCGGGCGCTGCGGCGGCTGCGCCGGCGAGCGGAGAGATTCGCAGCCGGGAAGACGTGGTTCGCATGCTGGATCGTATTACCGAGTACTACAACCGCAACGAGCCTTCCAGCCCGGTGCCGCTGCTGCTGCAGCGCGCCAAGCGACTGGTTTCGGCCGACTTCATGGCAATTATCAAGGACATCGCTTCCGACGGCGCCAAGCAGGCCGACTTGCTTCTGGGGCGCGGGGAGAGCGAGGATTGAGTTCAAATGAATCGAACGCTGGATTGAGTCACCTGGTCTTTCATTTCAAAGGTACCGCTTGAGGAGTAGCGAATATGGCTAAGCAAAGTCGACAGAAATTCATCGCCCGCAATCGCGCGCCGCGCGTGCATATCGAGTATGACGTCGAGCTTTACGGCGCGGAAAAGAAAATCCAGATCCCGTTCGTCATGGGGGTCATGGCCGATCTCGCCGGCAAGCAGGAAGATCCGTTGCCTCCGATAGAGCAGCGCAAATTCCTCGAATTCGACATGGATAACTTCGACGACCGAATCAAGGCGATGAAGCCGCGTGCGGCGTTCAGGGTCAACAATACGCTGACCGACGACGAAGGGCAGCTCTCGGTCGACCTGACATTCGAAAGCCTTGACGACTTCTCGCCAGCGGCCGTGGCACGAAAGGTCGAACCGCTACGCAAACTGCTCGAAGCGCGCACTCAGCTTTCGAACCTGGTCACCTACATGGATGGGAAGGCAGGCGCGGAGGAACTGGTGTCCAAGGCCATAAACGATCCCGAGTTACTGAAGTCGCTGACTTCGGCCCCCAAGGCTTCGGACAGCGACGAAGCCGGCAGCGAGAAGGAGAAGTAAGACATGGCGAAGAACAAGGAAACCGCCGCCCAGCAACAGGGTGAAGCACTGGAGCAGGATGACTTCACTTCCCTGCTGCAGAAGGAATTCAAGCCCAAGAGCGAACGTGCGAAAAGCGAAGTGGAATCTGCTGTGCGCACGCTTGCACAGCAGGTCCTGGAGGGCACCGCGCTTGTCTCCGAAGATGCCGTGACCACCATCAATGCGCTGATCGCGGAAATCGATTCGCGCCTGACCGAGCAGGTCAACGAGATCCTTCATCACGAGGAATTCCAGCAGCTCGAGGGCGCGTGGCGCGGGCTGCACTACCACGTGATGAATACCGAGACCGATGAAATGCTCAAGATCCGGGTGATGAACATCACCAAGGATGAACTGGCGAAGATGTTCCGGCGGTACCCGGGCGCATCCTGGGACCAGAGCCCGTTGTTCAAGAAAATTTACGAGGAAGAGTACGGCCAGTTGGGCGGGGAGCCGTTCGGCGCCATCGTCGGCGATTACGTGTTCGATCACAACGCGCGCGATGTCTCCATCCTGAACGGCATGGCCCAGATCGCCGCCGCCGCGCATGCGCCGTTCCTGGCCGCCGCAGGGCCCAACCTGCTGCAGATGGATTCCTGGGACGAGCTGGCAAACCCGCGTGATCTCGGCAAGCTGACGTCCACGCCCGAGTACGCGGCCTGGAACTCTCTTCGCGAGTCCGACGACTCGCGTTACATCGCGCTGACGATGCCCCGTTTTCTCGCTCGCATCCCTTACGGTTCGAAAACCGATCCGGTCGAGGAGTTCAATTTCGAGGAAGACACCGAAGGCGCAGATTCCGGCAAGTACGCCTGGGCCAACTCTGCCTACGCGATGGCGACCAACATCACCAATGCGTTCAAGCAGTATGGCTGGTGCACGCGGATTCGCGGCGTAGAATCCGGTGGTGCGGTCGAGGGTCTGCCGACCCATACCTTCCCCACCGATGACGGCGGCGTGGACATGAAGTGCCCGACCGAGATCGCGATCAGCGATCGCAGAGAGGGAGAACTGTCGAAGATCGGGTTGATGCCGCTCGTGCACCGCAAGAACACCGACTTCGCCGCTTTCATCGGCGCTCAGTCATTGCAGAAACCTGCTGAGTACGATGATCCGGACGCGACCGCCAACGCCAATCTTTCGGCGCGCCTTCCGTACCTGTTCGCCTGCTGTCGGTTTGCGCACTATCTCAAGTGCATCGTGCGCGACAAGATCGGCTCGTTCCGCGAACGCGACGACATGGAGCGCTGGCTTTCGAGCTGGATCATGAAGTACGTCGATGGTGATCCCGACAACTCGTCCGAGGAGACCAAGGCACGCAAGCCGCTGGCCGCGGCCGAGGTTCGAGTGCAGGAAGTCGAGGGCAATCCGGGTTATTACACATCGCAGTTCTATCTGCGGCCGCATTATCAACTGGAAGGCCTTTCAGTCTCGCTGCGGCTGGTATCGCGCCTGCCCTCGGCCAAGGGCGCGTGAGCAGCAACGTATCGGCAAGCAGGAGCTTCTCCGGCCGAATGATCGGCCGGTTCAATCAGCAAATCTGGAGGTAGATCATGGCAGTTGACATGTTTTTGAAGTTCGCGAGCATCAAAGGCGATTCACAGGTTGCCGGTCACGAGGACGAGGTGGAGGTCCTGGGCTGGTCATGGGGTGCGCATCAGTCGGGCACCATGCATCGCGGCAAGGGCGGCGGTGCCGGCAAGGTGTCGGTCAACGATCTTTCGATCACCAAATACGTTGATCAGGCAACGCCGAATCTGTGGAAGCTGTGCTGCAACGGCAAGCATGAGGACGAGGCCGTTCTCACCATCCGCAAGGCGGGCGGGGACAGTCCCGTCGAGTATCTCAAGATCACGCTCGAGGAAGTGCTTGTGGCGAATATGCAAACCGGCGGCTCACAGGGCGAGGAGATCATTACCGAGTCGATCACACTCAACTTCGCCAAGTTCAAGCTGGAGTACACACCGCAGGAACCGGACGGGTCGGCCGGTGCCACGGTCGAAACCGGTTGGGATATCCGCAAGAACGAGGAAGCGTGACGAAACCGGGTCTCGTGGATGGTCGGGTAGCGCTTCTGCCTCGGCAGCGCGCTGCCCGACGATCTCTACGCCTCGCAACAAGCGAAGAAAGCGCTTCGGTCAACCCCGTGACCCGAGCGTTGAGGAGGTGAACAGGTGAATCAGGTCCACGAAATGCTGCAGGCGGGAGACATCGGCGCCGCCGTCGAGCAGGCCACGGGCGATGTTCGTGCGGATGCCGGCAACGTACGCCATCGGGTTCTGCTGTTCCAGCTCTTGTGCCTGAACGGCGACTGGGAAAAGGCCCGGCGCCAGCTGTATGTGCTCAAGGATCTGGATGCCGAGACGATTCCGATGTTCGAGACCTACGATCCGGTCATCCAGTGCGAAATGTTCCGGCAGGCTGTGTTCGACGGCCAGCGCAGCCCGTTGTTGTTCGGTGAGCCGCGCGACTGGCTGGCGACGCTTTGCCAGGCCCTCCCGCATTTCGCCGAGGGACGGCTCGAACAGGGCCTTGAAATGCAGGCCGAGGCGTTCGACCTAGCGCCGACAAGCAGCGGAAGAATTATTGCCGGAGACGGCGCCGATGCTGAAGAATTCGATTGGATTGCCGATGCCGACGAGCGCCTGGGGCCTGTGCTGGAAGTCTTTCTCAAGGGTCACTATTACTGGGTTCCGTTCGAACACATACGCTTGGTGCGGATCGATGAACCCGAAGACCTGCGTGACCTGGTCTGGACGCCGGCCCAGTTTCAGTGGGCAAACGGCGGCCAGGCGGTGGGGTTCATACCGACTCGTTATCCCGGGACCGAGAACGCCACCGACGACAGGCTGAGGCTCAGCCGCATGACCGAATGGCTTGGTGGTGCCGACGAAGACGAAGACGGCCTTCAATTGGGCGTGGGGCAGCGACTGCTCGCCACCGACGTCGGCGACTACCCGCTCCTGGGTATTCGTGAAATCACGATGGGGAGCGCTGCCGAGGCGATTATCGACGCCGCGCCGGAGGCCGGCTAGTGGCCGAGCTTAGCTTCAACGAGCGGCTGCAGCCATCGTTGCTGGACCGCCTTGCCGACGAGGCACCCGACCAGCAAAAAGAGGCGCGAAGCCGGCGGGTGATCAGTCTCGCACGCTTGCGCAGCCTGGTGCGGCGTGACCTGGCCTGGTTGCTCAACGCCGGTCACATGGAGCCGCTGATCGATCTGTCGCCTTACCCGGAGGTTCGCGATTCGGTGATCAACTACGGCATCCCGGATCTGTCGGGCTCGGCAGTCGCCGACCTCGATCGCGAAGAGATCGAACGAATCATCAAGCACGCCGTGTTGACCTACGAGCCGAGAATCCTGGCCAGGACGCTGCGCGTGCGCGCCGAGGTCTCGTCGGACCGCATGAACCAGAACGCCATCGTGTTCGAAATCGAGGGGCAGCTCTGGGCCCAGCCGATGCCGGCCGAGCTGTTCCTGAAGACCGAGATCGATCTTGAGTCCGGCCAGGTCGAAGTTCGCGACGCCGCCGACATGTCCGCCGGCATGCGCGGAGGTCGCTGAACATGGATCCCGGATTTCTCAGGTTCTACAACAGCGAATTGCAGCACCTGCGCGACATGGGTGCCGAGTTTGCCCGTGAATATCCCAAGATCGCCGGGCGCATCGGGCTCGATGAGTTCGAGTGCGCCGACCCGTACGTCGAGCGTCTGCTCGAGGGCTTCGCGTTCCTCGCCGCCCGGTTGCAGCTCAAGATCGACAAGGAATACGAGCGCTTCACCCAGCACCTATTCGAAATCGTGTTTCCGCATTTCCTGGCGCCGGTGCCGTCGATGTGCATCGCGCGCTTCGAGCCGGACATGAACGAAGGCAGCCTGTGCGACGGATTCGAAATTCCCCTCGATACGCCGTTGCGTGGGCGCATCGGACGGGGCGAGCAGACGGCCTGCGAATTTCGAACGCGTCAGAAAGTGGTGCTGTGGCCGATCCGGGTCGACTCGGCCCAGTTTCTGCCGACCCGCGGCGACGTCGCGGCGCTCGGCTTCAATCCGCCCGGCGAGACCCGATCCGGCCTGCGCCTGACGCTCAAGGCCACCGGCGGCTTTAAGTTCAGCGAAATCGACGTTGACGAACTCGAGCTCTACATCAACGGCGCCGGCGAGCGGGTCGCCGTTCTCATGGAGCAGTTGCACGCCGCCAACGTGGGATATTTCGTGCGCGGCTCGGCCAGCGGCGAGAATCGTCAGCGATTCATGCCGCCCGACCGGATCGACATGCCCGGATTCAGGCGCGACGAGGCGGTTCTGCCCTACGGCTATCGATCGTTTCAGGGCTATCGGCTGCTGCAGGAATACTTCGCGTTTCCGGATCGGTTCAACTTCGTTCGCTTCGACGGCCTGGGCTCCGTCGCATCGGCCATCGATGGTGATTCACTCGAGATAATCTTTGTCTTCAACCGCAAGGCCGACAGCCTGGAGAATGCGCTAGATTCCGATAACTTCGTGCTACATTGCGCGCCGGCGGTCAACCTGTTTCCACGTCATTGCGACCGTATCCACGTGTCCGAGCGCGATACCGAGCTGCACGTGGTGCCCGATCGAACCCGGCCGATGGATTTCGAGCTGCATACCGTCACGTCGGTGCAGGGTTTTCGCACTGGCGTCCACGAGGGCGATACCTTCAAACCGTTCTTCTGGTCGCACGATCGTGTGGCCGACCGCGGACACTCTGCCTTCTACACCCAGCATCGCCTGCCGCGCAAACTTTCGGCCCGGCAGCAGCGCGACGGCGCGCGCTCCAGCTATGTCGGCAGCGAGCTCTTCCTGACGCTGGTCGACGGCCGCCATGCGCCTTACGCCGAGTCGCTGCGCCAGGTGGCCGTGGAGGGCCTGTGTACCAACCGCGACTTGCCGCTGCACATGCCGGTCGGCGGCGACAGCGATTTTTCGCTGCTGTCCAGTGCGCCGGTCAAGGCCGTGGAATGCCTGCGCGGACCGACCCGACCGCGGCCGCGCTTCGCCCCGGGCGACACCAATTGGCGGCTGGTCAGCCATCTCAATCTGAACTACCTTTCGCTGCTCAACAGCGCCGAAGGCAACGGAGCGGCCTCGCTGCGCGAGATGCTTGAGTTGTACGCCGATTTGTCGGATTCTTCGATCCGGCGCCAGGTCGAGGGCGTGGCGGCCATCGAGGCCGACAGCATCATCCGCCGCCTGCCGCTGGCTGGACCGATTACCGCCGGGCGCGGAATCGGCATCAGCCTGACGCTGGACGAGAGCGCATTCGAAGGCGTCGGCATTTTCCTGATCGGGCGCGTCCTTGCCGAGTTCTTCGCCCGCTACGCGAGCATCAATTCATTCACCGAGACCCGAGTGGTCTCCACCGAACGTGGGGAGATTGTCCGATGGCCGCTCAAGACCGGTCAACGCATGACGATCTGATCACCCGCCTGGCTGCGGAGCCGTATCGGTTCGGTTTCTTCCAGGCGCTGAGGCGGATCGAGGCCGAAAATCCGGACCGCCCGGGTTTCGGCCGGTCGCGTCGCGCGTCGCAGGACCCCGTTCGGCTCGGGCAGGCCGCCAGCCTGTCGTTCGCCAGCTCCACGCTGGCGGCCATGCAGCCGGCAACCGACGAGCGGCCCGAGCGCCTGCTGCAGAATTTTCACGGCGTGTTCGGTGCCAACGGCCCACTGCCGGTTCACCTGACCGAATACGCAATGGAGCGCCGGTTGCTGAATCACGACCCGACGTTCGAGCGTTTCTGCGATGTCTTCCATCACCGGATGCTGTCGCTGTTCTACCGAATCCGGGCCAATGCCGATCCTGCAATCTGCGAAGACCGGCCGGCCGAAAACCGATTTCGTATCTACGTCGGCGCACTGCTGGGCCTGGGCACGCCGGCGCTGCGCAACCAGGACGCATGCACCGACGAAGCGAAGCTGTTTCACGCCGGTCACTATGCCAATCAGAAACGCAGTCCCGGGGCGCTTCTGGGCATTCTTTCCCAGCAGTTCTCGATGCCGGTGGAACTGCACGAGTTCGAACCCGAATGGCTTGAACTTCCGCCCGACAGCCGGCTGCACCTGGGCATGACGCCGGCTACGGGGCAACTGGGTGTCAACACCGTGATCGGAGCGCGAACCTGGGAGCGACAGTTCCGCTTCGCGCTGATTTTCGGGCCCGTGTCGCGAGAGGCTTTTGAATCGCTGCTGCCCGACCAGCCGGCGCCGGCCCGTCTGGCCGCGCTGGTGCGGAACTTCGTCGGATTTGAATTTTCCTGGGAGTATCGGGTGGTGGTGCATGAGGACGAGCGTCCGGTGGCCTGTCTCGGGCGCTACGGCCAGCTGGGCTGGTCGAGCTGGCTTGAAGGCCGTCAAAGGGATCCTTCGCGCCCCGACTTTTTCCAAGCGCCGGAGCCGGAACCAAGTCCGATGGAGACATTACATGGCTGAGATTTCACGCGTCGCGTTGTTCAACAAGCTCAATCCAACCTGTTACAAGGCGATCGAGAGCGCCACGGTGTTCTGCAAGATGCGGGGCAATCCGTACGTTGAGCTGGTCCACTGGATCCAGCAACTGCTGCAGCTCGAGGATTCGGACCTGAGGCGAGTCATCGATCACTTCGACATCAACGATTCGCGCCTGGCGCGGGATGTCACGATTGCGCTGGACCAGTTGCCGCGCGGCGCCACGTCCATTTCGGATCTTTCCTCGCACGTCGAGGAGGCTGTCGAACGCGCGTGGGTCTGGGCCTCGCTGCTGTACAACGCGAGCAAGGTTCGTTCGGGACACCTGGTGCTGGGCATCCTGCGGACCAAGGGTCTGTCGCATGCGCTGCTGCAGATATCCGACGAGTTCGGGAAGGTCAAGGCCGAACGACTGAGCGACGAATTCAGCGACATCGTTGCCGGTTCGCCCGAAGGACGCGAGGCCGGTGTCGAACCGGATGCCGCCCCCGGCGAGGCGAGCGGCGCCATGAGCCCGGCCGAAATGGGCAAGGCCGAAGCGCTGGCCCAGTTCTCGATCGACCTGACCGAGCAGGCCCGCAGCGGCGAGCTCGACGAGATCGTCGGGCGCGACGACGAGATTCGCCAGATCATCGACATTCTGATGCGGCGCAAGCAGAACAACCCGATCCTGACCGGCGAGGCCGGGGTCGGCAAGACTGCCGCGGTCGAGGGCTTCGCACTCCGGATCGCGCGCGGCGAGGTGCCGCCGATGCTGCAGAACGTCGAACTGCGGGTACTCGACGTCGGCCTGCTGCAGGCCGGCGCGAGTATGAAGGGCGAGTTCGAGAATCGGCTCAAGAACGTCATCCAGGAAGTCCAGGCATCGGCCACGCCGATCATCCTGTTCATCGACGAGGCGCATACGCTGATCGGCGCCGGCGGTGCGGCCGGCACTGGTGATGCGGCCAACCTGCTCAAGCCGGCGCTGGCCAGGGGCGAATTGCGCACCATCGCCGCGACGACCTGGGCCGAATACAAGAAGCACATCGAAAAGGACCCGGCGCTGACTCGGCGCTTCCAGGTGGTCAAGATCGCCGAGCCGTCCGTTACCAACGCCGTGCGCATGATGCGCGCGATTGCGCCGGCCATGGAGCGACACCACAAGGTGCTTGTTCTCGACGAGGCGCTCGAGGCCGCGGTCAAGCTATCCAGCCGCTACGTCCCGGATCGTCAGCTGCCGGACAAGTCGGTGAGCTTGCTCGATACCGCCTGTGC
>JGI12109J20283_10000264_pt1 | contig 17715 bp, 14 predicted proteins | sample ElkSlonscriptome_12_FD_20283 | JGI IMG/M metagenome (IMG submission 20283)
TGCCCCGCGGCAAGCCGCCCCCACCCCCCAAGCCCGCCGACCCCCAACCGCCGCCGCCGCCGTCGATCACGAGCAACCAAACTCGCCCAAAATCGCCAGCAGGTCGTCCGCGTTCACCAGCCCGTCGCCGTTGATGTCGCCCTCGGCCGGACCGCCAGGCGAACCGAAGTTCCCCAGCACGACCAGCAAATCGTCCGCGTTCACAGCGTCGTCCCCCGTCACGTCCGCCGGGCAGTTCTCCACAGCCGCCAGCGGCAAGATCAGGTCCACCACCACCGGCCGGTGGTCCGACGCCACCAGACTCGTGAAGTTGAAGTTCGGGAACCCGACCAGCTCGTCCGGGATCGTCGCCCCCGCCGGCCAGCCCGAATTCGAGCGGAACGTGAACTGACGACGCGCCGTCGCGATCGAGTCCTGCCAGATCAAATAGTCCAGCTTCGACGAACCCTGCGTCGAACGGTCCGACGGGTTCAACGCCATCGTCGCCGTGTCGATCGTCATGTCCGTCCCGTCAGCGTCCGTCCCGTCCGGCGGGCCCACCTGCGTCCCGAACGCGATCCACTCCGCCGGCGCCGCCCCGTCGAACACGTCCTGGTTCAAATCACCGCCCAGCACGATCGGCGTGTTCGCGTCCAGCACCACCGTCCCCGCGTCGTCGATCGACGTGATCCGGTTGTTCGGGTCCGGCGTCACCGTCCCACCGCCGTTGTAGAGAAACCGCAGGTAATACGAGATGTTCTTCGCCGCCACCTCACGCTGCGTCCGATCGTTCGACGAACCACCAGCCTTCAAGTGACCGTTCCCCACCACCACGTCGCCCAGGTACACGTCGTCCGGCAAGTCGATCTCCGCGAACTGATACCCGCGGATGCCCGCCGTCCCGCCGATGTTGTTCCACACCGGGTCCGCCTGCACGAAAAAGTTGTCCGTCGTCGCCGCCCCGAACGCGTCGTTGTTCAAGTCCGCGAACGGATACCGCGACAGCACCACGTTCCGGTTGAAATTGTCCGAGACGCCCGAGATGAACACGTGCGGGAACTGCACGCTCGCGTCGTACTTCGTCACATACGCGTCCACCGTCCCACCGCGGAACGGGTCCGGCCCGCCGAACTGGAACAGCTCGATCGTCGTCGCCAGGTTCGACACGCTGTCCACGTTCCCGTTGTTCCACGGGTTGTTGTCGCCCATCTCCTGCAAAATCAGCACGTCCGGCTTGATCATCGCCACCACCCGCGCGAGCGCCGCCCACGACGTGATTCCGTCGAACTTCTCCGGGTTCTGCGACGCGATCCCGTCCTGCACGTTCCACGTCATCACACGCAGGTCCGTCGCGTCCGACTTCCCCCAGTCACCGTTGAAAGGGTCCCACGCCGCCGCAGCCAGCGGACTCAGGGAAACGAGCGCCGCCAGACAGGCGGTCCGGGCGATTCGACGATTCATAGCGGTCATCCTCACGTGTCCTCACAATCAACATCTCGGCAACCGACGTCCGTGGCCGATCGCTCCTCATCCGACCCACCCACCATCCTCACGCAGCCGCCGAGGCAGCCCATACCCGCACCCCGACAGATGTCACCCCAGCACATTCCCCTTCAACCCGACTGACCCCCCTTCAATCCGACTGACCCCCTCACCCCGACTAACCTCCCGCAGCCCCGCCCTCACAGCCGGCCCCAACCAAACCCGTCCCCAGTCAACCTTCTCGCCCACGGCTGCGAGCACCTGTATACGAGACCAGTCTGCCGCCAATCGCCGCCCCCGACAAACCAAAATCGGCGACGGACCGCAAGGTCCGCCGCCGCGTCTTCGTTCAGCCCGTTTCCGGGCCTCCCGTTCGAGCCGAGTCTCCCCCAAAACACTCAGCCCGACCCGATCAATTCAAAACTCGCCGAGGCTTACGGGCACGTCACGTTCGTGCCGAACGCGCCGAGCACGGCGAGCAGGTCGTCGGTGTTGACCGCGCCGTCGCAGGTCGTGTCGCCCGGGAAGTCGCCCGGGTTGCCCGTCTGACCAAAGGCGCCGAGCACCGCGAGAAGGTCGTCCGTGTTGACCTGACCGTCGCTCCGGCTCGTGTCCGGGCACACCACGCACACCGGCGCCGCGTCGAAGTCCGCGCCGATGTACAGAATCGTGCTGTACGACTCGTCCGGAATCCCAGCGTCGTTCGACGAGAAGTCGTACACAGGGTCCGGGTCGGCGCCCGGCGTCGGACCGAGGTCGTAAATCACCTCCGCCGACACGATCACGCCGCCCGTGTTCCGCGGGTCCGCCGACGAGGCGGCCGTGTTCGGCTCGCCAGCGAAGAAGTCCTGGTTCGCGTTGTGCGACCAGAACGTGCCCGTCGACACCGAGCCGTCCGCCGTCGTCGGGCTCTCAGCGATCGAGAAGAACGGCAGGCCCACCCGGTAGTTCGTCTGCGAGTTCGCGCCCGTGAACACGTCGCCCGAACGCAGCACGATCTCCAAATCCCACGCAGGCTGCGCCGACGACTCGTCGTACACCGCACGCACCAGCGAAACCTCAACGTCAGCCGTCAGCGGGTCGATCGCAGGCGCCTGCGACGGGTCCGCCACCGGCGCTGCCAGCAACTCGACCGGCGCCAGGAACCAGATGTTCCCCGCGTCGTCGATCGACGGCGCCGAGAACGACGGACCGAACGCCAACGCCTGATCGTCCGGCGTGCCCGCACCGAAGCCCAGCGTCAGCGTCGACATGTTCGACAAGAAACCGATCACGTTCCCCATGCCGTCCGTCACCGGCTTGCCGCGAACGCCCACCGCGTCGAACGCCGTGTTCCGCTCGCCCGTCCAAGCGACCAGCCCGAACTGGTTGTTGCCCTGCGCGTCGCGACGAACCGCCGCGATCCCCGACTCCAGATCCGAAAACTCGCCCTCGACGTCCGAGATATACGCCGCCGCCAACAGGTCCCCGTCACGGTCGCGACCGAACGTGATCTGCGACGTCCCGCCCTGCGCACCGACCTGCGAGCGATAGTGCTCGAAGAACACGTTCATCGGCGTCGAACGCGGCCACTTCGCGTCGTTCACCGACGCCGGGAAGTCGATGAACAGGCTCTGCGGCGAACCCAGCGGCAAACGGTTCCCCTGGCCGTCCACGTTCCAGAACGTGAACGCGTTCGTCGGACCGTTCGCGCTCTCCTTCGTCAGCACCGCGATCGCCGAGTTGCCGCCGACACCGTCCACCGCAAGGTCGGGCGACGTCGCCAACGAACCGCGCGCGTCGAACGGCGCGTTCAGCGGGTTCACCGACGCGCCGCCGAAATCGCCGTTGATGTAGTTCGGATCGAACGTGTTCGTCACCAGCGCCGGACCGCCCGCCGATTCGCCGATGATGTTCGGCGCCCCGAACGTCTCAGAGAAGCTGAACGTCGCCTGGTCCTGCACGAACGCCGTCGCCGCCGCATCGGCCGCCGTCGACGGGAACGCCGTCAGCGTGTCGATCGCGTTCACGATCGAACCGTTACGACCCGCCGCGTCGAACAGGATCGCCGAGTTTGGCGTGTCACCGAACCCGCCCTCCTTCACCACCGTGTTGCCGTCCGAGTCCACGCTGCCGAAACCGAAACCGTCGAGCAGCGAGTAGTTGAAGAACTGGCTGTCGCCGCTGGTCGCCGTCACCACGCGCTCGACGTAGAACCGAAGCGGGTTCGACGGATCCACGTTCACGATCGACGTGATGATCGACTCGCCCTGGAAGCCGCCGCCGCCCACTTCCCAGAAACCGATCGCGAACTGGCGCGGCGTGTCGCCCTCGAAGCCGATGAAGCTCGGCGCGCTGTTCTGCGCCGTCGGGTTGATCAGGTCGCCCGTGTTCACGCCGAAGCCCGCACCAGACCACACCGCGTACTGATTCAGCGGCGTGCCGTCCGTGATGTCACGCGAAATCGACTGCGAACGGATCAGCGAGTTCTCGAACGCAGGGTCGATCTTCGACGACTTCACCATCGGCGCGATGCCGAAACGCGTGCCCCACCCGCGCGTCGTGAACGGCGTCAGGTCCACCACATACGCCTTCCGCTGGTTCGCGGGCGAGAACGCGTCCAACGCGTCCGACTGGCCCTGCGGCTGCGTCGCGGGCGGCAGCACGTTCGACGTCGAATCTTGGGCGAACGCCGCGCAGGCGAGGCCCGCAACGGCAGCGATAGCCAGAGCGTTCATGCTCTTCTTCATGGAATCGGTCTCCTCGGGAGAAGGAATTGGAAATCGGCTCTTCAACACGCCCGGCACAAGCCGCACGCTGAGATGAACGGACGCACGGACACCAGCGACGACTTCCTCGAACCACCCGCGAACTCGCAAAGAACGCGAATCACGATCCGAAGCACATTCACTCGCTCGCCCCGCGGGCCCGGCGCAAAGGGCGGCGACCCTCGCGCGCAACGACCCCGCGTGCTCCACTCAACTCACCCCCGAGACTACCCCACGCTCCACCACCCGGCTAGCCGACGAGCGCTCCGAATCCGTTAAGAATCGACGGCCACATCGCCCACAAATCCCCCGACGTTTCGCCGACCACACCGCACGCCGAACACCAAACCTCCACACCACCCCTCGACCCACGTCAACATGGGACGAACGGGCGATCTGGCGAACCAAATCCATGCTCAACTCAACCAACTCGGCGTCTCGTCCAACGCTCGACACACACCACGCCACATCGTCGCGAACGCCTCGTCCGCCCGCGCTCCAGACGCCGACACCGTCCGATCACCGCTCCGCTGCACGCCCGACGCCTCCGACGCCCGCGCCGCCGACTCCCGGCGATAGAACTCAACCTCGAACTCCACCGCACCGCCATCCCCCGACACCGGCAGCTTCCCGTCACGCAACGAACGCACCGCCTGCCGCGCGCCCTCCCGGATCAGCCGCGTCGTCAACGACGGCACACGACACACCGCCGCCGTCGGACCCAACGATCGCTTCGTCCACACGAACGGCCGCTCGCCAGGCAAATCCTCTCCCAACTCCCGCTCCAGATCGTCGTTTCCCACCACCAGACCCAAAGGCACGCCGAACGCCCCCGCCACGTGCGCGTTCGCCGTCACCTCGCCCACCGCTCGACCGCCAAGACGCAGCTCGCTGATCAGCGAACCCACGAACGTATGGCTCAGCGTCCCTCCGAAACCCGCCTTCGAGTGATACCCCACGCAGAACAGCATGTCGAAACCGTGGTCGATCCCCTCCAACTGGCACAGCGGCTTGTTCTCCACGCTCGCCGGACCGATCACCAACTCCGCGCTCGCGTGCAACTCCTCCAGCACCACGTTCCGCATCACCCCGTGTCCGTCCCCCACCACGAAGCTCGCGTCAGCGTCCGCGTCCAGCACGCCCTCGATCGCCGCGTTCACATCACGCGTCAACAGCGACCGCGCCGCCCCGTACCCCGGCTTGCCCGGAAGCAACTGATCCCCGTGCACCACACCCGTCGCGCCCTCCATGTCCGCCGCGATAAACACCCGCATCGTCGCACCTCCACCGCCCCGACCCGATCGCCGCCGAGCCGTCGCCCCGCACCGACGCAAGCCGACGACTCGCCAAACCCCGAGCATACGAACCGCCGACGCTCCCCACACCTACTCCCTGCCCACCACGTCCCCAACCCCCCAAAAACAACCGACGCCCGGCGGCACCGGGCGTCGATCGTCACTGTCATTGCGGTCCGCGCCGTCGGGCGTTCACAAGCGAACCCCGCCGCACGCGGCCGTCGGCGCTGCTGAGGGATCAGCGGCGACGGCGAACCGCGGCCAGACCCGCCAGACCCATCACCGCAGCCGCGCCCGGCGCCGGGATCACAGCCACGTCGTCGATGTACCAGCCGACACGCTCGACCACGGTCGTCGTCGTGAAGTCCCAGGTAATGTTCTGCACGCCCGAGAAGCCCGTCAGGTCGATCACGACCTCACGCCAGCCGTTCGTCGGACCACCGTCACGGAGCGAAACCTCGGTCGCGCCGACGAACACCTTCGCCATGTCGAACGTGTTGCCGCCCGAGTCGAGGAACTCGAAGTACCGCAGTTCCGTCGCATTCGTCAGGTCAAGACCAGCCAGCGTCAGCTTGCTGGTCAGAGCCGGGTTGTGCGCACCGCCGATCACGGTGCCCCAAGCGAAGTCGCCCGAGTTGCCGCCGATCGGTTCCGCACCGCCGAACGGCGCCCCGGCGAACCCATTGGGCGAACCGTATTCCCAGTCGCCGGACCCCGAAAGCCCGCCATCATTCGACTCGAAATCCGAGAAGTAAATCGTTGCCTGCGCAACGCCAGCCATCGCCGCGATAACCGCGGCGCTTGCGAGAAGCTTCATGTCGTCTCCCTTGCGTCTCTCTAGGAAGCAAGATCCATAATCTGTTGGCGTCCATCGGAACGCCGTCTCGAACGTCAATCTAGCCCCATTCACCCAGCCCACAAAGCACGCCGACACCAAAATCGGCAAATTCCACCGAAACCACACAGTCCGGTACGGGTCAACCCTATGTAGCGCATGGCCTTCCGCGACACCTCGCCTTGCCCAGCTTCACGCCCCGCACAACACCCTCAACCCCGCACCCGCCTTTCCGAAAGACCCGTCATGCTCGAATTCCTCATCCGCGCCGCCATCCTCCTCCTCCCCTTCTGGCTCGCTCTCCTCGTCTTCGTCCTCCTCCTCGGCGGCGTCTTCGAGCTCCTCGCACCGTCCATCCGCTCCATGCTCCTCCGCTGCATCGCCCCCGCCGTCGTCGCCGCCCTCGCCGCCTCCGCACTCGCCTTCATCCCAATCCTCAGCATCATCGTCATCGTCGCGAACGGCTTCGCCATCGGACTCGTCGCCGCGATCGCCTGCTTCGTCACCTTCGAAGCTTCCATCGACGACGCCAAACTACTGCTCCCCTTTGCCGCCGCACTCGCCGTCTGGCTCGGGCTCACCCTGTTTCTCACCGCCATGCTCGTTCAAGCCATCGCCGCCTGACCCGCCTCACGATCGCCGCCCCGTCCCCCCCCCCCCCAACCCAGCGCCGCCCACCACAGCCGTACGATCACTCACCCAACCCAACCCAACCCAACCCAACCCAACCCAACCCAACCCAACCCAACCCAACCCACGCCCGCTCCTCCCGTCCGACCCACCCCTCCCCCGCCGCCCACCGAGCCGCCCCGTGACAACCATCTTCGTCGCCATCACCCTCACCATCCTCAACATCCTCGGCGCCGTCGTCACCTTCGTCGGCCTCCCGGGCCATTGGGCCATCATCGCCCTCGCCCTCATCGTCCAACTCTGGCGCGACCAATTCTCTTGGTGGACCATCGCCGCCGCCATCGTCGTCGCCGCCATCGCCGAACTCGTCGAGTTCCTCGCCGGCGCCGCCGGCGCCAAAATGGCCGGCTCCTCCAAACGCGCCGCATGGGCCGCCATCGCCGGCGGACTCCTCGGCGCACTCGTCGGAACATTCGCCCTCGCCTTCATCCCACTCCTCGGCACCGTCATCGGCGCAGCACTCGGCGCCGCCGTCGCCGCCATCGCCTTCGAATTCACGCTCATCGACCGAAGACAACTCGCCCACCTCTCCAAACTCGGCGCCGCCACCGCCGTCTCACGCTTCGTCGCACTCCTCCTCAAAGGCATACTCGCCTCATTCATCGCCCTCATGCTCACCATCGACGCCTTCCTCGGCGCATGACGCTGCCGCGGTTCGGAAATGGACCGCTGGAACGACCGCTCTCGACGATACTTAACGGAGTTGATGGTTTGCTATGCATTCCTCCGCGTTCGTACACTACCTGCCTTGTCTCTTGATCTCCGACGGACATTCGCGAGCGCAGCATGACAGATCCAACGGACAGTGATCGCTCCGTTTCGGCCTACCAGTTCATTTTCGACAGTTCACGCGGTTGGTCCGAGTGGAAACGCGACGCGCTCCGCAGGATCGTGCGTAACAAAGCTCTCACTGAACAGGACCGGCACCAGGTGCTGTCGCTCGCATTAGCGCACCACGGCCTCGCGACTGCCGACCCATCGAACTCCCTTCAGGCGATACCTCTCGCGCAGTCCGACTTCCCGGACAGAACCGTGGCGTCCGACGACGTGCATCTCGTAGGGATTGCGAACGTCGAAAACGTCAACCGTCTCGCACCAGGCCAGGTATTGCCTTTCGGCCCGTCCCCGGGACTCACGGTTATCTTCGGCCACAACGGCAGCGGAAAATCGGGCTACGCGCGGATCTTGAAGCAGGTGTGCCGCGTCCGCGGGCGGCCCGAACAAATTCTTCCGGATGTCATCGACGGCGGCTCCAATGACAAAGCGACTGCCACCATCCAATGGGACATGGGCGGCGAGGAGCGCACCGATCAGTGGACCGATGGAACGCCGTGCTCCCCCGAACTCTCGCGAGTATTCGTCTTCGACTCGCACTCCGCGAAGGACCACGTCGAACGAGACGACGCCGCGTGCTTCAAGCCCGACGGGCTCGACGTGATTCCCTCGCTCGTTGTGCTCTTGAATTGGATCAAGAAGGAAGGGCTCAAGCCGGAGATTGACAAGATCGACAAGGACCACACGCGTCTAGTCACGTCATCGCCCGAAAACGCCGAGCTACGCGAACTCCTCGCCGACCTCCCGAAGTTCGACGAAGACGAGATCCGGCGCCGCGCAGCGTTCTGCGACGAGGATCAACGACGCTTGCACAAACTTGAATCCTCGTTGCGCAATCCAAAGGCCGCCGCAGCGTCGGCGCGAGCCGCCGCTGACCGCGTGCGCGCGTGCCGCGACGCCATCAGATCGTGGCTCGAACGATACGGTCCCTCTACTGGCGATCGAGTCGGAGATGCCGTTCGACGAGTCATCGTCGCGCGCGAAGCCGCGCAACACGCCCGAGGGCTCGCAGCATCCGCCGACTATCTCCCCGGGACGGGCGGCGAGGCATGGCGGATACTCTGGGACGCCGCCCGCGAGTTCTCGCGCGTTGCGTATCAATCAGAAGAGTTCCCGGCGTTGGATCAAGACAGGGTCTGCGTCCTGTGTCAGCAGAGACTCGACGAGCACGCGCGGGTCCGCTTCCGCGATTTCGACGACTTCGTCTCGGACAAACTTCGTGCTTCGCTGGAACAGGCCGAGGCCGCGCTGGCCAAAGTCGCCGAGGAACTCCGGATAGCCCCCCGCCTGACCGAACAAGTCGAACGAGCGGCCGCCGATCTGAATGCTCTGAGACCGACGCTCGGCGACGCCGTAAAGTCGTTCGCCCAGTCGGCTGACGCGTGGACTGAACGTCTCAAGCAGTGTTGCACCCAAAACGAGCTCCCCGAAGGCGATTCGCCGGCCGAACCCGACACTAATGAACTGGATGGCATCGTTGACGAATTGGAGAATCAGACGGCTTCTGCCGCTGCCGCCGCGCGACAGCCCGAGCTGGCCACCCTTCATCGCGAGATCGAGGCGCTGAAATACAAAGCGTGGTTGAGCGATAACCAAGAGCAATTGATTCAGATCCACCAACGCATGCTTCGCAAGCAGCGTCTCGAAGCCTGTCTGCAAGAATGCGACACTCGAGCGATCACCCGGCTGAGCGGTGAGCTTGAAAGCCGTTTGCTATCAGACCGCTTCCGCACTGCCTTTGACAGAGAAGTCCGCGCCCTCTTTGGCAAGTCGGTGCCTTTCGCATTGATGGATGCCAATGCGCAGGGCGAGAAGAAATTTGGGGTTCGAGTCGCAGGAAACAAAGGTCGCAGCGTGAAGGGCGTCGCAAGTGAAGGGGAGGCGCGCGCCCTGGCCATCGCGCTTTTCTTTTCGGAATTGAGTTTGGCTTCGGATCAATCCGCTTTGATTTTCGACGACCCCGTTTCGTCGCTCGACCATGCCTGCAGACGAAAGGTCGCGGCACGCCTTGCCGATGAAGGGTTGCGGCGGCAAGTCATCGTTCTGACGCACAACGCGGGTTTTTTGCGCGATCTAGAGGCGGAAGCGACCGGGCACGGAACGCTGGTGCGCGCCGTACAACTTGACCGACTGGGCACGCGGCCAGGTCGCGTAACGACTGGTTGGCCATGGGATCACGCGAATTGGAAACAGCGAGCGAAGCAACTCCGGGAAGAGATCGATCGCGCTCGACGATTACGCGATAGGGCAGGCGAAAGTGAGTACAGAGAACATGCGGCACGCTTGGCGGCTCACTTTCGCAGCGCTTGCGAGCGAGCAATTGAGAGCTGTCTCTTTGCTCGCATCATTGAACGCTACAGCGGCGAAGTGCAAGCATCGAAGCTGTGGGAAATGTTGTCCGTTCAGGAGCACCATTGGCAATTGATTAGCGACATCTACCGCCAGTGCTGCGATCTGATCGACGCCCACGATAAGGCGGACCATGCGCCCGTCAACCCGGAAGAACCCGAGACATTCGAGAGGTGGCTTGAGAGCATGCAGAAGTTGCACGAAGAAATTTCGGCTGCTCGCGAAGAAAAGCGAAAAGCACGCAAGGAACGCTTGAACGCCTAACCTCTCAAAGCTCCACCACCGCCATATCGCTCTCAACCTCGCTCGAATAGCTCACCTGTTCCACCTCGTCCACCATCGCTCGCAGGTTCAGGTTCGCGCTCGCCATCTTCTGCCGCACCATCGCCGCGTTGAAACGCTCACCGATCGGCGCCGCCACTTCCATCGCCTCCGGCACCTGCCCCGGCTGCGCCTCCGGATACCAACGCACCGTCTCCGCAACGTCCCCAGGCGTCACCTCACCGTCCAGAATCGCGATCAGGTCCAACCCGATCTGCGACTCCGTCCGGCTCACCCCGATCGTCGGGATCGCCTGCTCGAACGCCTGCAACTTGTTGTCCACGTTCTCGAACGTCCCCGCCTTCTCAACCCACGTCGACGCCGGCAGCACCACCTCCGCCATCTCCGTCAATCGGTTCGGCAGCGTGTCGATCAGCACGATCGCCTTCCCCTCCGCCGCGTGCGCCAACTCCTCCGTCACCCACTCGCTCGGATAGTTCCCCGTCGCCACGAACCCCTGAAACTCCGTCGAATCGAGACGACCCAAAAACTCCTCGTAACTCGGCACCGCCCCGCCCGTCATCGCCTCCAGCACGCGACGCACGCCCCGCGCGTTCGGCGCCTTCTCCGCACGAACCGTGTACCCGCCCGGGAACGCCTTGTCCTCGCCCTCCCGCGGCACCGGCCCCACCGCAAACACCGCCTCCTCGTCCAAACGCCGCACCGCCTCCACCAACAAAAACGCGTCCTCGCACGTCAACATCGGCGACACCATCACCGCAAGGTGCTTGCCCTCCAACTTGCCGATCGTCTCCCGATACGCGCGACCCCAGTCCACCTCCTGCTGCTTCCCGAACGCCCGGTCCAGCGGCTGCGTGATCCGATCCTCACGGTGCACGAACTTGTACCCGTACCGGATCTCGTCGCTGATCCACCACTTGTTCACCGCCATGTTCTCACGCGGCTTGATCCGGTACACCTTCCCCTTGTTGTGCTCGATCCAGATGTTGTCGCCCTGCGACGTAATCCCATCGATGCTCGGCGTGCTCTTCAAAAACCACACCCGCTGCGTGAACAAGAAGTCCTTGTCCAGCAGCGCCCCCACCGGGCACAGGTCGATCACGTTCGCCGACAGCTCGTTGTCGAGCGCCATGCCCGGGAAGATGTCGATCTCCTCCTGGTTCCCACGCCCCTCCACGATCAGCTCGCTCGTCCCCGTCACCTCCCGCGTGAACCGCACGCACCGCGAGCACATGATGCACCGATCCGAATACAGCAGCACGTGCCGCCCCAGGTTCTTCTTCGGCTGCTTGACCTTCGTCTCCTCGAATCGCGAAACCCCGCGCCCATACTCGTAGCTGTAGTCCTGCAGGAAACACTCGCCCGACTGGTCGCACACCGGGCAGTCCAGCGGATGGTTGATCAGCAGGTACTCCATCACCGACTTCTGATTCGCGATCGCCTTCGGGCTCGTGGTGTAGACCACCTGCCCGTCCGCCGCCGGCGTCTGGCACGTCGGCAGCAGCTTCGGGATCGCCTCCAGCTTGTGGTCGTTCCGCGGGTTCGGCGCCCACACCTCCGCCAAACAAATCCGACAGCTCGCCACAATCGACAACCCGTCGTGGTAGCAGTACTGCGGGATCTCGATCCCGTGCGCGTTCGCCACCTGCAGGATCGTCTTCCCCTGCTCGAAATCGCAACGCTTCCCGTCGATCGTGATGCTCGGCATGGACACACCCTGAACTGAGACCGGACAAACACCGCCCAAAGACGCGGCCCACACCACGCCCCACCGCAGACCGCCACGGACCCCAATGGTAGCGGTTCACGCCGACCAAGCCCGTCCACCCGGTCAATCCACTCCGGGACGTGGCTGGGGACCCCTTGGCTTTGAATCGGGGACTCCGATACACTACTGCGCTTCAGGAGACGCAGATCATGACCGCTGAGATCGTCGTTGCAAACCCGCTTGGAGTCGCCCTCGCCGCTGACAGTGCAGCTACGATCGAACACGCACACGGACAGAAAGTTTACAACTCTGCCAACAAGCTGTTCCGTCTTTCCCACGCCCAGCCCGTAGGCTTGATGATCTACAATGCCGCTGCGATATCGGGCGTTCCTTGGGAGACGCTCATAAAGGAATACCGTCAGAAATACGGCGATTATCGCTTTGGTACCTTGCAAGAGCACGCGGAAGATTTCCTGGCTTTTGTAGAGGAGCATTCACATCTCCCCAGCTCGACTTTAGATGAGTTCTACTCAGAGCTGGGTGGGATCGCTCTACATGCGAAACAGCTGTTGATCGATTGGGCAGCGGAAACATTCAAGGTCTCGTCGGCCGAGATCGAGGCCAGACAAGCGTCAAAGCGATTATTAGAGATTTTAGAGGATTGTAAGTCACAGTTTCAAAGGTGTCCGCTATTTGAGTCTGCGAAGCCGCATTGGCGATTTGGCGAAATCAAGTCGGCCCGCTTCAAGAGGGTGGTCTCCGACATTGCGGGCAGCGTGTTCACCGACGACTTGGTGTCTAGTGCGGTCGTAAGGACGCTCGTCGAGATCGCCCATGAGATGGCAATCCGCCATACTCCATCCAGTGGCTTTACGGGGATCGTGTTCGCAGGCTTCGGTGCGACGGATCTATTCCCGACGCTGGTCGATGTACACGTTCGGTCGCGAGTGGGAGAGTTTCTCCGGTTGCGTCGAAGGAGTTCCAGCCAACTCTCTCGGAATCACAACGCAGTAATCGCACCGTTTGCGCAAGATGACATCGTTCGGCATTGGATGGAAGGTGTGCATCCGCGTTACCGAGACGAAGCGAGCGCGCGAATCAAGCGGATGGTATCGAGTTTATCTGATGTGGTCGTCAGTGAGTTGGCGAACAGTAGTTTTGCGCAAGCCTCTGCGTTCCGCGCTGCATTAGAAAAAGCGGGGCAGTCTCTTCTTGATCATGCCGAGCGGGACATGCAGGAGTGGCAGCAGAATCAGATGACCCAGCCTATCTTGGATGCTGTCCAGTATTTGCCAATAGATGAATTGGCTGGGCTTGCAGAATCGCTTGTGAAAACGACCGCGCTTCGTCGCCGAATCTCAATGGATATCGAAACGGTTGGCGGTGCTGTCGATGTCGCGGTAATCACAAAGGGTGATGGATTCATCTGGATGAATCGGAAGCATTATTTTGATCGTAACATGAACCCTCATTTTTTTGAACGATCGTCTTGCGGTCGTGAGTAGCTTGGCAATTGCTGCCCTGTGGAGAAAGAACTGCGATGTCGAAAAAGAAAGAAAAGGTGGCGAAGAATATGCTCGAGTTTGAGGAATTATGCTTTCGTACGGGTACTTTGCAGCTTGCGCAACTCCCGGACGGTAAGTGGTCGGTCTGCAGTAGTGGCGCGCGTCCTGAACAGGCCGGAGAGGCGGCAATCATTGACCAATTAAGGCGCGAGATCCATGACGCCATGCAGAGATGAGTCTTTTGTTTCGCAGGTGTCGCAACTATTTGGCCGACCGGGTTGAATTTAGAGACCGTACCGCGCTCCGACCGTCCTGCGCCGTCGCCTCGCTTCTCCGCGACCCGCAGGTGAGCCGATGACCGATCCACTCCTCATCACCTTCCTCGCCGAGCGCGACGCCTCCTGCCCGCGCTGTCACTACAGCCTGCGCGACCTCACCACCGACCGCTGTCCCGAGTGCGGCCTCGAACTCCAACTCGCCGTCAAGTCCGCTAAACCGCTCCTCGGCGCCTGGATCGCCGCCCTCCTCGGAACCGCCATACCGGGCGGATTCAACATCACCTTTTGCACCTTCCTCCTTGTGAGCCTGCTCGTCGACCCACGGTCCTTCTATTGGGACCAGAGCATGCTCGCCACCATCATCCCGGGTGTCGTCGCCGCGCTCACGCTGCCAGCCTTGCTGATCTGGCGCACCGCGTTCCTCAGATGCTCAATTCGTCGACGCTGGCTGATCGGCTCGCTCTCGACCGGAGCGCAAGTCGCTCCATTACTGTGGCTGTTCATCTTCGAATGAACCTGATCTCCTCTGGCCCCGCCGCGCCTCGCTCACTTCTTCTCTTCGTCACTTCGTCTCTTCGTCTCTCCCCCGCTCACTCCACCACCTCCGTCTTCCCTCCCTTCTCCAGCACCACCAACAAATACCGCAGCGCATCCACCGCATGGTCCGGGCCGTCCTTCACCGGCTTCCCGGTCGCCCGGTCGTACCGGTACGACCGCATCGAGCGGATCAGCTCCACGCACCGCGGGTCCACCGTCAGCAGCGGGCGGTGCCTTTCGCCCGACCCCGTGCCCCGCTCCCCGCAACGCTCGCCCCCGTCTCGCGTTCGCTCCGCCGCCGCTTCCTCGATCAATCGCGACCGTACCAGCCGCACGCCGTCGTCCACCAGCGTCCGCTGATGCCGCACCGTCAGCCCGCTCTCGGCCAGCATCTGGATCGGCGATACGCCCGTCTGGTCGTTCCGCTGGCTGCCCGCTGGGTCCACCGCTACCCACGCCAATCCCTCCCCGCCCGGCACGGCGTCCAGCGCCGGGTGACGACGCAACGCCAGCACATGCGCCGGCAGCAGCACATCGCTTGCCGCGTACTCACCGATCACATGCACCGGCGCTCGCCTCCGAAGCGAGTCCTCGGCCGCCGCGCCCGCGTCCGAACCGCCGCGCGTGCCGCGCTTGATCACCCGGAACGTCTCCGAACGCTCCGTCACCGCGAACACCACCACCGTCGGCGAACGCAGCCCGAAGTCCATCCCCGCCACCAGCACCGGGTCGCGAAGCGACGGCCAGGCGCGCCGAACGTGCCGCGCCTCGTCGAACTCCGGCAACACCGCCAACTCACCCGCCCCCCGCTCGCGCGGCGGCTCGCACAGCATCTCCGTCCCCCAATGCTCCGCCGGCGAACGACCCTTCAGCGTCAACGCGTCCGCCACCGACACATGCCCAGGCTCCTCGGGGTCCACCCCCTTCGCCGCCCCCCGGCACTCGTCCCACAACCCGCACCCGTCGCACGCCCGCTCCTCCCCGCACCGCTCCAAGACGTCTATGACCGACCACCGAAACACCGCCCGCCCGCGCGCCTCTCGCCTCACTCCGTCTCTTTGTCTCTCCGTCTCTTCGTCTCGCTCCCGTTCCCCTTCGTCGCTCCGTCGCTCCGTCGCGTCGTCGCTTCCGATGAGCCGCCCCATCACTCCATCGACCCGATGCCACGTCGAGAGCGCCTCCACCGCGCCCCACACCATCCGCCCGCCGAGTTCTTCCGACCGCGTCGTGTACTGCGCCGCGTGCCAGACGTCTTCGTCGAACAGGTCCACTTCGTCGCAGCGCAGCTTGTGCGGCCGCGTGCCGCGCACCGACGTGTGCGACTGCGACAGCACCTCCGCCCGCGAGCCGTTCGCCAGCAGCACCCGCCGCTCGGTCAGCGGCTTGCTCACCTCCGCCGACAGCAGACCCGCCAACTCGTCGCGCTCGAACAGCGCCTTGAGATGCTCGTGCATCCGCCGCGACTGATCCAACGAGCCGCCCAGAATGCGCACCTCCACCCCCGGCTTGAAGATCAGGTCTAACGCCGTCGCCACCGCCGCGTAGAACGTCTTGCCCGCCCCCCGCGCCGCCCAGATCACCGCGTCCCGCGGCGGCGCCGACCCCGCACGCATCTTCGCCTCCGTCGGCTCGAAAAACGCATGACACAAATAATCGAACGGCGAGCAATGCCCCCCGACCAGCGGCTCGCGCGGCGTCACGATCCCCAGCGCCACCCGCAGCCACGCGTGCAACTGCGCGGGCGACTCGGGCCGCACCGCCGTCAGGCTCCGCCGCACCGACACCGGCACCTCCACGCCCCAACCGCTGCCGGCGTTTGATCCGTCCTTTCCATGCATCGAGTTCACGCCGCACCTCCCGCAACGCCCCCGGCGCCCGTCCGCTCCCCGCCCCCGCTCGCCCCGCCGCCACCCGCCCCGTCGCCGCCGCCGCCACCCGCGCCGCCCCCGGCGCTCCGGTCGCGGCGCTTCTCGCCCAACGCCTCCAGCATCGAGCACACGCGAGCGATCTCCGCCTTGCTCGGCGCCGGGCCGTCGGCCTCGGCCCTCGCCTCCGCCTCGGCGACCGCTTTGTCGTCTTCGCCGGCCGCCTTCGCCGCCAACGCCGCGAATGCCACGCGACCCAGATGCGGCATCAACGCCTTGACGATGTCCAGGTCCAGCTTGTCCGGCTCGGCGATCCGCAACAGCTCCGCCGCCGCGTCGTCGGCCTCGTCCGCGTCGATCCCGCCCGATTCGTGCCGCATCGCCAGACGCGACGCCGCCTTCATGCACGCCTGCTGAGCCAGCGAGCGCGTCATCCGGCTGTGGAACACCTCCAGCGCCTCGGCCAGTTCCGAGGCCCGCGCGCCCGCGGCCCAGCGGAGAAACGCCTCCAGGCTCATGCCGTGCCGACCCGCCAGCGCGGCCAGCCCGCCCGAGCCGCTGCCCGGCAGGCCCGCCGCCGCCGAGCGCGGCCCCGTCGCCCCGCCCGACCTCGCCCCCGATCGCATGGCCCACTCGATCGCGCCGAACAGCATCACCAACGCCCGGTCGCCTTCCGGTTCTTGCGCGCCCGATGCGGGCGGATTCGGCATGTTCTTAGATTCATCCATGGCGGTGCGCACCTTCCGTATTGATGTCGTTCTGAACGTTCGGACGGGTCGTGTCGCCGGGCGAAGGCGCCCGATCGCCCGGCGTGAGGCCGAGCGCGGCGAGCAGGGCGGTCCGGCGGTCGCGGCCGTGCGGACGCAGCGCCCCGAGCACCGCGGCCCGCTCGGCGCCCGTGAGGAACACGGTCAGCGCGTGCGGCAGCGCGGCCGCGTCGCGCACCGCCGGCTTCGGTTCGCGCGGCGCGCCGGCGGATCGGCGCGGTTGGTCGGCCGTGCCGCGCGACGCGCCGCGTTTGGTCGATGGGGTCGATCGGCGCGATGAGCGCGCAGGATCGCCCGAGCTTCGGCCGGCGCTCCGGCACTTACGGTTCGTGGATGTCGGCATCCGGTCGGATCTCCCAACCTTCTCCAGCCTCCGTGCGCTGTCGGTCGGTCGATGCTCTCTCTCTCTCTCTCTCTCTCTCTCTCTCTCTCTCTCTCTCTCTCTCTCTCTCTCTCTCTCTCTCTCTCTCTCTCTCTCTCTCCCTCTCTCTCTCTCTCTCTCTCTCTCTCTCTCTCTCTCTCTCTCTCTCTCTCTCTCTCTCTCTCTCTCTCTCTCTCTCTC
>JGI12109J20283_11164889_pt1 | contig 17715 bp, 13 predicted proteins | sample ElkSlonscriptome_12_FD_20283 | JGI IMG/M metagenome (IMG submission 20283)
ATGGAGCGTGGCGGCCTTGCCCTTAACGTCGCCGATCTGCTCGTAAAGCTTGAGGGATTCCTGCCAGAGTTGCAAAGCGCGGTTGATATCGCCTTGTTGGGCGATAACGCCAGCCATATGATTGAGCGTGGCAGCTTTGCCTTCAATGTTACCGATCATCTCTTCCAGCTTGAGGGATTCTTGCCAGAGCTGCAAAGCGCGGTTGGTATCGCCTTGCTGGGCGATAACGCTAGCCATCTGGTGAATGGTGGCGGCTTTACCCTGAATATCGCCAATCCGCTCTTCCAGCTTGAGGGATTCTTGCCAGAGCTGCAAAGCGCGGTTGATATCGCCTTGCTGGGCGATAACGCCGGCCATCTGGTGAGTGGTGGCGGCTTTACCTCGAATGTCGTTGACCCGCTCCTGAATCTCGAGGGCTTCCCGCCAGAGTTGGAGAGCACGCTCGATATCGCCTTGTTGCGCGATACTGCTAGCCATATTGGCGAGTGTGGCGGCTTTGCCCTGGTCATCGCCGATGCGCTCCTGGATCTCAAGGGATTCTCGCCGCAGTTGAAAAGCATGATCAATGTCGCCTAATTGAACGATCACCCTCGCCATATTATTGAGTGTGGCGGCCTTTCCCTGCATGTTACCGATTTGTTCCTGGATCCCGAGCGATTCCCGCCAGAGTCGCAAGGCGTAGTCAATATTGCCTTGATCCGCGACGACATCAGCCATCTCGTGGAGGGTCTCTGCTTTTCCCCGCATATCACCGATCCGTTCATAGAGTGGAAGGGAATCTCGCCAGAGTTGCAGGGCTTGGTTGACTTCGCCCTGTTGCGCTAGCAAAAGTGCCAGATCATGTTTGAATCTGAGCACTTCCCTGTTACTGTCGGTTCCCGCCTGTTCGGCTTCCCGGATCAAACTCTCGAGGGTATCCATTCGGCGGCGTTTCTCCGCCACGTGAAGGCTGAGTAGTCGAAAATTATCCGCCGGCGCATGATCGACTATTGGTGCGGAAAGTATTCCTTCCGCAGCTTCAAATTCATACACCCCACTTCGCCAGTCGAAAAAATCCGGCGCCTCCCGGGCAACCAGATTCAGGGCGAAATCCGGTAGCCAGAACACCAGCGATCGCTTCAGTCGGCTCAGTGCGCCGCGCCGCCAGTTCAGTTCTTGAAGCACCCGATGCTGGAGTGTTTCATCCAATCCGGACAGGTAAAGCTCCAAATCGAGAACAAAAACCACCGGTGCGGGATTGTCCGATATCACTTCCTGAATCTGGGTATCGATGAGTCTTTCAGGGTCGGCGGCGATATGCACCACGGCTATCGGTCTGCTGAGTTTTTCCTGGACGGTACCAATTAATTTATCGCGCAGAACCCGGGTATTGCAGCGCGCAAAGAAGATGCCGCTACCCCGGTTTCTTCGCAACGCCCTGAGGAGTCGAACCAGTTCCGGCTGATCGGTGGCCAGGGTACTGGAAGTGTCACTGGCTGCTGGGTTGATCGCCATCTTCAAGCGCCTCCTCCACCCAGGGTAAACGCTGCAAGGCCGGGTGCAGGGCTGCCCATCGTTCGCCATTCTGATATTCATGGATCAGGCGCAGTTGCAGCGGTCTGGAAAACATAGTGTCGGCCGTGACACGCTGATGTTTCCGCACATAGCGCAACGATTCGAAATCCGCCTCGCGCAGGAAACGGTCGAACTCCCTCACATACTGCTGGATGGCGGCTTCCACATCCACACGGGTGATGACATCGTCCACCCGATCACAGGCCATGCGAATCAGGCGCATCAGATCCCGTACCGCGCCGCCGCTCATGGCGATCAGGTCGTCCACTAAATCCGGATTCTCGAACAGCAGATCCAGCCGCACGCGCCGGGCCACCAGATTCCTGAGCGCCTGCTTACCCTCCACCGTCTGGTATTTCACCATGGGCAGGACGATGGCGGGATCGGTGAAGGTATCACCGAGATTGGCGTTGAAAACCAGGGATATGGGAATGGTGTAAATGATGTGACAGCGGGGTGCTTTCAGTTGCTCGGCGTGTTCGACGAAGATCACACCGTGGTTGGATTGGCCGTGATCCAGCTCCCGGAAGTGCATCTTCTCCAGGCCGTCAACAATCACCACCAGATCCTCGAAACCCGCTTTTTTGATTCCCTGGCGGGCGCTGAACAACAATCCGTTCAGGCGGTCGATGAAGACCTTCAGTTCACGCTCCAGAACCCTGCGGATGGTCTGGCGATAGCTGCTGCCACTGGCGATCTGGCTGGTGAGATTGGCCAGTAGCTTGCCGAGTAACGGTATCTCGACACCTGCTTCCGCCTCGGTTTTGAGAGTGCCATCCAGGGACTTATGGCGCTCCTCGGACTCCTCCACATCGGCGAACCAGTGCTCCAGTTCCGTGACGAGTTTCTGATCGAGCCCGATCTGCGCTTCCCGAAGTTTCTCCTCCACTGCCCTGGCAATGGCCAGCAGGATATCCAGATACTCCAGATCCCCGATGTCGAGCAGTTCTTCCACGTCCAGGTAAACGGAAAAAAACCGTTGTTCTCCAAGACGCTCCCGGAGACGAGACAATTCCGTGGTTTTACCGCAGCCCCGATGCCCGGTAAGGAGTTGCTGATGAAAATCCCTGCCCCGGCTTACCCGGCGGATACGCCGGGCGATGATCTCCGCGATATTGCCGCCACCACGGACCAGATTGAGATCCTGGTAACGCTCATCGCCAGCGGGTAACGCCTCCTCGGGATCACAGGCGTTATAGGCATCGTCGACGTTGTTTACCGGGTAGCGCATGGTCGTTGGTTTCCTCGGATTTCCTGCTGCGTTCAGTGTAGCACTCGTCCCCCATGGCCCGTTAAAAGCCACATTGCGCCTCCGATTACCATCGGGTCGCCCACCACCTCATTGCCTATCCGCGAACGCCCGGGGATCGAACAGCCACTCCTCCCCGCCGACGATGCCAATCAGGGCTCTCTGCGTGGCCGGAATGACCTGCGCCGGATCGTTCAACCGCTGACCGCTGAACCACCCGGCCACCCGATCCTCGGCCAAACCGCGCACCTCGGCGCAACGGGCCAGCAGCATGAGGGCGTTGGTTTGCAGCGCCTCCCGGTCGGGATGCTCCCCACCGCGCTCGTTCACCAGCAACAAGGTCGTCGCCGCGATCAACGGCGCCGCCTCGTGCGCCGCGCCGAGCCGGTCCAGCAAGGCCCGGGCGAGACCGATCACGCTGGCTATGGGTACCCGCACGAACAGGCACAACCAGAACGCCTGGGTCAGATGGGCGGCGCTGCCCTCTCGGCCTGCCTCGCCCAGCATGCCGAGATTGCCGAGCACCGTGGTCAGTTCCGGCCAGGCGTGGTCGCTGGCCAGTTGTCGGGCCGCCGCCAGGTAATGGGTCCGGGCCTGTGCCACGTCGCCCTGGCTGTCGGCCTGCCAGGCTTGATGGATGAGGGTGGGAATGTCTTCCTTCACGTCGCTGAACTGTACCTCGGTGGGTAATGCCGGTGGGTGGGCGTGTAGGGTGGGTCAGGTGCTCCAGCACCGTAATCCACCTTTCGGGGGTGGGCCACCATCGCCGGACGCTGCCTTCGTTCCTGGATGGTGGGTTGCGTCGCCCCGGGGGCTCCTGACCCACCCTACAAGAGGGGGTGGGTTCGGGCAATGCTCAGGGGGCGGCGGCAAAACCGGCCAGTAGCGCGTTGAAACGGTCCGGGGTTTCCAGGAACACGCAATGACCGGCGTCGGCCACCGTTTCCAGCCTCGCTCCCGGAATCATCCTGGCGATCCGCGCGCCGCTTTCCGGGCGCACCACCGTGTCCTGTGCCCCATGGATCACCAGGGTGGGCAGCGCCACGGTGGGCAGCAGATCGTCGAAATCGCACACCCAGCCCAGCATCGCCCGCCGGGTGGCAGGGCTCACCCGGGCGTTGACGGCGAGCATCAGGTCGGCATGCTCCCGGGGCAGGGGACTGGCGACGCACGCCTCCAGAAACGCCCGGGTGGCGGGGATGGACACGGCCGGGTCGTCTTCCACCATGGCGGGCAGGGCGGCGCTCCCCGGCCCCAGCAGGGCACGGCTTTTCTCCGTGCCGCCGCCGCCAGTGGCGCCCACGAACACCAGTCCCCGCAGCCGTGCGGTGCCGTAGCGGCGCACGTACTCGCAGAGAATCCGCCCGCCGTAGGACCAGCCCACCAGCACGGCGGGACGGCCGGCAGCGAAATTCACCAGCGCCGATTCGAGATCGGCGGCCCACGCGGCGCCGTCGGCGTAACTCTCCGGCGGTCCCCCGGCGGAGGCGCCGTGGCCCCGCAGGTCCACCGCCACCAGCCGGAAGTGTTCGGTCAGTATCGAATCCAGTTGCGCGATCCAGGCCAGCGCCCCTTGCGAGAAGCCATGCACGAGAACAATCGGCGGGGCATCCTCCGGGCCGGCCAGTCGGGCGGCCAGGCTCACCCCGCCCGCGCCCGGAAACCGTGTCAGCCGCCCGGCGGAAAGCGCCTCAGCCGCCGAGGTAGGCATGGCGCACCCGGTCGTCGCGTGCCAGTTCCCGGGCATCGCCCGCGATCACCACCTCGCCGCCCCGCAGCACGTAGGCCCGATCCGCCAGCGCCAGCGCCATGGTGGCGTTCTGCTCGACGATGAGCAGGGTCAATCCTGCCCGCTTCCAGGTCTCCAGGATCTCATAGACCCGCTCCACGAACAGCGGCGACAGACCCATGGAAGGCTCGTCGATGCACAGCACCCGGGGCCGTCGCATGTAGGCCCGGGCCATGGCCAGCATCTGCTGCTCGCCGCCGGACAGGGTGCCGGCGATCTGGCGGCGCCGCTCGGCCAGGCGCGGGAACATCTCCCAGGCGGCGTGGAGATCCCGTTCCAGTTGGTCGACCGGGCGGTCGCGGCGGGTGTAGGCGCCCAGGCGCACGTTCTCCTCCACCGTCATTTCCACGAACACCCGCCGGCCCTCGGGAATGGAGGCGAAGCCGAGATTGATCATTTCCTGGGGCGGCAGGCCGTCGGTGCGCCGACCCTCGAAGTGGATGGTGCCGTTGCGTGGCCGCACCAGCCCCAGCACGGATTTCACGGTGGTGGACTTACCCGAGGCGTTACCCCCCAGCACCACCACGGTCTCACCCGGGTTCACCGTCAGGCTCACGTCGAACAGGGCCTGCACCGGACCGTAGTACACGTCGATGTGGGCCACCGTGAGCAACGGCTCAGGCACGGTTTGTCTCCTCCAGGAGCAGGGCGCCACTGGCAGCGCGCTTGCCGAGATAGGCCTCGATCACCCGGGGATCGTCCAGCGCCTCCTCCGGGGTCTCGTCCACCAGCACCGCGCCCTGGTTCATCACCACCACCCGGTGGGCAAGGCGCCGTACCACATGGAGCTTGTGCTCCACCAGTACGATGGTGAGGTCCGGGCGATCGGCGTGGAGTTGATGGATCAGTTCGGTGAGTTCGGCGGTCTCGGTGGGGTTCATACCGGCGGTGGGTTCGTCCAGCAGTAACAGGCGCGGCTCGGCCACCAGCGCCCGGGCGATCTCCAGGCGACGGCGGTTGGCGTAGGACAGACCAAACGCCGGGCTGTCTCGGTGGGGCCAGAGGCGCTCGCCGAACAATTGCAGCACCTGCTCGGCGCGGGTCTCCAGGGATCTGAGTTGCTCCCGGTAGGCCCGGCGGTGCAGCAGCACGTCCAGCAGTTCCCGGAAGGGGCCGCGCCGGTGCGGCCAGCGCCCGCCGCCCAGGAGTTCCGCCTGCACCCCCACCATCACGCTGTCGAACACCGACAGGCCCGGAAACACCCGGCTGGTCTGGAAAGTGCGGGCCACGCCCAGTGCGGCAATGGCCTCGGGTTTGCGGCCGGTGATGTCGTGGCCGTCGAAGCGGATGTGGCCGCTGTCGGGCCTGAGAAATCCGGTGATCAACTGGATCAGGGTGGATTTACCGGCGCCGTTGGGACCCACCACCGCCAGCAACTGGCCCTGGGGGATCTCCAGGCTCACGTCGTCGGTGGCGGTGAGGCCGCCGAAGTGGCGGGTGAGGGACTGGAGTCGCAGGTGTACGGGATTTTCCATCATAATACTACCTGACCCCGGCCAGTCCCTGGGGCCTGAGGCGCAGCAACACCAGCAGCACCACCCCGTAGGCGATCATCCGGAAATCGTCGGCACCGCGCAGCACCTCCGGCAACAGCGCCAGCAACACGCCCCCCAGCACCGCCCCGGTGAGATTACCGAGCCCCCCCAGCACCGCCATGGAGATGAGGATAATCGAGGTCTCCAGGATGAAGCTGTCGGGACTGACGAAGTTCTGCAAAAACGCAAACTGCGCCCCGGCCAGCCCCGCGCAGAAGCCGCTCACCCCGAACACCATCACCAGATAGCGGATCACCGGCAGGCCCGCGCCGTGGGCCGCCGGACGATCCTCGCGGATGGCCCGCCAGGCCCGGCCGATGGGCGAGCCGAGAAACAGCGTGGCGATGGCCAGCACCAGCGCCAGCAGCACCAGCGCCAGGCGAAACTGCGCAGCCAGCGAGCCCATGTCGAGATTACCCAGCAGCAGCAGTGGCGGGCGCGGCACCCCGGGCAACCCCATGGGACCGCGGGTCACGGCGATCCAGTTCAGAAACAGCAGATACCCCACCTGACCGATGGCCAGCGTCGCCAGCGCCACGGTGTGGCCGGAGAGCTTGAGGGTCGGCACCGACACCAGCATCCCCGCCAGCGCGGTGACCACCGCCGCCAGCAGCAGCGTCGGCTCCGCCGGCAACCCGAGGCGTAGCGTCGCCAGTCCCGCCGCGTAGGCGCCCACCCCGAACAACGCCGCATGACCGATGGACACCACCCCCGCCGAGCCGCTGAGCAGTGTCAGGCTTACCGACAGCATGGCGAATACCAGGCAACCGGTGCCCACCTGGAGCACGTAGGAGGATACACCCAGCGACGGCAGGATCATCAATAACGCCAGCACCACGAGCCAGCCGGTCAGCGGCAACTCCAGCACCCGGCTGCGTACCCGCGCGGTGGCCCCGGCCAGGCTCTGGATGATGGAGGTGGTGGGAATCCCGCCGGAGGCGCCGCTGGCTCCGCCCAACGCATCCAGTCGGTTACTGCCCAGCAGCCCATGAGGTCGCAGCACCACTACCACAAGCAGCGCCGCGTAGGCCACCAGATCCCGGTAACCCTCGCCGGCATAGCCGCTGGCCAGACTCTCCAGCACGCCCAGCATCAGCCCGCCCACCACCGCCCCGGGCAGGCTCGCCAGTCCACCGAGGAGGGCGGCCGCGAATCCCTTGAGCCCGAAGGGAATGCCCATCTGCGGAAACACGCTCTGGTAGTACATGGCCACCAGCACCCCGGCGATGGCCCCCAGCGCCCCGGCCATGGCAAAGGCCAGCCGGCGCATGCGATCCACCGGGATGCCCATCTGCGAGGCGGCTTCCGGATCCTGCGCGGTGGCGCGTAGCGCCTGCCCGGTCCAGGTGCGGCGCAGGAACCACCACAGCCCCGCGACGATGACCAGCCCGGTGGCAAACGCCGCGATATCCACCCCGGTGATGAAAGCCCCGCCCACGAACCACACGTAGGCTTGCAGGGGGCTGGGGAAGGGCTGCATCTCCGCCGACCAGACGATCTCCGCCACGGTGTCGAAGATCACGGCGAGCGCTAGCGTGGACAGCAGCGGCGCGATGTAGGGGGCGTTACGCAGGGGTCGCAGCGCCAGCCACTCGATCAGCACCCCCACCAGCGCGGTGAGGCCGATGGAGACCAGCGCCGCCAGCCAGATGGGCAGCCCCAGCCCCACCCCGGTGAAGGCGAAGAAGGCCCCCAGCATCACCAGCGCCCCTTGCGCGAAGTTGATGATGTTGGCCACCCCGAACACCAGGGAAAAGCCAATGGCGATCAGGGCGTACACCGAGCCCAGGGCCAGACCGTTGAGGATCTGGCTCAGGAATAGACCGATCACCGGTCCGGTTATCCGCCTGGCTCAGTTCTGCTCGTAGAGCTGGTACTCGCCGTCGCGGATCACCAGCAGGGTCATGGGCTTGCGGGGGGTGCCGTCGACGAAATCGGTCTCCCCGGAAACACCCTGGAAGGGCGGCAGGGCGTCGATGGCGTCGCGCAGGCTCTGACGGGTCAGTGCCTCGCCGCTGTCCAGCACGGTGCGGGCGGCCTCGGCGGTGATGGCGATGGCGTCGTGGGCGAACGCCGCCCACTGGTCGGGCCGGCGTCCGTACTTCTCCTCGTAGGCGTCGGTGAATTCGGCCTTGCCGGGATCGTCCGGGAAGAAATAGGTGCTGGTGACCACGCCCTCGGCGGCGCCGGCCGCCAGGTTCACGAACTCCGGGTTGTAGAGCGGATCGGCGCCGCCCACCGGCACGTCGATGCCGGCCTGGCGGAGCTGCTGCATGAAGATGGCCGAGGGCTGGTAATGGGAGGCGATGAAAATGGCGTCCGGCGCCAGCGCCCGGATCTTGGTGATCATGGAGCGGAAATCCCGGGCCTGCGGGGTCATGGCCTCACTCAGCACCACCTCGCCGCCCAGCTTCTCGATCTCCGCTTGGGTGGCCTCGGCCACGAAGATGCCCCAGTCGTCCTGGAAGTAGGGAATCGCCACGGTTTTCGCGCCGAGTTTATTCACCATCATGTCGGCGTTCAGCACCGCCACGATGTCCTGGGTGTTGGGCATGCGAAACTGATATTCGCTGATCTTGGTGAAATCCGGATGCGAGGAGGTGGGGCTCACCTGGGGCATCCCGGCCTCGGCGAACACCTGGCCGGCGGCGATGGAGGCGGTGCTGGTGAAGCTGCCGATGGCGGCCAGCATGTCCTCGTCGGCCACGAAACCCTGGGCGATGTTGGTGGCCTGCAGCGGATCGCCGCGGTCGTCCTCCATCTCCACCACCAACTCGCGGCCGGCAATGCCGCCGGCGGCGTTGGTCTGTTCCACGAACAGCTCTATGGCCTCGCGAAAGCGCTGGCCGTTGGCGGCGAACTGGCCGGTGAGGGGACCGAGGAAGCCGAACTTGATGGGCTCGGCGGCCTGCGCGGACAGGGCCAGTGCCAGGGCGGCACCGGCGAGCAGGTGGCTCAGGCGGACTGTCATGGGGCTTACCTCTACTCTGCCTGGCGCCCGGGGGCGCCTGATGGTTATGGTTACCGGCGAAGTATAGGAAGCAAATCCACCCCACGCACGGCGCTACTCGCCGGCCACGGTCATTCCCTCGATCAGCAGCGAGCCGCAGCGGATCCCGCCCCGGGTGTCCACGTCGTCGCCCGCCACCTGGATGGCGCGGAACATCTCCTTCAGGTTACCCGCCACGGTGATCTCCGCCACCGGATACTGGATCTCGCCATTCTCCACCCAGAAGCCCGCCGCGCCCCGGGAGTAGTCACCGGTGAGGATATTGATGCCCTGGCCCATGAGCTCGGTCACCACCAGCCCCCGGGAGAGATCCTTCACCAGGGTCTCGAAACCGGGGCCGGTGGGCTTCACCACGGCGTTATGCACGCCGCCGGCGTTGCCGGTGGTTTCCATGCCCAGGCGTCGGGCGGAGTAGCTGTCCAGCACATAGCCCTGGAGGATGCCCTGCTCGACGATGTGGCGGGGTCGGGTGGCCACGCCCTCGGCGTCGAAGGGCGCGCTGCCCAGCGCCCGGGGCAGGTGCGGCTCTTCGCGGATATCCAGAAACGCCGGGAAAATTTGCTCGCCCAGCTTGTCCACCAGGAAAGACGACTTGCGATACAGCGCACCACCGCGAATGGCGCCCAGGAAATGCCCGATCAGCCCCCGGGCCACCTCCGGCACGAACAGCACCGGCACCTGGCAGGTCTTCACCCGGCGCGGATCCAGGCGGCGCAGGGTGCGCTCGGCGGCGCGCCGACCCACCGCCACGGCGTCTTCCAGATCCCCCGCGTGGCGGGCCACGCTGTACCAGTAATCGCGTTCCATGCGCCCGTTACTGCGCCCGATCATGGTACAACTGAGCATGTGCTGGGTGCTGGGATAGCCGCCCGCGAAGCCGTGGCTGTTACCATAGTAGGCCATGCCGGCACTGCTGAACACGGTGGCGCCGTCGGAGTTGTCCAGCCGGGTGTCCAGCGCCCGGGCGCTGTCCTCGCAGGCCAGTGCCAGCTCAATGGCCGCCTCGCTGGACAGCTCCCAGGGGTGGTACAGATCCAGCGCCGGGATCTTGCTGGCCAGGCGCGCCGGGTCGGCCAGCCCCGCGCAGGTGTCCTCGGCGGTATGGCGGGCGATGGCGCAGGCGGCGGCCACGGTCTCCTGGATGGCCCGGGGTTGCCAGTCGCCGGTGCTGGCCGAGCCCTTGCGTTGGCCGAAGTACACGGTGACGCCGAGGCTGCGGTTGCGATGGTGTTCCAGGGTCTCCACCTCGCCGAGGCGCACCGTCACCGACAGCCCGGTGTCGGCGCTCACCGCCGCCTCGGCGGTGCTGGCGCCCTGGCGCTTCGCCTCGTCGAGGATGGCGGCCACCAGCGGCGCCAGCGTGGTCTGGTCGGGCAGGCGGGTGGCTGGCTGAGCGGTCTCTGACATGGGCATTTCCCGAATTCTGGCGTTGATATTGACGTTGTGGTAGGAGCGTATTCGCTATGAGCATGGATCCCGAGAAAAGTGCAGCCGATGGGGCTGATCTGCGCCCCAGTAAAAGCCAGCGCAAGCGTGAGTCGCTGGCGCTCCAGGATATGGGGGAGCGGCTGGTGAATCTGCCCGCCGGTGAACTCGCCCGGGTGCCGATGCCGGCGGATCTGACCGAGGCGGTGGCCGAGGCCCGCGCCATGGGGCGCGACAGCGGGCGACGCCGGCAGTTGCGCTACATCGGCAAGCTGCTGCGGGAGATGGATGCCGAACCCATCCAGGCGGCGCTGGGTGCGGTGGAGGGCGACAAGAGCGCCGCCGCCGCCCACCACCGGATGCTGGAATCCCTCTGCGAGGCTTTATTGTCCGGCGACGATCAGCGGCTGGGGGCGCTGCTGGACGAGCATCCGCAGGCGGATCGCCAGCACCTGCGGCAACTGATCCGCAACGGAATCCGCGAGCGGGAGGGGAGCCGCCCGCCACGGTATCGTCGGGAGTTGTTTCGCTATCTGCGCGACCTGCTGGCGGCGCCCTAGGACACCTGTCAGTTGATGGCGAACACCCCCGACACCTCCACACAGGCGTTCAGCGGCAGGGTGTTCACCCCCACCGCCAGCCGGGTGTGCCGGCCCACCTCGCCGAACACCTCCACCATGAAGTCCGAGGCGCCGTTCATCACCGTGGACTGCTGGGTGAAATCGTCCGCCGAGGCCACGAAACCCTGCAAGCGCATGCACTGGCGGACCCGGTCCAGGTTACCGTCGCAGGCGGCCTTCAGGGTGGCGATGAGGTTGATGGCGCACTGCCGGGCGGCGGTCTGGGCATCCTCCACGCTGACCTCGGTGGGCACCTTGCCGGGATGGATCAACTCACCGTCCCGGAAGGGGATCTGCCCGGCGCAGTAGACAAACCCGTCCACCACCCGGTAGGGCACGTAGTTGGCCACCGGCTCGGGAATGTCGGGCAGGCTCACGCCCAGTTCGGCAAGCCGCGCCTCGAAGCCCGAGGCCCCGGCCTGGCGGGCCAGTTGCGGCAGGGTGAAGGCCAGCGCGGTGGTGGCCAGCGCGCCGTAGAGCAGACGGCGACGGCTGATCTCCGGGCTGGGGCGGTCGGGGATGGTTTTCAGAGACTGGCGCATGGGCGACCTCCACGGACTGCTGACTGACAGGCGACTGGTCCGCTAAGTGTAGCGATTCCGGTGAACTCCTGTCGTCCGCCGCGCGGACCGGGTTCTGGTTCGACGGCGCCGAACGGGTCCGTTCGGCCGCCTACACCCGCCGCCGCGGCGAGGCGATCCCCCGGGGCTTGCGCTTGCTGGAGTGCAGGCCTCGCTTCAGGCGCTCCTGGGCCAGCGTCGTGAAGATCTCCTGACATCCCCGGGGCTCGTCGTTCTTGCGGGGCTGGCGCTGGGTGTAACCGCCGTCGGATTGCATCTCCCAGGCGCTGCGCCGGTCCTTCAGTTGCACGTCCAGCAGTTGGCGCAGTTGCGCCCGTAGCTCCGGGGCCTCCACCGGGGTGACCACTTCCACCCGGCTCTCCAGGTTGCGTTTCATGCAGTCCGCCGAGCCGATGAAGTACTCCTCGTCGCCGTTATTGCGAAAATGAAAGACTCGCGGGTGTTCCAGAAAACGCCCGACAATGGAGATCACCCGCACGCTCTCCGACAGTCCCGGGATGCCGGGGCGCAGCCGACAGGTGTCGCGCACGATTAGATCCACCGTCACCCCGGCCTGCGAGGCGCGGTACAGCGCCTCGGTGATATCGGCATCCTCCAGGGCGTTCATCTTGAACTGGATCAGGCCCTTGCCATGCTCTCGCTGGTGCGCCACCTCCCGCTGGATCTTCTTCAGGAGGGCCTTTTTCAGCACCGTGGGGGAGGGCAGGAGCTTTCGGTACTTTCGATCCGGCACCTGCCCGGTGGTGAGAAAATTGAACAGCTCGGTGAGATCCTGGCCGATGGCCGGATCGCAGGTGAGGATGCCCAGATCGGTGTAGATCCGCGCGGTGCTGGCGTTGTAGTTGCCGGTGCCGATGTGGGCGTAGCACTTCAGGCCGTTGTAGTCCTGGCGCACCACGAAAATCACCTTGCTGTGGGTCTTCAGCCCCACCACGCCGTAGGTGACGTGGATGCCCGCCTCCTCCAGCCGGTTGGCCCAGCGGATGTTGGCGGCCTCGTCGAAGCGCGCCTTCAGTTCCACCACCACCGCCACCTGTTTGCCGTTGCGGGCGGCGGTGAGCAGATGGTCGATGATCTGGGTGTCCTCGGAGGTACGATACAGGGTCATCTTGATGGCCCGCACCTTGGGGTCGCGGCTGGCCTCGCCCACGAAGCGCTCCACGGTGGTGCCGAAGGACTCGTAGGGGTGCTGGAGGAAGATCGTGCCCTGCTCGCGGATGGCGTGGAAGATCACCGGCGCACCGAGGAGTTTCGGGTGATCCACCGCCTGGTGGGGGGTATCATGGAGTTCCGGGCGGTCGATGCCCACAAGCTGGAAAAGATCCCGCAACCCCAGCATGCCGTCCACCTCGAATACCTCGGAGACCTCGTCCAGGCCCAGTTCCGCGGCCAGCATGCCCCGGTGTAAGGGGTCCATGTCCTGCTCCACCTCCAGCCGCACGATGGGCGCGAATTTGCGATCCCGCAGTTCCGATTCGATGAGCGCCAGCAGATCGTCGGCCTGATCCTCGTCCTGTTCGGTGACGGCGTTGCGGGTGACCCGGAAACGTTCGCAGGATTCCACCATCATGCCCGGGAAAATGAGGTCCAGGTTGTGAGCCATCACCTCCTCCAGCGGCACGTAGTCGTGGTTCGCGCCGAGTTTCAGGAAGCGCGACACGCCGGCCCCCACCGGCACCTTGATGCGCACCAGACTGCCCTGCTGGCTGTCGCTGTAGCGCACCGCCACCAGCAGGTTCAGCGACAGGTTGGAGATGAACGGGAAGGGGTGGGCCGGGTCCATGGCCTGGGGCGTGACCAGCGGGAAGATGTTCTGGAGATAGTACTCCCGCAGTTCCGTCTGCTGATTTGCGTCCAACTCGGTGTAACGGCGGATGCGGATCTGCTGTTCAACCAGCAGATCCAGCACTGCGCGGGCGGTATCGAGCTTGCGTGATTCCAGTTCCCGTACCTCGGCGTAGCAGGCGGCGATCTGCTCCCGGGGGGTGCGCCCGTCCACTGTGCGTTTCTGGATACCGGCGCCGATCTGCTGCTTGAGGCCGCCGATGCGCTTCATGAAGAACTCGTCCAGATTCGAACTGACGATGGCGATGAACTTCAGTCGCTCCAGGAGGGGCGTGCGCTCGTCCTCGGCCTCGTGCAGTACCCGGCGGTTGAAGCCGAGCCAGGTGAGTTCCCGGTTCAGGTAGAACTCGGGCGCGGTGGGGTCCGGGGTGTCGGGCTTCGCGGCTTTGGCGGTGCGATCGCTGGCCTCGGTCATGGTGGTCTCCGGGCGAGGTGGGCTTCACGGTTCAGTGTAGCCGAGGCGAGTGGGACCGTTCAGTAGACCTTCTGGGCGCGGCGCAGCCCCACCTGCTTCTCCGACGCCGCCAGCGCCTCGCCCAGGGTGCGCACCCCGGCGGTGGGCAGCAGATCCATCAGCCGTAGCAACACCCGGGCGGTGGCCACCGCGTCGCCCACCGCGGTGTGGCGATCCTCGTCGGCGATGGTGACGTTGAAGCGTCTGGCCAGGGTGTCCAGGGTCAGGCTCTCGGCGTTCTCGAACAGATGCGCCGCCAGCAATACCGTGTCCAGCACCGGCTGGTCGAAGCGCACCCCGGCCTGCTCCTGCTTGAGGGTGATGAATTTCATGTCGAAGGCGGCGTTGTGGGCCACCAGCACCGCATCGCCCACGAAGGCGTGGAAGCGCGGTAGCACCACGGTGATGGGATCGGCGTCTCGCACCATCTCGTCGTCGATGCCGTGGATGCGGGTGGAGGCGGGCGGAATCTTGCGCCCGGGATTGACGAAGTCGGCGAAAAGCTCGCCCCGCAGCAGCCGCCCGTTGACGATCCGCACCCCGGCGATGGAAATGATCTTGTCGCCCTGGGAGGGTTCCAGCCCGGTGGTCTCGGTGTCGAACACCACCATGGTCAACTCCTTCAGGGGCGTGTCGTGCAGGGTGGAGGGTTCGCGGCGCTCCAGTAAATCGAAATCGTAGAATTCCGGGCGTCCCGGACTGGGTTCCAGGGATTTCAGCGGGCGATCATAGTACTGGCCGGCCAGGCACAGGGGCAGACGCAGGCAGGATTGGCCGAATTTCAAGCGCTGGCTCCAGATATCGGTCTTATGGCGGCTCAGCACGTCCTGTACGGTCACCGGGCCGAGTCCCTCGTCCAGGCGCTCGGCCAGCCACTGGTTCAACACGGGGTTGGGCACCGGATCGCCGATCCAGACGATATCCAGATAGGCCTGCTTGCCGGCCCGGCTGCCGTAGAGCTGAAACCGCTCCAGGGAGGCCCACACCGCCACCCGGTTCATGAGCCGGTCCAGTAACTCGACGATGGCGGCGCTGTCGCACTGGAGCCAGAGGGGATCGCCCTCCAGTGCCACCTCCAGGTCGCGGCCCTCGGAGCGCCGGTCCCGGGCCATGCCCATGAGCGCGGCGGAGAACATCTCGCTCATGGGCCAGGCCCCGGCCAGCAGGTCGTTGGCCGCCTCCTCCAGGCGGGCCAGACGCTCGGCCACCGCATTCAGTTCCTCGCGGATCATGGGGCGTAGCTGTCCCAGGGCGGCGGCGGGCGGCGGCGACTCGGCGCACAGCACCTCCGCGGCCAGGGTCATGTGGGTGATCCGCTGGCGTAGATCCATGGTCACGTCCTGGAGCAAGCGATCCCGCCAGATGCCGGCGGAGAGTTCGTCGGTGACATCGTCGAAGGCCACCACATAACCCACCGGCTGGGTCTGCTCGGCGTTCAGCAGCAGCGCCATGTGCAGGCGCAACTGGTGGTGGGCGTTGGCGGTGGCGCAGACGATGCGGATGGTGAGCGCCTCCCGGTGCTCCCGGTAGCGCCCGCTGGTGAAGCGGTCGTTCAGCCGGTACAGGGCGTGGCGGATGGGCTGGGGATTGACAAACGCCAGAAACGAGCGGCCCAGGCCCAGATGCCCGGGGGTGCGGAACATCTCCAGAGCCCGGCGGTTGTAGAGCATCACCCGGTGCTGGAGGTTACAGATCACCACCCCTTCCTGGAGATCCTGGAGCACCGATTCCAGGCGGTGTTTTTGCCGCTCGGCCTCGGCGGTGGCCTCCTGGATGGCGCGTTCCCGCTCCGTGCGGTTCTCGTTCAGGGCCTCCAGCAGATCCCGCAGGGTGGGTGCGAGGACCCCGAGATAACGCCCGGTATGCTCGCCCCAGCCGTGTTCGCCACCGGCGTGGACGCTGGCGCGCACCTCCGAGGCCATGGTGAGGATGGGACGGGCCACGTGTTCGTCGAACTTCATCCACACCCACAGGGTGATGCCCACCGTGGCGAAGATCGCCACCCCCGCCCCCAGTACCAGATCGGCCATCAGCGCCGGGTCGATGCGCCTGCCCACGAACCAGCCGGCCCAGCCGATGGCCACCATCGCGGCCACCGCGATCAACGCGAAGAACAGGAAAAACCGTAGCCGTAGGCCCAGTCTCTCGATCATCTCTCAGTCTCCTCCAGATTTTTATCGCTATGTCGCCGAGAATAATGCGTGTTCTGCGGGTGTTATCCCCGCTGTCAGGCTGTCGGCGGGCTGGCCTGGCAGGCAATCTCCCTTAGCGTATCCCCGGACTCCAGGTTGATCCAGTCCAGGGATTCCAGGCTACCGGGATTCAGATCCCCGGGGCCGTTGATATCGGCCCGCCGCGGCGTCCCGCAGTCATAGAGTTGCCAGCGCGAGACCGTGCTCTGGTAGCGGGTCACCAGATGGATCTGCGCCAGCACCAGAGCCGGAACGGCCGGGTTACGCTGCACGGTGGCGGTGTCCACCGCGCTGAAACGATTCACCGGTGCCACCAGGTAAGTCCAGGGTTGTAACGGGCTCGCCTCGGTGAAGCGTTCCGCCACCCGGATGGACTCGGGTAGCACGTCGCGGGTACGCCCGAACCAGCTGTAGTCGTTCCAGATTACGAAGGCGAACATGCCGACGCCCGCCACGATGGGCATCAAGCCCCGGGGGGCACGGCGCCCCAGCAGGCGAAACACCAGGGAAATGATGCCGGCGATACCGACGCCCAGCACCACCAAACCGATCAAGGTAAAAATCATGAGTCCGTGGGTTTCCTCGCCCACCCGCTCCCGGGGGAGCGGCGGTGGGATGCAGCGTTCAGTTGAAACTACGGGCGCCGATGGCCGATTGCAGGGTCTTCACCACGCCGAAGGCGTCCTTGAGATAGTTCTGTTCCAGGGCCGACAGGCTCGACGGGCTCATGAAGTTATCCGGTTTGCGGCCCTCGCGGATCTGCCGGGCCTGGTGCTCCAGGCGCAGGTCACCGATCAGGTCGTAGGCGTCGATGAGGTCGTTGGCGCCAGTCTTGCTGATGGCGCCGGCCTCGCGTCCCTGGAGCAATCGCTCCCGGGTGTTCACCGCCTCAATGCCGCCCCGCAGGGCATACAGCCGGGCCAGGTCGACGATGGGCACCACGCCGCTGTGCTTGAGATCGATGGTGTCCTTGTGTTTCCCCGAGCGGATCAGCGCGAAACCCCGGAACAGGCCCAGGGGCGGCGTGTGGTGCAGGGAGTTGCTGGTCATGTGGGCGCGAAAGATCGAGTTCTTGCGCACCAGATCCAGGGTCTCCCGTTGCAGGCCGGAGAACAGCGCGGTCTCCCCGGAGACGGGGCGCAGATCGAACATCACGCTGGCCAGCATCTGCGCCATGGGGTCGGGTTTGGCCACCCAGCCGTGGAAGTAGCGCCGCCAGACCTTCACCGGCTGGCGCCACTTGGGGTTGCTGGCCATCATCTCCCCGGGACAGTAGAAATAGCCGGTGGCGTCCAGCCCGTCGCAGACGAATTTCGCCAGCGCCTCGAAATAGCTGCCGTGGCGGGCCTCGTCGTAGCTGTCGTCCAGGATCAGGCAGTTGTCCTGGTCGGATACCCCGGTCTGTTCCTGCCGGCCCTGGGAGCCGCAGGCCAGCCACAGGTAGGCAATCGGTGGCGGCCC
>JGI12109J20283_10156974_pt1 | contig 17710 bp, 13 predicted proteins | sample ElkSlonscriptome_12_FD_20283 | JGI IMG/M metagenome (IMG submission 20283)
TCCCCATGAAGATTGGGAATTCCGCAATAAAGCCGCTTAAACCAGGCATACCCATACTCGTCAAACCACCGACGATAAAGGCCACACCGACCCACGGCATCTGCTTGATAAAACCACCCAGGCTCGGAATGTCACGGGTGTGTGCGCGGTCATAGACCATACCCACACAACCGAAGAACAACGCCGTCATCGCCCCGTGGCTGAACATCTGCAAGCCCGCACCGGTCATCCCAATGACGTTCATCGTGGCCCAGCCCATGCTGACCAGCCCCATATGGCTGACCGATGAGAACCCAATGACGTATTTGAAATCCCGCTGCCGGAACGCGATAAACGCCCCCATCACCACATTGATAAACGTGAGGAACACAATCCACGGTAGATGTTCTTGCGCACCTGATGGCATCAACTGCACACCCATACGCAACGCAGCATATGCCCCCAATTTCATCAACACACCCGCATGGATCATCGAGACCGCAGTGGGTGCGGCCACATGCCCATCCGGTGACCAGTTGTGGAACGGGAACACACCCGCCAGCACCGCAAAACCAATAAAGATCAGCGGGAACCAGAAGCGTGCGAACGTCAGTGTATCCACACCAAAGTAACCGCCCTGGTCGTAAGCCCCTGCCTCTGCGGCGAGGGTCAACTGCACAATGTCAAAGCTAAAGGTGGGCGCACCTTCATCCAGTAGACTGTAACCCGTTTCATCGGGCGTCGTCGCTGCGATGAAGACCTCTTGCCCGGCTTCGGATTCGTAGAACTCTTGCGCTTCCAGCACCATCGCAATGGCACCCACGAAGGCAATTACCGAGCCGATAAGGATGTAAAGTGTCAACTTCATTGCAGCGTATTGTCGTAACTTGACCCAACCCCAACCCGCAATCAGCAAGTACATAGGGAAGATCGCCAGCTCATAGAAGAAGAATAGTAAGAACACATCCAGGGCGACAAAAACACCGTAGACACCCGCAACGAGCAGCAAAAAGAACGCCATGAACTCGCGTTGCCGGTCTTCAATGCGCCAGGAGATCAGCACACCCGCTACTGCGACCATGCCTGTGAGCAACACCATCGGTGCACTCAGGCCATCTACAGCGACATGGTAGCTAATACCCAGGCTAGAGACCCAGTCATATTTCTCTTCAAAGGCGAGGCCATTATCGAACATGCGTGTGCCAGGGAAATCAACCCCCTCATCGAGCATGACCTCCTGCTGAGCAAGCAGGCCGTCATCACCTCTGACCTCGGCGTTATAACTAAAATATACAAAGGCAGATAACACCAGTAGCATCGCCGCCGTGGAGATCGCCACACCTCGTACCAGATCACGCTGCTTGGCATCCATGAACAGGATGATGACCGCAGCCACAATCGGCAGGAAGATGATGACGCTTAGTACAGGAAATCCAGCTTCAATCATAAGTCATTATCCTAAAACGTCAGGATGTTTGTCACCGAACCGTTGATGATCGGTAAGATCCAGTTCGGGTAGACACCAGTAATCAGCATGAGCACTAGCAATGGTGAAATAGCGATAAACTCACGCATTTCAATTTCAAGGTTGTAATCGCGCCATTTCAAGTTGAACGGTCCATGCAGCGTAGCGCGAATGCCCTTCAAGATATAAGCCCCTGTGAATAACAGGCCGATCATCGAGAGAATGGTCAACCCGGTGAAGACCGGCCAACTTCCGCGTACAACGAGGAACTCGCCCACAAACCCGTTTAGACCCGGTAGGCCGAGGCTCGCCATACTGGTGAAGATAAACACGCCACCGTAGATCGGTGCTTTAACCCACAGGCCACCATATTCGCGCAGATCACGCGTATGTGTCTTATGGTAGATGGCACCGGCAAGCAAGAACATCGCTGCTGAACTCAGGCCGTGGTTAAACATCTGAATAACCGCCCCGTTCGTCGCGATAATTGCATCCTGGGTGAATTCAGTCGTCCCGTTCATAAAGGCTTCACCATAAGCCACAGCCATCACAGCGATGCCCATTGCAACGAAACCCATATGGTTGACTGAACTATAGGCGACCAACCGCTTGATGTCATTCTGAGCAAACGCCGCAAACGCACCAAATACAATGCCCATCATGGATAAGAATGCGAAGACTTCAGCCACGTTGAATTCCAACGACAGGAAACTAAATTCTGAAATCCACACATCCGGGAAGAACGGTACCACCAGGCGTACAAAACCATACGCACCCAATTTGAGCATCACACCCGCCAGCAGCATAGAGCCAGCAGTCGGGGCCTCACCGTGCGCATCTGGTAGCCAGGTATGGAAAGGCCACACCGGGACTTTGATACAAAATGCTACAAAGAACCCGACAAATGCCAACGCCTTGACAGTATCTATATCAATACCCAGGAACGCGCCATCCACGCCTTCGAAAGTCGGCCAGATCATCGTCAGTTCCTGAATATCAAAGGTGCCTGCCGTCCAGCCCAGGAGCTGTGAGGCCAGCAACATACCCAGCGTACCACCGATGGAATACAGCATAAACTTGGTGGAGGCATACTGGCGGTTCTTACCACCCCACTGGTTAATGAGGAAGTAAATCGGCACCAGGCTCAACTCATAGAACAGGAAGAAGATCATCAAGTCCATCGCCACGAACACACCCATCAGCCCTGTTTGGAAAAACAGGATCAAGGCGAGGTGGAAATTCACACGATCATCAACTTCCCAACTGATCAATATTGCCAATGGCACCAGAATACCGGTGAGCATAACCATCGTCGCGCTAATGCCATCAATACCCACATGCCAGGAAGCATCCAACAACTCAAACCACTCAACTTCCATCACAAATTGGTATTGTGGTGCATTCTCGCCACGATCATAGGCAAAGAACACGATCACCGCTAGCGCACCAATGCCGATGGAAATTGCCAACGACACCCAACGCGCCAGGGTCTTATTCGGTGGTAGACCGACCACCAACAACGCACCGAACGCGGGTGCTAGAATCAACACCGAGAGCGCGTCCAGCCCGAATACACTTAACTCTGTCATAAAATACGTTACTCCCCCGCCTTAGCCAGCCGCTTGCAGCAAGCCAGTAGACACGACAAAAATGACACCGATCAAAACCGCTGCAATGGCGGCATACAGGAGATATTGCTGTATGCGCCCGGTCTGCACACGGCGGAACCATAAGCCGAAACGACCCAGGCCCTGCGGGATACCATCACCCACACCATCGATAAGCCACAGGTTGAAGACCTTAAGCAAATCACCCGTGAAAGTAAATGCCCGTGCGACCAGATGCAAGAAGCCATCAATCACACCACGATCCACAAATTCACTGACCACGACGCGTGAGAACCACTGCGATGGCTTCACAAAGACCAGTTGATACAGCTCATCAATGTAGTACTTGTTTTCCAGCGTGGTATAAATCGCCGGACTCATCATCTTCTTGAGTGGGTCTTCCTCACCGGCTTTCAGTGGTTTGCGGCCATACATCACATAGCCGAGCCATAACCCACCCAGCGCAACACCAAACGAGGTCAGCACCGGGATCCAGTTAAACGGCGGCTTGGCCGGTTGGATCTCTACCAGCAGGCTGTACTTGGTGAACTCGAAGAACGGGTTCACATCTGGTGACAAGATCGCCCCAAAAATCGGGAATTCAGGCGGCACGCCGACAAAACCCGCGAAGATTGCGAAGAATGCCAAAATCACGAGTGGCAACTGCATCGTAATACTGATGATGTCACGAGAACCACCCAGGCCTGCGTGCGCGGCTTCCTCAGTGCGCGGCTCACCCAGGAAGGTAAGGCACAGTTGACGTGAGGTGTAGAATGCAGTCAGGAAGGCCGCAATCGCCAGCATGAAGAACACATACCCATGCGCCCCCGAACCATAATCCGACAGGATATACCAGGCATCCGCCAGGATTTCATCCTTGGACCAGAAACCGGCGGTAATGAGTGGGAAACCAGCCAGTGATAACCCACCAGCCAGGAAGGTCAGCCAGGTCACCGGGATGCGGTCCTTGAGGCCGCCCATATTGAACATATCCTGCGGGTCAAAGTGTGGCTCATCGTGCTTACCAGGGTGCTGCCCTGGGTCATCAAGTGCAGCGGTCTCCTCTGCCGGGGGATGCGCCCCCGCTTCGTCACCGATGGCTGGTGTTTCCGGCGCGTGGTCGTGGTCATGATCATGGCCGTGATGGTGTTCATGTACGTGATGCTCACCATGCTCCATCGCATGGATGACCGAACCTGCCGCCATAAACAGCAACGCCTTGAAGAAGGCATGTGTAATCAGGTGGAAGAAGGCCGCGATATACGCGCCAATCCCCAGCGCAGCCATCATAAAACCAAGCTGCGAAATCGTTGAGTACGCCAGCACGCGCTTCACATCGCGCTGAGCAACGGCAATCGTCGCCGCGAATAACGCGGTAAACCCGCCGACAATCGTCATCAGCATCAGCGGTGACGTCAAATCACCCTCATGTGGATGACCACCCGCCTCAAACAGCGGATACATGCGAATGATCGCATAAACACCAGCGGAAACCATCGCCGCCGCATGGATCATCGCGCTAACCGGTGTCGGACCTTCCATCGCGTCCGGCAGCCATACATGGAATGGGAACTGCGCGGATTTACCGATGGTACCCGTAATCAACAGAATACCGATTAACCCGGCAGCACTGAACCCAAAACCACCGAAGATAATCGCATCGGTGTTCGCCAGCATATCTAACACATCCGGGTTATACAGGATTTCACGGAAGCTCAGCGTGCCCGTCATAAAGTACAGATAGGCGATACCCAATAGCATGATCACATCGGCCACCCGTGTGACCGTAAACGCTTTGATCGCCGCGTTGTACGCGCTCTCTTTCTCGTACCAGAAGCCAATGAGCATGTATGAACACACGCCCATCACCTCCCAGCCGACAAACAGCAGCAGCAGGTTATCGGCCACAACCAGGGTAAGCATCGCCCCGGCAAACAGCGAAATCAGGCTAAAAAACCGTGCCTGGCGTGGATCATGCGCCATATAACCAATGGAATAGATGAAGATACACATCACCGCCAGCGGTACCATAAATAGCAGCACCGTTGTCAGCGGATCAACCAGCACACCCATACGGAAGTGGGTCACACCAGTCGCCATCCAATCCAGCGCACTACCATAAACTTTGTCGTCTTTACCAAATTGGTCAATGCCGACTGTACGGAAAAACACCGTCCAGCTAATCAGAAAAGCGGCACTTGCCCCCGCCATGCCGACCACGATACTGGCAACACGGCTCCACGGTGTGACGACTGGCACCATCATCCCATCATAATCCGGGTGGTGGCCGCCGTACTCATGTGAGTCCGTGGCTGGCACCAATTGACTGCGGTTTGTGAGCAGTGTAATGATCAGAAAAGCCAGTAGTGGACCGACTGGGATCAACCAGGGTAAAAAATCTAAATCGTTGAAATTAACATCCATGCGTCAGTCTTCCCCAGTTACCATCTTAGTAGATCAACATCATCCACGGTGACGGAACGACGGCCACGATACACCGAGATAATAATCGCCAGGCCCACAGCCGCTTCCGCCGCCGCAACGACGAAGACAAAGGCCGCAAATGCCTGCCCGCTCATATCCATCGGTGTTTGGAACCGCCAGAACGCTACCAGGTTAATGTTGACCGCGTTCAGCATCAATTCAACACTCATCAAAATGGCAACTGCATTACGCCGGGATAGCACGCCATACGCGCCGATTGCAAATAACCCGGCAGCAGCCGTTAAAAACATCCAGAGTGGGACCATAACCCCCGATCCTCTCGTTTATTCTTCTTCGCGAGCGATGACGATTGCACCAATCATCGCCGCCGTTAGCAAAAGTGATGCCACCTCGAATGGCAGCACATACGCATCCCCGCTGACCAGCGCAACGCCCAGGTCGGCGGTTGTCGCCACCACATCGGAGACAGCCGTTTCTTGCTCACCAAACACCGGCAGAATAACCAGCAGCACCAGCATGCCAAATAAAGCAATGGATGTCACTGCGGCAATCCACCATTGTTGGTTATACCGTTCATTTAAGTTCGTCATACTGCGGGTGAGCATCACTGCGAAGGTGAACAGGATACCAATCGCACCGATGTAAACCAGCACCTGCACCGCCGCCAGGAAAGGCGCACTCAGCAGCACAAAGTAACCAGCCACACCGAATAAGCTGACAATCAGCCAGACGGCACCACGCACCAGATTACGATTTGCAACCACCCCCAGCGCACCGCCCAGGGTCAAGATTGTGAAAAACCCGAAGGCAAATGCCTCATAAGTCAGGTCACCAAAAGTCATTATGTATCCTCTCTAGTCACCAGCCGGTGCCGGTGTCACCGTCAAGTCGGAGGGTTCACCAGCATCTTCAGCCAGGCGTTCCTCACGGCCCTGGTTACGGATGAGCGTCATCACGAAAGCGGCCAGGGCAACGTTACCCAGGAACAACACAACCGTCTGTGGAATATTGGCGATGAAATCACTCGCCTCTTCCGGCGATGGTGCGAGACCACCCTCCTGCACCAGTTTGAGCAGGAACGCCGTCATCAGCAAGTTCGCGATAGACAACGGCACCAGGAACTTCCAGTTAAAGGTCATGAGCTGGTCAATACGCACACGCGGCAACGCATTACGCATCAATAGTGATAGCAAATACCAAAAGCCCGACTTCAGCATCAAGTAAGTGAAAGCAAGAAGCGGTGCTTCACGCGCAAATGGACCGTACCAACCACCCGTGAAGATGACAGCCATCAGTACGCCGTTGGTGAACACATGCATAAACTCACCTGCAAAGAACATCGCGAACTTCATGCCGGAATATTCGATGTTATAGCCCGCCACCAACTCAGATTCAGCTTCCAGCAGATCGAAGGGGGCGCGGCCTGTTTCCGCCTGGGAGGAAATGAAAAACAGGAAGGCGGCAATCGGCGCAGAGAACAGGAACCACATACCCGCCTGAGCCTCCACAATGCCGACCATGCTCATGCTACCAGCCAACATCACCGGGACCAGCAATGCCAGGGCCAGCGGCACTTCGTAGCTGATGAGCTGGGCCACAACGCGAAACGCGCCCAGAAGCGCGTATTTGTTGTTGCTTGACCAGCCCGCCATAATAACGGCTAACGTACCGATAGAGGCGACTGCGATAAAGTAGAGTATGCCGATCTCAAGGTCAATACCGTAGTGATAAGGCGTCAACGGCATTACCGCCCAAATGAGCAGTACAGACATCACCATCATCACAGGTGACGCGTTATACAGCCATTTATCCGCCCCAGCCGGGGTGATGTCCTCCTTACCCAGCAGCTTGACGACATCCGCTAACGGCTGTACTAACCCTATCGGACCAACACGGTTAGGGCCGATGCGGTCCTGGATGCGGGCAGCAAACTTACGCTCAATCCAAATCAGCAAAATTGTCACCAGCAATGGGAAGGTAGCCACCAGCACCACGCCGAGTGAAATCGCGATCAGACCAGCGAGGTCCGTATCCATCCCCCCATCAACCAGACATCCCTCAAAATCATTCAAACAAGATGCAGATGTGATGGAGTTCAAGATGAGAATAACCACCACACCAATAACGATGGGAACGGCAATCTTGATGAGTGTTCCTATAGTACGATCCATCAGTTCCCCCCTATGCCCACTCAAGCGCGTCTTTACGCCAGGTGTAGATCAGCGCATCCGTCAGCAGGAAGATAAACAACAACCCCGCCCCAAACGCGAAGAAATCCAACTGCCCGTAAGCCAATGCCCAGGGGAACAAGAACACCATTTCCACGTCGAAGATCAAAAAGACCAGACCGTAGATGTAATACTGTACCTTGAACTGAACCCATGTATCGCCGACTGTCTCAACACCACATTCGTAGGTCGCCTGCTTAATAGCATTGGGTTTACGTGGGCTGAGGATGCCGCCGATGGCAATGGGCAGGGCTGGCAAAACAGGTGCCAATACGAAAAAAACGCCGATGAAGGCCCATTCACTTAATACGTTCATCGAGCAACTTCTCCAAAAACCTTATAGAGACTTTATAATATCGGTGCAAGGCCGATGTGTTCGAAATTGTGTCGGTTATCCTGATGAAAATCAGGTTACAATTGCGCCCTTTGTCACAATCGAGGAGTATAACATTATCATTCCATGAGTGCAATGGGCACCACCGATTCATCTGGCCGCCACAAATTTTAGCATAAGATTAATGCATTAAAAAGCGAAACCATACCGAATCTTTACAGCGCATGTTTAGCTATTGTAATTCACATGCTGCTCCCCTAACCTGTATGCGATTACAGAGACATCAGGGGATTTATGGTAGCCAACAGCGCACAACAATGGGATGCATTTGTACGTACACATCCACGCGGCCACTTACTCCAACTCAGCCGATGGGGTCAGCTTAAGGCCGCTTTTGGCTGGGAAGCCGAGCGCGTTACATTAACAGGGAGCGATGGGCAGCTTATCGGCGGGGCGCAGATCCTGTTCCGCCCACTACCCATGCGTCTTGGCAAGGTCGCCTACCTACCAATGGGGCCTTATGTAGAAAATGAAGCACATACAGATCGTTTGTGGCAGGCGATACACACCTGTGCGCGTGAGCACGGCGCACGCTTCATTAAATGGGAACCCGGCATCTATATGGCTGATGAACCTACCCCCACACCAACAGCGTACAACTTTCAAGCCAGTGTGCAGACGGTTCAGCCACCCCGCACCATATTGATTGACATCCGTGCAGACGACGAGACCATCCTCGCCCGCATGAACCAGGGTACCCGCCGCAAGATTCGCCAGGGGCCCAAAAAAGATGTGCGCTTCTACCACGGGGATGAAGCTGATGTCACACGCTTTACAAATATGATGCAGACTACAGGTAATCGCAACGAGTTTGGCGTCCATGACCCGGCCTACTATCGGATGGCCTATGACCTATTTAAAGATAGCGGTGAAGTCACCCTGATTATGGCTGAGCATGAGGGTGACGCCCTGGCCGGTATCATGGTCTTCGCACTAGGACGCTTTGCCTGGTATGTCTACGGGGCATCGGCCAGCATCAAACGTAATCTGATGGCAACCTATGGCATACAGTGGGAAGCGATCAAATGGGCCAGGAGCCAAGGCTGTGATTATTATGATATGTGGGGTATCCCTGACGAGGATGAAACTACGCTAGAAGCCCAATTTAAAGATCGCTCCGACGGGCTATGGGGTGTATATGGATTCAAACGCGGTTGGGGTGGTGATGTCGTCCGTTCCCTGGGCACCTGGGATATGCCCTACAATCCGGTGATTTACCAGGCATATAAAGTCGCGCTCAACTGGCGAGGGGTGTAGATGTTAGAAGTCAGCGAAATTCATGACGCCACCTACTGGAATAATACCCTGAGTACCCTACCCTATGCGCATATCTTACAAAGCTGGGAATGGGGAGAGTTCAAACGAACGACAACGGGCTGGCAACCGACCCGGTTGGCCTTCCAGCGGGAGGGAAAAGTCGTAGCGATGGCCTCCGTACTTATTCGGTCAGTTGGGCCGCTGCGTGTGATCTATATACCCAAGGGGCCAGCACTTAATTACGCGGATAGTGATCTGGTAGCCGACGTGCTTGATCATCTACAAGCCCTGGCCCGTCGTAAATGGGCGGTATGGCTAAAAATCGACCCCGATGTCATCGCCGCGACGGGCGTCCCTGACGAGGAAGACGACAGCCCAAACCCCAACGGTGAACGCATACGCAAAACACTTCAGGAACGCGGATGGCAATTCTCTGCTGATCAGGTACAGTTTCGCAATACCATCGCTATTGACCTCACCGAGGATGAAGATGATATTCTCATGGCGATGAGTGGCAATACACGCCGCAAGGTACGTACTGCCTACAAAAAGGATGTCAGCATCCGGGCGGTGGGCGTTGATGAAATTGACACACTGTATAAGCTGTATCGCATCACCGGGCAACGGGATGATTTTTTGATCCGCCCACCGGACTATTATGAGCGTGCCTGGAAAGACTTCTTACAAGCAGGGTTAGCCCATGCCCTGGTTGCTGAATATGAGGACACCCCCATAGCGCATGTCATTCTGTTTCATTTTGGGCAGAAGTGCTGGTATTTCTACGGGGCATCATCGAATCAAGAACGTAACCGCATGCCAAATTACGCGCTCCAATGGGAAGCGATCAAATGGGCCAAAGCACAGGGATATACCACATATGATATGTGGGGCGCACCTGATGCTTTTAACGAAAACGATAGCATGTGGGGCGTGTACCAGTTCAAGCGCGGCTTTCGAGGAACTGTGATTCGACATATCGGCGCATGGGATTACGCACCCTACCCACCACTTTATAAAGCCTATACGCAATTGTGGCCGCGTATACTGGGGGTCTTACGCCGCCGCAATCGCTAAAGTGCCCTATAATCAAGAGAAATAGACTGAGGGCACACATGATGGACATCTTCGTTGATTTCAATGAAATGGAACAAATGCTGATCCTGGCGGTTCAGGGGATCCTGATCATTTTCTGGGTCATCTCACCCATTGGTGGATTTGTCATGGCACGGGCTATTCACCGCCGCAGCACCTCTGTATTGATCCTCGCGGGGATGCTGCTCATGTTTAATGTCGTTTTCGTGGGCCTCACTCACCTGCTCACCACACAATACGACATCGCCAATGATACTGCTACATTGATCGCATTACTGACTGCATTCAGTGTAACGCTACTGCTTGGTGGCTTTACACTTTACCTATACCGCAATGAAAAGAGCGCGATTGATGACGAACTGCGCAATCTGATTAATAACACAGAAACCAACTCGGATTTCCACTATCAGCAGCGACGGCAAGAACGCATCCGCCGAAAATCCAGCAGGCGATAATCCCGTATTTATCAAAATCGGCTACAATTAATGGGGACGCTAGTTATAGGATTACATCTATGCCAACCCGAACCTTCGAAGCGGAACGCATCAAAACCAACAGCATTTATCTCAACGTGGTCCAGGCCGGCCCTGAAGATGGCCCATTGGTTATTCTGCTGCACGGTTTCCCAGAATTCTGGTTTGGGTGGCGTAGGCAGATCGGCTACCTTGCCGAACTGGGATTGCGGGTATGGGTGCCGGATCAACGCGGGTACAACCTGAGCGACAAACCCAAAGGGGTCGCAGCCTACCAAATGAAACATCTGGTAGATGATGTTCAGGGCCTCATCGCGTCAGCCGGTGCGGAGAAGGCGATGCTGGTCGGCCATGATTGGGGGGCGATGGTGGCCTGGTGGAGTGCGCTGCGCTACCCCGAAAGCATTCAAAAGCTAGGTATCCTCAATGTGCCCCACCCCCATGTGATGATGAAAACAATAGGCAATGACTTCACACAAATGCGCAAAAGCTGGTATGTCGTTTTTTTTCAAATCCCCTGGCTACCGGAGCAACTCTTTACACAAAATAACGCAAGCAACACATTATCAGGGTTACAGAACAACGCACTTGAGGGTTCATTCACAGATGCTGATTTGGAAAACTACCGCACAGCCTGGAACCGGCCCCATGCCATAACGAGTATGATTAACTGGTACCGGGCATATGTGCGCAAACAACCAGAAGATCCGACAAGCTGGCGGGTTAAAGTCCCCACGATGATGATCTGGGGAGAGAAAGACGGGTTTTTGAAAAAGTCTATGGCGCAGCCCAGCATTGACCTATGTAATGAGGGCCAGTTACACCTCATCCCGTCTGGTACCCATTGGGTGCAACACGATGCTGCGGATGAGGTGAATACCTACCTGGGGGAGTTCCTCACATGATCCGTACACCACTTGAGCACGATAACATCGCAACCAATAATATTCGTTTACATGTTGTGGTCGCCGGGCCGGAAGATGGCACGCCAGTTATTATGTTACATGGCTTCCCGGAGTTCTGGTACGCATGGCGCAATCAAATTGATCCGTTAGTCGCTGCTGGATTTCGTCTGTATATCCCGGATCAGCGCGGGTATAACCTGAGCGATAAACCACGCGCCATCAAAGAGTATAGTTTGGATGTATTGGCGGACGACATCATTGGATTGATTGATTACATCGGTGTGGAGAAAGCCTTTGTCATCGGCCACGATTGGGGAGGTGGTGCTGCCTGGTGGCTCGCCAACCGTTCACCAGAGCGGGTTGCTAAACTGATCGTACTCAACATCCCACATCATGCGGCGTTTAACCGTGCCCTCAAAAAAGACCCGGAACAACGGCGGCGAAGCCGCTACATGGCCTATTTTCAGTTGCCTATTCTGCCGGAACTCAGCGTGCGTGCGTTGGATTGGTCCTTGCTGGCACGCTGGGCCTTTGATGATAGCCCGGCCTTTGATGCCGATGACCTCAAGCAGTACAAACGAGCATGGGCACAGCCAGGGGCGATGACGGGTATGCTCAACTGGTACCGGGCTGTGCGCAAGGCCCCACCCAAACGCCTGGATAGCCCACGTATCACGGTGCCGACCACGCTCATATGGGGTAAGCGCGATCATGTGATGAAACCGGAACTCGCACAGGCCAGCATTGCGCTTTGCGACGACGGGCACCTGCATACTATAGAAGCAGCAACACACTGGGTACAGCATGATGCACCACAACAAGTCAACAGCATCATTATTGATTGGCTAAAAAGCTAACCAAAAATCTCTACACGGAGGAAATAAGTGCCCACGCTTTCACCGCGCACGCCCATGACCCGCACCGCCCATACCCCGGATTGATCAATGCGGCAGTTGAAGTTAGCGTTGCCCTCCCCACCCAATAAACCGGACTCACCACGAAAAAAGCAAACCTCATCGGATGCCCTATCCCCGGTTGGGTCAAACACCGCGACATTACTGGCAACATCATCAGCTTCAAAGGACATAAACTGCACATAGCCCTCAACCTCCTGCCCCGCAGTGACGGCGAAGGTATATTCATGCACATAGCCGTGGTCAATCACCTCAACATTATCCCCAACTGCATCACCACGCAGTGCAGGTTCAATACGGGCAATCGCATCAGGCGAATCAGCAATGGGCGTGCTATCTATACTCGTCACCGGAGCTGGACCGCCACGTAACATCGTAATCACAGTTATACCAATTGGAATTACACCCAGTAGGCTCATACTGAGCACACTCACCATCACAGCGAGAACGACCATCCCGTAAAAACATCCCAGGCGGCGACGGTTCCGGCGACGAGCCACGCTTATAGAACGCGGTGCCTCCGGCACATCATCTAGATCTGAGGTTAAATCCATTACCGATGGCAAGTCATCCTCAGCCAGCGTGATTTGTGGTAGGGTATCGACCTGCTCCAACGCTGAAAGCATACGATTAGCCTGATTGTGCCAGGGGTCAAGGTCAAGGGCGTGCCGCAGGCAGCGAACCGCCTGCTCAGCCGTAGGCATCGTCACCGCAGCGATAAACCATGCATCAGCAGACGGGGCCGCATCAATCACAGTCTTTAGCAGGTGACGGGCTTTCGCTTTCTCACCCCGTTTAATCAATTGCTGAGCTATGCGGAGACGCTTCTCTGCATCTTCCATGACGGACTACTGTGCTCGCTCCAGGGTATTACAGCGTTCCCCACCACCGATACGCCCGACTTCCACCGTATACTGATCACCACGGCTGGCCCCACGCCACTCAGTCTCATCCACCTCGCAGGAGAAATTCTCATCATTGCGGACGAAAAGCAGAATGTAGTCTTCGTCGCGGTCACCCTGCCGTTCACAGCCCAGACTATTACAATTTGAACGCCGCAGGTCTACAATCGGCCACTCCACAGGGTCATTCAGCCCCCCTTCAGCAGAAACAGACCGATCATACGTCCAGCGATCCACCGTAAAATAACAAACTGGCCCCATCACTGCCCGGTTCTCGTAAACAGGGTCGCATTCGGTGACTTCCTCGCCAACCCCGTCACCACGGTCACGCTGAATAACTCTGCAAACTTCATCGACCTGCACCCGTTCGGTATCAACCTGTTCTTCGCGTTCGCGTTCACGATACGCATCTGCCGGTGCTACAGAGCGACATGTGCCCTCGCGCCGCTCCTCAATTGCCTGCACACTTTCGATCTCGATTGAGCGTTCCCACCGGTGCCCGGTCACAGACACATCTTCGGTACTGGTCCAGAAAATAGCGGCAAATATCAGGCCCACAATTGCCACGATTACGCTAACACCTACCCCAATCTGCCAGCGTTTAACCCCACCAGACGTTTTCTGTGCGGGTGTGGTGGCAGTCCCTGGCTCAATACCACGGGCATATTGCTCTGCTTCACGATCTAACCGGGCATAGAGATCCTGTGTTTCAAAGTGTGCTGCCTGCGCACGGGACCGTTCTTCGATGGTACGCACGCCCTCGGCCCCTTCCATAGGCGCACCACAGCGCACACAATGTGCGGCATCCCCACTGTTGAGATGCCCACACGACTCACAAACGGCATCTTTACCCGTGAAGGGATGATCATCAAGGTAGATTTTTTCCTCATCTGATGGGAAATACCGCCACGATGGATCCTGCGCGGCACCACACACCGGGCAGAACCGCTGTGATTTGCCCAACAACTTGCTGGTACCACAAAAACGACAGTCCCACAACATCTCGAACAGTCGCTTACCACCCTCAGCGGATGACGGTTCCGGTGCGTCAGTATCATCATCCTCTATATCCAGGCCATCCGCATGGCGTTTGGCCTCGCGTAAAAGATTATCACGGACCAGGGCATCAAGCGTATTGACATGAGGGTTGGTTGCACCCAATTGTAAGCGGGCAGCATCCGCCAATGCCGCCCATTGGAACATACTTTGCGTCGGTGTGCCTGATACTAGATCATGTGTGATAAGCCGTGCTGGATCTGACGTATAAGTATAATCATCTGTGCCGTAGGTCAACAGTCGGCGGAGGGCGTCTTGCATCACCGAATCTGCTGCGGGATTGGCAAAAAACGCACTGTACTGTGCCCATCCCCGTGCTACGGCGTGCTTGGGATGCGTGGTTAAAAGCTTGCTGGCTACCTGCTGCCATGTAGCATCACGCGGAGCCACACAGGAGTACACAACCAATGCAGTTTCATCGGTAGCATCCTCTTTGATCGTCGCCTGCGCAGCCTTGAATAAGGCAACACGTTCATCATCTGATTCACTTGCTGCTTGTTGATATTGACTTGCAAATGGCGTTTTCCCCATAACGCGTCAATCCTCATCAATAGACGTATTTATCTTACGTAAGTGTAACCACAAAAGGTGACAGATCCTGCCACCTTTTGCGAGTTTTTACGATTATGTGTGGTATTACTCCGCTGGTAGGATCGTAAATGTGCTCCCCGCGCTGCGCCCAAACACATCTGGGAAGAAAAATTCACGTCCCGTCGCTGGGATGACATTGTAAGTCCCGGCCAGGCCCGGACGGATCGTATAGACGTATTCGTAAGTGCCGGCTGGCAGATAGGTACTGTTCAACACCACTTTCTCATCACGGAATTCGATATTGCTAAACCACCACCAACCCCACCCTCTGCTGATCGGATCATCTGTATCCAAACCGGGGCGAGTGCCAATTTGCTGGCTGGTTGTCAGGTTCGGGTTGACGGCATCCGAACCGGCAGGGATGGGGTCTTCGATAACGACATAGTGCAGGTCATTGGGGGCGATAACAGTCAGCCGCACCTGTACCAGATCACCCACACGGGCCTCAGAGATCGTTGTGTTATCGGGGTCATCCAGTAAAGTATAACGCCGTTCGATGATCACCCCCCGGTTCAACGGCTCAATCTGTGGAACGGGCAGCAACGCCCGTAAATAGGCCGTGTAGTACAGGTTACCCGCACCAGAGGTCCGGGCTAACGTCAGAGCGTTAATCTGATCTTGTAGCATATCATTCACATCAATGAGCAGCGTTTCTGTATCGCGTATAGAAGCCGGGGAAACGGTACTCTCGGCCAACGCACTGCCATTGAAAGATACGCTAAAGTCGTAATCCGCATTGAGTTCACCGCTTGTCCGCATCCAGTCAGCCAGGGCGAGTAATACCCAGGCGGTCTCCTGTGTGGTCTCCCAAATATCCGCAGTTCGGGCAACCATCAACCAGCGGACAGTGCCAGGGATCAGATCACTATTTGGATTCAACTGGACCAGGGTTTGCAGCACAATGGCAGTCGTGCGAGTATCGGTATTCCAGTTCCAATAGTCGCGTTCAGCCTCCTCCCAGTGGATGCCGTTCGCGCTCAAAATCGAGTCGTTACTGATGTCAGAAAGTAACGTGTTAACCCGGTTACCGTTATCCCCACCAATGGTATCCAGGGTAGAGGCTAGCAGTGCTTTAGCGTAGATACTCAGTCGGTCACGACTGTCATAGAGGGCTACGGTACGCCCCACATCCGCAGAACCGGAACGTGCCAGCGCGTATAACAAGAATACTTGCCGATCCAGACGCCATGCTTCCACGTTCAACCCCGGTGAGATCAACCCGCCGCGTAAGAAGTCCTGTGCACGCGCAATTACAGCCGCATCAACAGCAAACCCTTCGTTGCGTGCTTCCGTCAGGCCAATCAACGCCCAGGCAGTCACTAGAATGTTACTCTCATCCTGCACATACCAGCCCCAACCACCATCCACTTTCTGCTGGGCATAGAGCCGCTGCACAGCCAATTGCACTTCGAAGGCCAGCGAATCACGCAGGGCTTGATCCACTTGCCCGAACTCATCCAATGCACGGATTGTCATGATATTTGGCAAGAACCGGCTGACCACAGATTCAATACCCTGGTAGGAGTAGCCGCGTAATACCTCCAGGCTATCCAGGGTTGTTGCCGCCAAAGATGGTTGCAGGCTAACGGTCAGTTCACCCTCAGTTACGTCAAAGCGTTGTGGGAGCACTATGCCCTCTGTGATCGTATCACCATCCCGTATCACACCACCCGTCCCGGTGATCTCCGGGGCTTCATAACGGTATACGGGTAGCAGACGGTCCTCACCCTGGCCCAACGGCGGTTTGCTGGCGTCACTGAGGTCGCCATCTTCCTGGCGCACAAAGAACGTCAGGTCTACCGTTTCGACATTATCCACCGTGACCAGCCAATTGACTCGCAGGCCGCCATTCGCCGGTATGACCAGCGATTGCGCTGCATCATCACTAAAAATCAGGCCGCTGCCCTGTAGGGCAACCTCAACGGCAACAGCGTCATCGGTGTTATTGTTGATGACTGCACCAAGAATAACCTCATCACCCACCACGAAGAAACGCGGTGTCACTGGGCGAATGAGCAGCGGTTTGGTACTCAGCAGATCAAACGTGTCTTGCCCAACCAGCGTCAGGCCATTATCACCACGCGTGACCGCCCGCGCATCAAGCCGCCATGTGGTGAGGTTATCCGGCAAGGTGACCTCGAAAGTTGCTAACCCGTTTTCGTCAGTGATCACGCTGGCGTTCCAGTAGGCTGTATCCACAAAATCCTCACGGATGTCAAAGATACCACCCTCACCGAAACCGCCACCACCGCCTTTGATGGTATCCAACACCGTCTGTGTGATCTGATCGGTATTGATGGTCAACACGCTGGCGGTGCGTACACTGATCCCCTGTAACCCATAGAAAAAGTCCACAATCGGGATGCTGTTGGGGTCACCGATAGATAGTGAGGCCAGATCTG
>JGI12109J20283_10530744_pt1 | contig 17710 bp, 14 predicted proteins | sample ElkSlonscriptome_12_FD_20283 | JGI IMG/M metagenome (IMG submission 20283)
TTGGAGCCCGTCGTCGAGCAGAACCACGTCGGCACCGCGACGGGCGGCCTTCCCGAAGCTGCGATGGCGATCGGGTCCGAGGAACACGTGAAGACCTGCCTGCTCCAGCCAGGCGGGTTCGTCACCTCCGGTGCCCGCGCGGTAGCCGCGGCTCAGGACGGCGACCCTTTTGCCCATCGAAACCAGTCGGCGGCCGATGTCGTTCACGACGGGAGTCTTGCCCGTACCCCCGACGCGGAGATTGCCGATGGCGATGCTGGGTGGTGTGACGGGAAGCGGCGCGTCACGCCGTAGAACCCGATGGCCTGCGGACAAGCCCGCGTAGACCGCACCGAGCGGGCCCAGGACCCGCGCCACCATGCCCTCGGGCGCATGGTCCAGGGCGGAGAGCCAGCGCGCTCCGCGCTCGCGGCGGTCGATGATGATCATCCGGCGTCGGCCGGCGCACCCGACCATCGGCCGACCGCGGGGGGCGCCGCGTCTTCTGCCCCTGGACGTGCGCCGTCCAGAAGCGTCGCAAGATGGTGTCCGGCGGCTTCGAGACCACTTTCGCTCGCTGGCACGTGCAAAGGCGGCATCACGCGCACGGTGACCCGATCACCGGGACGGGGGATCTCGAAGCGATCCCAGCTTCCGGGCGCGACCCAAGGCGTTCCTCCGGTGCGTCGCAACGCCACGATCGGCGTGTCGCTGCGCTGGGCCAGTCTCAGGACTCCGTCCTGCACCACGCCACGCGGTCCCTTGGGTCCGTCGACCGCGAGACCGACCCGGCCCCCACGCCGCAACAGGCGAAGCGCCGCGCGCGCAGCCGCCGACGCCTGCGCACTGCTGCTCCCGCGCAGAAGTCCGAAACCCTGCCCTCGGAGGATCCGCGCGAGCAACTCGCCGTCCCCGGAGCGGCTGGCCAGGATCGATACGTCGCAGTCGCGCACGACCCAGAGCAGAGGCCAGAGTTCTCCGTGCCGACACGCGAAGATGAGTGGTTCGCCCCGGCGCGCCTGCTCGAGGATGCCGGACGGGTCGTCCACTCCCCAGCGCACGCTGCGCCGGAGAAAGGCATCGGCCAGGCCCACGAAGGGCGCCAGATGATGGGGTTCGATCGGAGAGTGCACGTCAGACCGCCGCTTTCGGATCCCAGAGCAGAGCGGACGCGAGTTCGGCCACGCGCCGGAAGCAACCCGGTTCTCCCAGCGCCGTGGTCAACGCGTCGCACGCGCTCAGCTGGCACTCCCGGGCCTCGCTCCCTTCAAGGAACGGATCCGCGGCCTCTCGTGCAATCGCCGAGGCCGACAAATCGCTCTGCAGGAGCTCCGGGAAGGCCCTCCGACCCAGGACGATATTGGCCATTCCGATGTGCTCGACGTGCGCCAATCGCCGCGCAATCGCGTAGGAGAGGCCACCGGTACGGTAGACGATCACGTGTGGCGTACGGCTCAACGCGGCCTCGACCGTCGCGGTGCCGCTGCACACCAGTGCAAAGCGGCTTCGCCGCAGCTCCGTGAAGAGCTCACCCTCGACGAGACGCGCGCCATCCGACACGAGAGCGTCGAGCCACTGCGGATCGACGCCAGGCGCCTTCGACACACGCACCTCGAACGGCTCTCCCAACGCGTCACGCAGGCGACGGACGCCCTCCGCAAGCACGGGCATCAGGCGTGCGAGCTCCTGCCGCCGGCTCCCCGGAGCGATCAGGAGCCCCTCGCGCGGGATTTCCGGCTGCGAAAGAGCCGCGGCGTGCGCGTCGACCAATGGATGACCCACGAACTCGGCATCGACCCCGAACGCGCCATAGTGATCGACCTCGAAGGGGAAGATGACCGCACAACGGTCCACGCTGTTTCGCAGGCGCTTCGAACGCCAAGAGCCCCAGGACCAGGTCTTGGGTGGGATGAAATCCAGAACCCGGATCCCATGCCGGCGAAGACGTGCGCCGAGACGCACGTTGAAGCCTGGGTAGTCGATGGGAAGGAAGAGATCGACGCCCTCTTCCTGCGCTCGCCGTTCGAGCGTGTCCGCGAGCCTGAAGAGACGCGGAAGATGGCGAACGACTTCCGTGAACCCCATGACCGCCAGGTCTTCCTGCCGAGCCCAGGCCTCGACTCCTGCCGCGCGACCCTGCGGACCTGCAATGCCGACGAGACGAATCTCCGGATGCAACGCGCGGAGAGCCCGGGCCACGTGCGCGAGATAGAGGTCGCCGCTGGTCTCCCCCGCCGCCAAGAGGACGGTAGGAACCCGCGCACCTCGACTCAACGGACGATGCCGCGGTGCGCCCGGGAGAAGAACTCCTCGAAGACGGCCACGACCTCGTCGCGCCCTCCCGAAACGATCTGCTCGAGCGCCTCCTCGCGCCGCAGTCCGCGCCGGTAGAGAAGACGGTAGGCTTCCTTCACACGACCAACCTGTTCGACGCTGAAGCCACGCCGTTCGAGGCCGATCGAGTTCACACCCGCCGGGATCGGCGGGACCCCGGCGACCTTCACGAACGGCGGAACGTCCTTCGAGATCCGGCTGAGACCACCGACGAAGCTGTGCGCGCCGATGCTCACGAACTGGTGCACGGCGGTCATGCCACCGATGATGGCGAAGTCGTCGACCCGGACGTGCCCGGCCAGGTTGACCGAGTTCGCCATGATGACGTGGTCACCCAGGTGCGAGTTGTGCGCGACGTGCGCATAGGCCATCAGCAGACACCCGCTCCCGATCGAGGTGCACTCCTCTTCCTCGGTCGCGATGTTCACCGTGACGTACTCGCGGATCGTGTTGTCGTCGCCGATGACCACGGAAGAATCGGCGCCCTCGTACTTGAGATCCTGCGGCGCGGTCCCGAGAACGGCCCCGTGGTAGATGCGATTGCGCGCACCGATCACGACCCGATTCTCGAGCACCACGTTGGAGCCGATCTCCGTCTGGTCGCCGATCACCACGTCGGGGCCGATGATGCTGAAGGGACCGACGATCACGCCGCGGCCGAGACGCGCATCCGGATGGACCAACGCCGTCGGGTGGATCTCACCCAGGAGAGCAGGCTGCGGTCCGCCTGCGGGGTTCTTCGCCATCGAGTCCATCTCCTTGCTCACCGGTCCACGACCGCAGCCAACAATTCGGCCTCGGCCACGACCTCACCGCCGACGCGTGCCACACCGCGCATCTTGCACGTGTTGCGTCGGAACTTGAGCATCTCGAGTTCGAATTCCACCTGATCACCGGGCAACACGGGCTTACGGAAGCGGCACCGGTCGATCGAGCTGAAATACACCAATTTCGTTTCGGGCTGCTCGAGGAGGCTCATCATCAGTACGCCGCCGCACTGAGCCATGGCCTCGACCACGAGCACGCCGGGCATGATCGGATGCCCGGGGAAGTGTCCCTGGAAGAAGGGTTCGTTGATCGACACGTTCTTCAGTCCGCGGACGCGCTTGCCCGGTTCCACGTCGAGGATGCGATCCACGAGCAGGAAAGGGTAGCGGTGCGGCAGGATGTCCATGATCGCACGGATGTCCCAGAACTCGGGCTTGGGCTTGCGGTAGATCCGCCGGCTCCCCGCCTCGAGCGCACTGACGCGCCGCACGAAGTTGACGTTCGGCCCGTGACCGCTCTTCAAGCTGATCACGTGTCCCTTGATCGGCATGCCGAGCAGACTCAGATCGCCGATCAGGTCGAGGATCTTGTGCCGGACGAACTCGTCGGGGTAGCGCAGGGGCTCGTCGTTGAGGATCGTCTCTTCGCCCACCACCAGCGCGTTGCTGAGCGTCCCGCCCTTGATCAGTCCCTGCGCGCGGAGGTGATTGACCTCCTGCTCGAGCGCGAACGTCCGAGCCGACGCGATCTCGTTCGCGAAGACATCGGGCGTGATCTCGAAGCTCGCGTACTGCGTACCGATCACCGGGTTGTCGTACTGGATCGTGAAACTCACCCGGAAGCCGTCGTAGGGAATCCCGGTGATGCCGATACCCTCGCGGCTCCACTGGACGGGGTTCTTGATTTCGAGGGTCGGGGCGGGAACGCCTTGCTCGACGATGCCGACGCCGAGGATACCGTCGACGAACTCCTTGCAGCTGCCATCCTGCGGTTCGGGCGGTTCCGGCCCGTCGAGCTCGAGGATGCAGTTGTCGACGCTCAAGCCGTACAGCGTCGCCAGGACGTGCTCGACCGTCGAGACGCTCAGGCCGTCCTTCACCAGAGTCGTGTTCCGGTGGAAGGGCGCATTCTCGGGGACCTGGCCCACGTGCGCCGGAATGTCGACCGTGCGCCCGTCCTGGGTCACACGGAACACCACGCCGGTGTTCGGACTGGCCGGGCGGAAACGGATCGTCGATTCGTGACCCGTGTGGATCCCGACGCCCGTGAAGTTCGCGTCGTCGCGGAGGGTTCTCTGTTGGCGCAGCACCTAGCGATTCTCCAGCTCTTCGACGCGCCGCTTCAGCGCAGCGATCTCGTCGGCGTAGCGGGCAAGGCGCGTCAGGTGGACCTGAAGGCGACGCCAGTCCGCATGGTTCCGTGTCGGGATCCCCGACACCGTGGCTCCGTCCTCGACCGAATTGCTGACGCCCGACTTGGCGCCGATCCTGACCCGGTCTCCGATCCGTAGATGATCGGCGATTCCGACCTGACCCGCGAGGATCACGTCGTCGCCGACGGTGGTGCTGCCCGAGATCCCGGACTGAGCCGAGACAGCGGAGCGCTCACCGATCCGCACGTTGTGCCCGATCTGAACCAGATTGTCGATCTTCGTCTGCGCCGCGACCACCGTTTCGCCGGTCGTCGCGCGATCGATGCATACGTTGGCGCCGATCTCGACGTCGTCTTCGAGGACGACGCGGCCGATCTGCGGGATCTTGTGAACTGTGGCCCCCATCCGGGCGAATCCGAAGCCGTCGGCCCCGATCACGGCACCGGCGTGCACGATGACCCGGTTTCCGATCCGGCAGCCCTCCCGGACCACCACGCGAGGGTAGATCAGGCACGCTTCCCCGATCGCGACGTCGTGAAGGAGCACCGTGCCGGCACCGATGACCGATCCCACGCCCACGCGGCACCCGGGCCCGACCACCGCCGCCGGCCCCACATGGACCCCCTCGGCGAGCTCGGAATCAGGATGAATCGACGCCTGGGGATCGATTCCGGGCGGGAAGAGCTCCTCACGAGCCGGAGCGAAGACGTGCAGGGCGCGTGCGAAAGCGATCGAGGGGTCGTCCACCCGGATCGCGGGAATCGAGCATTCGACGTCCTGACCGACGATCGCCGCGCTCGCACGCGTTCCAGCCAGGTCTTTCAGGTACTTGGGATGGGCGACGAACGTGCAGTCGCCCGCCTCCGCGTCGCGAATCCCCGCGAGGCCCCGGACCACGAGGTCCGCGGGTCCGTCGAGGCGCCCCCCGACGCGTTCCGCCAGCGACTTGAGATCGATCTGCATGCGTCGTAGTGGCGACTCCGGTGCGCCAGCGGGGATGGTGCCGGTGGTCCCCCGGTGCTGTCAATCGACAAACATCGGAGGGCCCGGACGCGGCTTCCTATTCGTCGCCGCCGGTCTTGCCGAGCTCCTCGAGTACCTGGTCGGTCAGATCGATGCCTTCGGACAAATAAACCACGTTCACCGTGGCCCGATCGAAGATCAGATCGAATTCTCCCTCGGCACCCAGACGCTCGACCACCGTGGTGATCTGCTCGTTGATCGGGGCGCTGAGCTCCGCGTTGCGCAGGACCGCCTGGCCCTGATCCGGATCCAGGATCTCGGACTTGCGCGCTTCGTAGGACTGCAGCTTGGCGTCGTACTCGCTCTGCAGGGCGTCCAGGCTCTCCTTCGAGCGCAGCTGCGCCTGGGAGCGGATCTGTTCCTGCATGCCGACGAGCTCACGCTCGAGCTCACCGAGCTCGAGCTGCCAGCCGCGCATCTCCTGCTGGAACAGGGCCTCCGCGTCGCGGGCCTCCTGGTATTCCGAGAAGATCCTTTGGCTGTCGATGACACCGATCTTGGACTGGGCCACCGCGGGGGCAGCCGCCGCAACCAGAAGCAAAGTCAGCGCGACGAACGCGGCCCGACGGATCGGATGCAGCACTTGGAGCATGAGACGCTCTCCTCCTCACAAGACGTACGGAGCGACCTGACGCCGCCCCGGATGACGATCGGGGATCAGAAGAACTGACCGAAGTTGAAATGGGCGGTCCAGCCGGGATCCTCTCCCAGGCCTTCCTTGTCGAAGCCGTAACCGTAGTCGAGACCGATCCGACCCACCAGCGGCACCTCGAGGCGCACGCCGAAGCCCGCACCGGTCCTCAGGTTCGTGACGTCGGCTTCCTCGAAGCTGTTCCAGGTGTCACCCTGGTCGACGAAACCCAGGAAGTGGACCGCATTCGTCAGCTGGTAGGCGACCTCGGTCGTGAAGGTCGAATAGAAGCGGCCGCCGACGAAACGAAGGCCGACCGCCAGATTGTCCCGGGGCACGACTTCGATGTCGTCGTAGCCGCGCAACTGGTAGGTGCGGTTCCCACCCAGACGGAAGCGCACATAGTCCGGCGCCGCGCTCGTGATGAATCCCGACGACACACCGGCGTGGAAGGCGAGCTTGAACGGCAGCGCCGTATACCAGTCGTACTTCGTGGTCAGCCGCGTGTAGTCGACGTCGCCGCCGAGAGGCCCACCACTGAGTTCCATGCGCAGCAAGGCCCGGCTTCCCGCCGTCGGGAAGAAGGGATTGTTCTGGCTGTTTCGGAGGACCGACATCGTGATCTGGCTCTCGAGCTCGGGCCAGTCCCGCTCGTCGAGACGCTGGAACTCGAGACCGCGCGAGCCGACCTCGCGTTCGAGCTGATCGTAGAAATTGCTGTAGGATTGGTCGAAATTGCGCAGCTCGGTCTCCGACAGCGAGTAGCGCAACGACGCCGTCGTGAAGCGCGTCCCCGGCACCGGGCGCCCGGTTCGGAGCGCGAAACCACGAACCTTCGTCTCGTAGAAGTCCCGCACGCGATTCGAGTAGCGGCTGAAGACGTCGACACCCAGGAGCGTCGGCGTTCCGAAGGCCCAGGGCTCGGTGAAGCTCAGGTTGAGGAAGTTACGCCGGCTACCGAACTGCCACGCGAACTGCAGACTCTGTCCGCGACCGAGGAAGTTGTTCTCGCCGATGTTGAAGAAGCCGCTCGCCTCGGTCTCGGCCGAGAAGCCCACACCCATCGTGAACTGACCGGTCTGCTTCTCCTTGACGTCGAACACCAGATCGATCTTCTCGGGCTCGGGCGTCTGTTCGAAGTCGACCTGCACGTCCTCGAAGAAGCCCAGACGGAAGAGATCGCCCTGACTGTTGCGCAGCTCCTCGTTGCTGAAGAGGTCACCGGGCAGGATGCGCAACTGCCGACGCATGACCGCCTCGCGAGTCTTGTCGTTGCCCGTGATCACGACACGCCGGATCCTGGCCTGTTCGCCCTCGCGCACGACGAAGTCGATGTCGATGACGTTGCCCTCGCGTCGGCCCCGCTGCGGCGAAAGCGTCGAGTAGATGTACCCGTTGTCCCAGTAGAGCGACTGGACGTTGCGCTGACTCTCCTGGAAGGCGTCGCTGCGGAAGACCTCACCGGTCTCGAGCACGACCAGAGGCTCGAGACGCTCGGTCCCGAAGACCTCGTTGCCCCGGAAGTCGATCTCGCCCACGCGGAACTGCGGACCTTCTTCGACGAAGATCCGGATCTCGATGTGGTTCTCTTCGTCTTCCAGGAATTCGATCTCGTGGTTGACGACCACCGCGTCGAGGTAGCCCTCGTCGGCATAGCGCTGAGGAATCTTCTCGAGGTCGGCCTCGAACTCCGGCAGCTTGAAGGTGCCACTGCGCCACCAGTTGTCGAGCTTGGTGTCCATCACGCCCCGGATCTCGTCGTCGTCGAGAGCCGTGTTGCCCTCGATCACGATGCGCCGCACCTGAACCTTCGGGTTCTCCGTGATCACGAACACGAGGGGCTGGTTCCCGGCGAGCTTCAGCAACTCGCGATCGACGTCGACCTCGGCCCGGTAGTATCCCTCGGCCCGATACTGGTCTCGTACGGCATCGATCGTCGCACGGATCGCCGACGGAGCCAGAAAGTTGCCCACGCGAAGCTCCACGACCTCGTCGAGATCGTCGTCGTCGAGCTTGTCGTTGCCGTCGAAGCGGACCTCGGACAGTCGCGGGTACTCGGTGAGGTTCAGTATCAGCTCGATCACGCCCGGACGAGGGCGCGTCTCGTAGACGTAGACGTCGCGGAACTTGCCGGTGGCGTAGAGTTCGCGGATCGCCGATGCGACGATCTCGCGTGAGATCGGTTTGCCGATGCTCAATCCGCTCCAGGCCACGACCTGCTCGGACCGCACCGTCTGCGTGCCCACCACCTGGATCTGGCCGAGAACGGCCACGCCACCTTCGGCCGCCTGAGCTTCGGCTCGGGGTGCACAGCAGGTGAGGATCCACAGGAGGGCCACGACGGCGGACCCGGTCAAACCGGGGCGGAACGCGCGGCGGATCGGTCGTGCGTGGCGTCGACGCATGCAGCTCGTCTCGTCTGGTCAGGCGAGGCAGGGATCCCCGCGGGACGGAAGGCAGCCGGGGCAGACTCGGGTTCGCTCCCCGGGGTCCTACACCGGGCACCGGGCGGGGTTCCCGCTCCGGGTCCGGATCCGGACCGCAGCGGAAGGTACGGCCGAGGGGTCGGACGGTCAACCGCACAGGAGGCCGAAAAAGACGACGGCCGGATCCGCAGGGATCCGGCCGTCGAGTGAACCGGGACGAGATCCGGGTCTAGCCCTGTGACGGGGTCGACTCGCTCTCCTCCTCGTCGCTCGGATCCGTCGAGCTCATGATCTCGAAGCCCAGGGCCTCGCCCACGGCGTCGATCCGCATCGACATGCCACTCCGGATCTCTCCGCGCAGGAGCTTGTCGCTCAGCGGATCCTCGACGTATCGCTGGATCGCTCGACGCAGCGGGCGCGCACCGTGCTGCGGGTCGAAACCGACCTCGACCAGCTTGTCCTTCGCATCCTGGGTGTACTCGAAGTTGATCTTCAGGTTGGCCAGGCGCGTGTTCATGTCCTGGAGCATGATGTCCAGGATCCGGTGCATGTGGCTCCTCGTGAGCGGATCGAAGACGATGACGTCGTCGATGCGGTTGAGGAACTCCGGACTGAAGGTCGTCTTCATGTCGTCGTTGATGTGCGCCTTCATGCGGATCGCCTTCGCCTCGTCTTCGTCCGCGCCGAATCCCATGGCCTTGTGGTCGACGCCCTTCCGGCTACCGACGTTCGAGGTCATGATCAGGATCGCGTTCTTGAAGTCGACGTTGCGGCCGAAGCTGTCGGTCAGCATGCCGTCCTCGAGCACCTGCAACAGCAGGTTGAAGACGTCCGGATGGGCCTTTTCGATCTCGTCGAGCAGGATCACCGAGTAGGGATTGCGACGCACCTTCTCCGTCAGCATGCCTCCCTCGTCGTAGCCGACGTATCCGGGAGGCGCCCCGACCAGACGACTGATCGAGAACTTCTCCATGTACTCGGACATGTCGATGCGCACGAGGTTGTCGATGTCGTCGAAGAGGAACTTCGTGAGCTGACGGGCAACCTCGGTCTTCCCGACGCCCGTCGGCCCCGCGAAGATGAACGAACCGATGGGACGGCGCGGATCGCGCAAGCCGGCCCGGTTGCGTCGGATCGCCTTGCTGACCGCCTGGATCGCACTGTCCTGGCCGATGACGACCTTCTGCAGCTCCTCTTCCATGCGGATGAGCTTTTCGCTCTCCTCTTCCTGGACCTCGGTCACCGGGATGCCCGTCATGTCGGCGATCACGCGGCTGATCTCCTTGGTCTCGACGACGGCTTCGGTATCCTGACGGCTCTCGGCCCAGGCGCGACGCTCGTCGGCGAGCTTCGCACGGAGTTCCTTCTCTTCGTCGCGATAACGCGCGGCTTTCTCGAACTCCTGGTTCTGGATCGCGGCTTCCTTCTGACGCGCGGCGTCGTCGATCTGCTTCTCGAGTTCGCGCAGATCCTTCGGCACCGCACTCGAGAACAACCGCGCGCGGCTGCCCGCTTCGTCGATCACGTCGATCGCCTTGTCCGGCAAGCTACGGCCGCTGATGTAGCGGACCGACAGGTAGACCGCCGAACGAATCGACTCGTCGCTGTACTTCACCCGGTGGTGCGCTTCGTACTTGTCCCGCAGACCGAACAGGATCTCGACCGTCTCCTCCTCACTCGGCGGGTGTACCATCACCGGCTGGAAGCGGCGCTCCAACGCACCGTCCTTCTCGATGAACTTGCGGAATTCGTCGAGCGTGGTCGCACCGATGCACTGGATCTCTCCGCGCGCGAGCGACGGCTTGAACATGTTGCTGGCGTCGATCGCACCTTCGGCCCCACCCGCGCCGACGATCGTATGCAGCTCGTCGATGAAGAGGATGATGTTCTCGTCCTCGCGGATCTCGTTCATGATCGCCTTCAGGCGTTCCTCGAACTGACCGCGGTACTTCGTACCGGCCACCACGCTCGCCAGATCCAGCGTGATGATCTCCTTCCCGTGCAGCAGTTGCGGCGCGCGCTCGTCGATGATGCGCTGCGCGAGGCCTTCGGCGATCGCCGTCTTGCCGACGCCCGGCTCACCGATCAGGACCGGGTTGTTCTTCTTGCGCCGCGACAGGATCTGGATGACGCGATCGATCTCGCGGTCACGGCCGATCGTCGGATCGAGCCTGTCGTCGCGCGCGAGATTCGTGAGATTGCGACCGAACTGGTCGAGGACGGGCGTTTCCTTCTTCTTCTTGGCTGCTTCGCCGCCGACGACCTCTCCGGCTTCACCACTGCCCTTCGCACTGCTGCCGAGGAGCTTCATGATCTCCTTGCGCACCTTCTCGTGGTCGGCGCCGAGATCCTGGAGGACACGCGCGGCAACACCCTCGCCCTCGCGGATGAGCGCGAGGAGGAGATGTTCGGTGCCCACGTAGTTGTGGTTGTGCATGCGCGCTTCGTCGATCGACAGCTCGAGCACACGCTTCGCACGCGGCGTGAAGGGGATCTCGCCGATCGTGAGCGTTCCGCTCTGCGTCGTGACCATGTCCTCGACGGCCTGCTGGATCTGATCGAAGTCGATGCCGAGTCGTTGCAGGGCCTGCGCGGCGATTCCCTCGCCCTCGCGAATGATGCCGAGCAGCAAGTGCTCGGTCCCGATGTAGTCGTGCTGCATCCGGCCTGCCTCGTCGCGGGCCAGGAAGAGCACCTTGCGAACCCGTTCCGTGAAGCGGTCGTTCATCACTCGTCGTTCCTCTCTTCAGCTCGTTCGAGCTGGTCTCGTACGAAACGCGCACGCGCCTCGTCTCGCTCCGGTGCCTCCATGGCCTGTCCGGCCCCCACCTGCAGGTGTGCGCTCTGTACGCACAGGAATAGGTGGTTGGACACCGATGTCGGAACCCGCGGGAGAATTCCGAGGCTGCAACCGAGTCGCACGTCGCTGAGCAACTCGAAGGCCTCCCGCGTGGTCAGGAGTCGGGCTCGGGTGGAAAGTCCCCAGGCTCGCCAGGCTCGGTCCTCCGTACGGATCCGGTCGCGCTCCAACAGTGCCTGACGCGCCTTGCTCTCACATTCGATCACCTCGCGCACGTGGACGAGCAATTCTTCCACGATCGCATTTTCGTCTCGTCCCAGGGTCGCCGAGTTGGAGACCTGGAACAAGGATCCCATCACTCCACTGCCCTCGCCATAGAAGCCCCGAACCGTGTAGTTCAGGCGGCGGAGGCCGTTCAGGACCCGTTCGGCGTCCTCGGTGATCACCAGGCCGGGCAGGTGGATCAGGATCGAGGCGCGGAGTCCAGTGCCGACGTTGGTCGGGCACGCGGTCAGGAATCCGAGTTCGTCGTCGCAGGCGAAAGCGACCTCTTCGGCAATGGAACGCATTCCCCGGCTGGCACGTTCCAAAGCCGCATCGACGCTCAGCCCTGCGGAAAAAGCCTGCAGCCGGACGTGGTCTTCCTCGTTCAGCATCAGGCCGAGGTCTTCGTCCTGACTGATCGTCAGGCCGCGTCCGAGCACGTAGCGTACGAGATCGGCGCTGATCAAGTGACGTTCGAGCAGGAAGCGACGCTCGGTCTCGTCCAGGTCCTCCATCCGTAGAACGTGCGCCGCGGCATCGGGTGTGGTTCGTTCGATCGCCTCCACCACGTCGTCCCGCAGACGGCAGAGGTGGTCGGCGTCGACCACGTGGGGGAAATTCCACCCCGTGACGTTGCGCGCCAGGCGCACCCGACTGCTGAGCACGATGTGTCCATCGGGCGCGTCGTCCTGCATGAGCCACGGCGCGGGCCGCTTCGCCAAGTCGCGCAAGGCCTTCATGCGTCGGCCTCGCCCTCGACCTGGGCTCGAGCCGCACGGATCTCGTCGCGCAGCCGTGCCGCGCCTTCGAAATCTTCCTCTGCCACGGCGCGCCGCAGGGCGCTCTCCAGGCGCCGTAGGGTGTCGCGAGCCGCACCCGTAGACGCCGGCTCCACATGTCGCGTCGCACCGTGCACGCGTTGTAGCAGCGGGGCGAGATGCTCGCGGAATGCGGTATAGCACGCCGGACACCCCACGCGGCCCACCTTTCGGATCTCGACGAGTGAAGTGTTGCAGCCCGGGCAGCGTCGCGGTGCGGTCGGCACGGACGCGGGATCGACGGCCGTGGTGACGTGAATCTCGATCGAAGGCTTCTGGACGTCCGGGAGCGGACCGAAGGTCGGCTCGCCCACGATTCCCTGCTCGCGGGCGCACTTCGCGCACACGTCGACCGTGGTCTTTTCACCGCCCACCACTTCGGTGAAGTGGAGTTGGGCAGGACTGCCGCAGAATTCGCAGTCGCGCGTCACGCGTCGTCCTCGGTGGAGAGATCGTCGACGGGGACCAGGTGCCCCCCCTCGAGCCGAAGCCAGCGGTCCGCCCGCCGGGCCAGGGATTCGTCATGTGTCACGGCCACGACCGCGACGTCGTCCTCTCGAGCCAGACGGATCAGCAGCTCGTGGAGGTCGTCGGATCGTCGGCGATCGAGATTTCCCCCCGGTTCGTCCAGCAACAGCAGGCGGGGGCGGTTCATCAGGGCGCGCGCGATCGCAACGCGTTGTTGTTCTCCGCCGGACATCTCACCGGGCAGGTGATCGAGCCTCGACGCCAATCCGACTCGTGAGAGCAGGTTCCGCGCCCGCTCCTCGGCCTCCTTCGCAGGGAGTCCCTGGACACGCGCGGGCATCGTGACGTTCTCGATCGCCGTGAAATCCCCCAACAGATGGTGCTGCTGGAAGACGAAGCCGATCTCACGATTCCTCAGCGCACTGCGACGTGCCTCCGAGGGCGCGGGCAGGGCGACTCCCGTCGCGACGGCCGCCCCGACGCCGATGATCACGACGAGGGCCCACAGCACCGGATCGACGAATCCCACTCCGAACACGAACGTTCCGACCGCGAAGGTCAGACCTGCCGCGAGAAGTCCGATTCCGGTGGCTATCGCCGTTCGCGTCCAGACCTCACGCGCCTCGCCGACCAGATCGCCGGCACGCGTCTCGCCCCAAAGGATAGAGCCGGCGTCGGGGTGGTCAAGCGAACCGAGAAGGTTCAGCAGCGTACTCTTCCCCGAACCCGACACTCCCATGATCGCAACGCTCTCACCCGCACGGACCTCGAGATCGGCCCCGCGCAGGACTTCGACGTGCCGATGCCGGGAATCGTAATCCTTGTCGATCCCGGTTGCGCGCAACCACGCAGTCCCCTGGGTCGCCGTCGCCGAACTCTCAGTCATTGCGCAACACCTCCACGGGCAGAACGCGCGTCGCGAGCCAGCTCGGGAGCAGCGTCGCCAGGAAGCTCAACAACATGGACATGCCCCCGACGAGCACGAAGTCCGACACCGTGGGATGCACGGGCAGGGTGTCGACGAAGAGGACGTCACCAGGAAGTGGAAAACCGTAGCGGTCGAGCGCGAAGATCGCGAGCAGGCCGAAGAGGATCCCAGCGCAGGTCCCCACCACGCCGATCACAAGACCCAGGCGGAGGAACACGCCGACGATCTGTCGCCGCGTGCTGCCAAGGGCCGACAAGATCGCGATGTCGCGCGCGCGATCGCGCACCAGGGTGATCAGGATCGCCACCACGTTGAAGCTCGCGATCAAGATCAGAAAGGTGAGCAGCAGGAACATCAAGGCCTTCTCGAAACGAATCCACTCGAAGAGCTGGCCGTTGAGATTGATCCAGTCGTTCGCATAGAAGCTCCCGAAGCCGGTGTCGTCGCCCAGGGCTTCCTCGACCGCGATTGCGAATTCCGGTGCGCGCATCATGTTCGTCACGCGCAAGCCGATGCCGTCCGCGCCACCCGGCCGCGCGAACATGTCCCGCGCGACGTCCAGATCGACGTATGCAAAGGCTGCGTCGAATTCGTACATGCCCGAGTCGAGCACACCGACGATGATGCACTCCCGCGTCGTGGTCTCGTAGTCGCCGACGCCGGTCCCCACTTTCCGTGCCGCGTGCACGGCGACGCGATCACCGACCCCCGCCCGGAGGTTCTGCGCGAGCTCGATGCCGACCACGAGGCCAGGCACATCGGGCCCGCCACCGAGGAGATGATCCGTCTCGAAGCCCATGAAGGTGGGCTCGACCACTTCGGCGAAGCGTGTCACCTGCGACTGACGCTCGGGGTCGATCCCCCACAACACGGCCCCGCGATCCTGTCGGCGTCCGGGGATCGGTTCGGACGAGATCACCAACTCGCTCCGGATGTACGGCGCCGCCGCGACCACGAAGTCCAAAGACTCGACCGCGGCCATGGTGCTGTCGACGTCCGCTGCGCGACGCGCCTCGCCGTATCCGCCACGGTTCAGCACCGTGACCATGGGCATGTTCTCGACGAACTTGAGCTGGATCTGGTCACGAAAGCCGTTCATCACGGCCAGGGTCACGCAAAGGATCGCTACGCCGAGCATGATGCCCAGACCCGCGAAGAGCGAGATCAGCGACAAGAGTCGGGAACCTCGGCTCCGCAGGAAGCGGTCCGAGACGTGCGTGACGAATCCCAAAGGTCCCCCTAGTCGGCGTCGCCGCCGCCCGACTTCACTTCGGGTCGCAGCTGTGGGAAGAGCAACACGTCGCGGATCGAGTGCTGGTCGGTGAACAACATCACCAGGCGATCGATGCCCATCCCCAGACCACCCGTCGGCGGCATGCCGTACTCGAGAGCGCGGAGGAAGTCCTCGTCGAGCTGCTGTGCCTCGTCGTCTCCGGCCTCACGCAGCCGGACCTGCTCTTCGAAGCGTGCGCGTTGATCACGTGGATCATTGAGCTCGCTGAAGGAGTTCCCGATCTCGAAGCCGGCCACGAAGGGCTCGAAACGCTCGACGAGTTCAGGATCGTCGCGATGACGCTTGGCCAAGGGCGACAGTTCGACCGGATGATCGCAGACGAAAGTCGGCTGGATCAGGTGCGGCTCGACCTTCTCGCTGAAGATCTCGTCCAGCAGCTTGCCCTTGCCCATGGTCTCGTCGACCTCGACGCCGAGCTCCTTCGCCTTGGCCTCGACCTCGTCGCGACCGAGCGGTCGGTAGTCGATGCCCGTGTGCTCCTTCAGCAGGTCGAGGAAACCCGCCCGGCGGAAACCGTGGCTGAAATCGATCGTGTGCTCGCCGTACTGGATCTTCCCGTCGTCGCTGATCTCGTCGACGATGCGCCGCACGATGCGATCGACGAGGGCCATCATGTCCTCGTAGTCCCAGTAAGCCGCGTAGCACTCCATCATCGTGAACTCGGGGTTGTGCGTCCGGTCCATACCCTCGTTGCGGAAGTTCTTCGCGATCTCGAAGACCTTGTCGTACCCACCGACCATCAACCGCTTGAGATACAGCTCGTCGGCGATCCGCAGGTAGAGTTGCGCTCCACCGAGTGCATTGTGGAAGGTCGTGAACGGACGCGCCGTCGCCCCGCCGTAGATCGGCTGCAGGACCGGGGTCTCGACCTCCAGGAAGCCCTCTTCGATCAATTGGTCGCGGAGGACCTGAATGATCCGGGCCCGCTTTTCGAAGGTCTCGCGCACGTCGCGGTTCATGATCAGGTCGACGTAGCGCTGGCGGTAGCGAGTCTCGGGGTCGGTCAGGCCGTGCCACTTCTCCGGCAAGGGTCGTAGCGACTTCGACAGCAGCTCGATCGCAGTCACCTCGCAGGTGAGCTCACCCGTCTTCGTCCGCATCATCTTGCCCTCGACGCCACAGAAGTCGCCGACCTCGAGCAGCTTGAACTTCTCGTAGGCGTCTTCACCCACTACGTCCTTGCGCACCCAGATCTGGAGCTGGCCGCTCTGGTCGTCGAGGTGCGCGAAACCCATCTTGCCGTGCCGGCGCTTGCTGACCATGCGGCCGGAAAGCTTGACCTCGGAGTTCTCGGCCTCCATGCGCTCGCCCTCGGCGACGACGGCTCCGAGTTCGTGGCTTCGTTCGAAGGACGTGGGATACGGGCGATCGCCCATCTCCTCCCACTTGTCGATCTTCGCCACGCGCTCCTGGATCAGGCGGTGTTGCGGGTCCATCGGTCGATGCTCCTGTTCGGCGGGTGCTAGGCGCCCTTGCCGCTCGCGCGGAGGAAACTCTGGACGAAGAGGTCGATGTCTCCGTCGAGCACACGCTGGGTGTCGCCCGTCTCGACCTCGGTCCGGTGGTCCTTGACCTTCGTGTAGGGGTGGAGCACATAGCTCCGGATCTGGCTACCGAAGTCGATCTTCATGGCGCCGCCACGCAGCTCGTCGAGCTTCGACTGCTCCTCCTCGAGCTTCTGCTGGTAGAGACGCGCGCGAAGCATGTTCATCGCCGACTCACGATTGCGGTGCTGACTGCGCTCGTTCTGGCACTGCACCACGATGCCCGACGGCTCGTGCGTGATGCGGATCGCGCTGTCGGTCTTGTTGACGTGCTGTCCCCCCGCACCGCTGGCGCGATAGGTGTCCACGCGCAGATCCTTCTCGTCGATCTCGATCTCGATGTCGCTGTCGACCAGCGGGTAGACGAAACAGCTCGCGAAGCTCGTCTGCCGACGGTTCTGGGCGTCGAAAGGGCTGATACGCACCAGTCGATGGACACCGCTCTCGCCCTTCAAGTAGCCGTAGGCGTAGGGCGCGCGGATCTCGATCGACACGTGCTTGATGCCCGCTTCTTCGGCGGGCTGCAGGTCGGTCACCGTGTGGGTCCAGTCCTCGCGCTCGAGGAAACGGACGTACATGCGCATGAGCATTTCTGCCCAGTCCATCGAATCGACGCCCCCCGCACCGGGATTGAGTTCGAGGATCGCACCCTTGTCATCGTCCGGTCCGCCGAGCATGAAGTTGGTCTCCAGGCGCTCGATCAGCTTTCCTGCCGCACTCAGGGCCTTCTTCGCTTCGGACGCAGCCTCATCGTCCTCTTCCGCCATTTCGGAGTAGACCTCGACGTCCCCGAGCTTCGCTTCGAGCTCGGCCACGGGTTCGGTCCAGGCCTTGATCTTGTTGGCGGCGGCGATCGTCTCCTGCGCGGCTTCGTTGTCGTTCCAGAAGTCCGCGCCGGCCATCAACTCCTCGAGCTTGGTCAGCTCGGCGTGCTTGGCAGGGAGGTCAAAGACCCTCCTTCAGGTGGGCGCTGCGCTGCTTCAGATCGTCGAGTTCGTACACGGTGGCCTCCGTCAGGGTCGGTTTGTCCGCCAGCGCGGACCGAATCGCTCGTCGATGAG
>JGI12109J20283_10485178_pt1 | contig 17707 bp, 15 predicted proteins | sample ElkSlonscriptome_12_FD_20283 | JGI IMG/M metagenome (IMG submission 20283)
GCAGCAAGCTCTCGGCGGATAAATTCCTCAATCTTGAAACCCTGGGCATTCTTGCCCTGGGTATGATCGCTTTCTGCATCGGCACAGCCTCGGGCGTGCTTATTGCCAAGCTGATGAACAAAATGTCCAAATCCCCAATCAATCCGCTGATCGGCGCGGCCGGTGTCTCCGCCGTCCCCATGGCCGCACGGGTGGTCAACAAGGTCGGCCTTGAGGCCAATCCCCAGAACCATCTTATCATGCACGCCATGGGTGCCAACGTTTCCGGCGTTATCGGCTCGGCGGTAGCCGCCGGTGTCCTGCTGGCCCTGCTGTAAAACCGCTGCAACCAACCTCCATACCGCAAGGGGCCCCCGTATTCTGGGGCCCCTGTTTTTTTACCGATCTCTTCGTATTTTTCTCGTGGCAGGGCCACACATATCAGCCCCGATAGTGTCTCGTTTTGGCAGACAGACGGTGAAACGGTCAAGTACTACCGTGATAATTCTCATTCATAGTGGTTTTTATGAAATAGAGGCGTGGGGGCGTGTCGGCGAATTGCAATTTTTTCGCGGATCAGCACCTGATCTCGAGGTGCCCCACGGCCATAGAAGTAATATGGTGAGCACTGATTATTTAAACAACGCAGAAAGGAGAAAAGAGGGGTTGTCCAGAGAAAGTTCGGACAGACTGTCTGGCAGGAACCGGATCGCCAAAGCCGGGTTATATTCGAGCGGCAGACGTCATCCGCCGTCATGCCGCTCAGGAAGTGCATTATGGGACAGCTGCCGCCGATGGCAGCGGCTGATTACCTCGGAGTATCGTCGGATCCTCCGGCGTTTAACTGGCATTGCTTGAAATCGATTTTCTCTTTGCAGTTTTTGCAGGTGTGTTCGCGATTGAACTCATCGGAGAAAATCTCCACCTCCGTGCCGCAATTATTGCACTTACACACAAATGATTCCAAATCTCTCAATGATTCAAATCCGGGACAATGGCTAACTGGGGTGTTCATCTTCTGCCTCCTCCTTCTGGGTGAGCGTAGACCGCTTGTCCGTGAGTTCTCTGTCAGCGGTATGATTTTACCAGTCTTCTTGGTAATTCTATAAATATAAAGCGTATAAAGTCAAGGTCAACACCACCGCTGCCTCGCAGCTGTGGTGGTGTTGCAGCGCGTGGCTGGGGACAAACCGACAGTGATCTCCTCCTACTGGCCTTCTCCCCTAGCCTATCGCATATGTCCTGGTGCTGCCAGCGATATTATGGCACTCTTCCGGCTTCGAAGACTGTTCATGGCGATTTGACTCTGCCCATACTGCCCATCACCGTGCTTCTCTACAGCAGAGCACAACTCTTGATAAAGCACTGAGAATTCACGGATTCGATCTGCCTCTTCCGATGCTACCCCACCGCCTTGCTGACAATATCCCGGTCAAAATAATTTGTGGCCATACCGCCGTCGACAACGATGGTTTGCGCCGTTATTGCGGAGGCACGATCGGAAAGCAGAAAGACGGCAGCGTCGGCCGCCTCCTGCGTGGACACCGCCCTTTTCCTGAGAACGGCTTTTTCGGCGTAGAGATAGCTGTCAACATAGCCGGGAATGCCGGCCGAAGCCGATGTTTTCAAAAGACCAGGAGCAACGGCATTGAAGCGCACACTGGAAAAAGAGCTAAAACTCTTGGCCAGAAAGCATAACGACGAATCGAGCGCCGCTTTGACCGGAGCCATATAGCCGTAATTTTCCGCCGCCATCTTCGTGGTCGAGATGGAGATGGTCACCACCGAGGCCTCGGAGGCAAGCAGCTCTTTAAAATTATTGGCAATCGATATGAAGGAGAAGCAGGAAATATTGACGGCCTGCAGAAAATCCTGGCGGCGGGTTTCGTGAAAGGGCTTAAAGCCTTCCGAGTAGTTGGCATAGGCAATGGAATGGACGATGCCGTCAAGCAGGCCTGCACCAAGTTGTGCGGCTATCTCCTGCCTCACCCGGACGATATTCTCCTCCTCCTCGACGTCGCAGACGAACACGGCGCAGTCGGGAAAAAGTTTTTTCGCCGTTTTCCGACGTTCTTGCGAACGGACGACGTGCAGTACCTCGGCGCCGGCGGCGATCAGTTCTCTGGCAATGAAATAGGCAACGGATTTTTTATTGGCCAGTCCGAAGACAACAATGCGTTTATTCTCAAAGGTAATGAAGCTCATTGATATATTTTCTCTTCTGTTTTCCGTTTTTCATCCCTTACTATCACTCCAGGCCACCAATCCATTGCAAGAGCATGATATGCGGAGTTTCAGGGGGAATCGGATTTTCATGTATTCTCATCGGCATCAGTCCTCATTCCCGGGGTTGACGGCAAAGCGATCCGATCTCTACAAAAGCCGTAGTATCAGGAGCACGGCTGAGTCTCCCAGAATACAACGGCAGGACGAGGGATACAAGGAAACAATGGCGCCGCCGATCCTGCGCCAGGGAAAAGAGTGATGCGCTTGGTTTTTTCGGTGAATAAGGTACAATACAATCATGGATGATACATGTGAAGTCTGCGGCGGCAGCGGTCAGATTGGTCATTTTCCCGGGGTCAGCCGGTTTATGATCTGCTGGGAGGAATGTCCCGAATGCCTGGGAAGCGGCCTTCGCGGATTTGGGGATAGCACAGAGCAAAGCGAGCACCGCCCCCCCTTTCAAAACACCAAAAAAGATGACGATGATCGTCAATCATAAAAAACCCCGGCTAAAATGCCCACTCTCACACCTCTGTATTCGCCCCGGGAAGAGCTGGCCAACACCATAACTCATGGTCTTGGCGCTCTCCTTTCGCTCTGCGCCCTTGTTTTTCTGGTGGTTTTCGCATCACTGGACGGCAACGCCTATCATATCGTCAGCTGCTCCATCTTCGGCGGCACTCTGCTGCTGCTCTACTCTATGTCGACGTTCTATCACTGGGTCCGAACACCGCGCTGGAAGACCCTCTTCAGGGCCCTCGACCACTCTTCCATCTTCCTGCTCATCGCCGGGACCTATACACCCTTTACCCTGGTCAGCCTTCAGGGCGGCTGGGGCTGGACGCTGTTTGGCCTGGTCTGGGGGCTGGCCATTATCGGAGTGGTGCTGGAGACGGTGACCGGACAGAAGTTGAAGAAACTGTCCCTCGGCCTCTATATCACCATGGGCTGGCTTATCATCATCGCCGCCAAACCGCTTCTGGCAAACGTGGCAGTCGGTGGACTGGTGCTGCTCGTTGGTGGCGGTCTCTGCTACACCTTTGGCATCGTCTTCTATGTTTGGCAGTCGCTTGCCTTCAGCCATGCCATATGGCACCTTTTCGTTCTGGGGGGCAGCCTCTTCCACTTTTTTGCCGTTTTTTTCTATGTCATCCCTTAGTGCCAGCACTTCATGAAAGAAACTATCCTTGACCACATTTATCTGGCATTTAGCAGGTGGTCTTCTGCTGCAAACTTTGCCTGCCGCCCCGGCTGCGCCAGCTGCTGCACCGACAATGTCACTCTCACCGTCCTGGAAGCCGGTCGGATAGCATCATATTGCCACAGCGAAAAGCCTCCTGACTGGCTCATCGGCAAAATTAGCCTTCGGGAACCGGCAGTCCGCCCTTCGCAGACCACCAATGAATACGTAGAGGCGATACTGGCCGGCGAAAAAGAGCCGCAGGAACCTCAGAAAGTCTGCGGTTCCTGTGTTTTTCTCGAATCCGGTCTCTGCAGCATCTATCCGGTGCGGCCCTTCAGCTGCCGCTGCTTTGCCTCGACAACGGTCTGTCGGCCGCGGGGCTCGGCCACCGTGCCCGATACCCACCTCTATGGGGCCATGGCTGCCATGCAGCTCATCGAGCACCTCGGACAATTCGACTCCTGGGGAAATATGACAGACGTCCTGGCGGTTACACTTGGTGGTGATCGTGCCGAAGCACTCCGACAACACCTGCGCCTGGCCAGACCATTGCCGGGATTTGCCATCCCCGAAGAACACGCCGACAGCGTTACCCGCTTGCTGCAGATGCTCTTTACCACCCGGGTTGGCACAAAAACCATTGAGCAGATACTCAACGGCCGCTAGCCGCACACCCTCCATCACGCCTCTCCCGAGCGCCCTCGTCCTGCCGACGATCCCTCAGCGGGCGCCAGAATTGATTTTGAATTCCAGCCTCAGAAATGTATAACTAGTTACGTGCTGTCGAAACGGCAGCCTCACTCAACGTTGGAAACGTGTATGCCAATGCTCATCAAAAGAGATTTTCTCTCTCTTTTTTCCCTGAAAAACGCGCTGGTACTTGTCATCTCGGCGGTGGCCATCTTTCTGCTCACCCTTGTATTCATTCTCCGCTACCAGCACCAGCAGGTCTCCTCTCGACAGGACCACCTCACCCAGACGTTGCGTGATGACATCAACCGGCACCTTGAAATAAATTACAGCGAAACCTGCAGGGCTCTGGCCCGACAGGAGAAGATTCGAGCTCTGTTCATCTCCCCCGGGGTGGAAACCACCACCGAGGCTACGGCTCTTCTCAACTCGGCCAGAGATATTCTCGACGCCAGCCTCGTCTATATCCAGGACAGTACCGGACTGGTGATCGCCTCTTCGCTCTCGAAAAACGGTGAAAGCCTCTACGGCAACAACTATCGATTTCGTCCTTATTTTGTCCAAGCCCTTAAGGGTGAGGACTCCATATACGCAGCCCTTGGCGTTACCACCGGCAATCGCGGTATCTACTTCAGCAGTCCCATAATCGATGATTCAGCAAAGATTGCCGGCGTAGCCGTCATCAAAGGCGGACTCACCGACGTCGACAGAATTCTGACCACCAGCGCCGCCGATATCGGTCCAACCGCGATCATCTCAGGCGATGGCATTGTCTTTGCCTCCTCGGAGGATTCCTGGCTCTACCATGCCGCCCGTCCCCTCTCCTTTGAACGGCGGCAGCTGATCATGGAATCTGAACAGTTCGCGGAAATGCCTCTTCTTCGAATGCCCTTTAGTCTCAACGATGAAGAGGTTGTCTACAGAAAGAAAAAATATCTGGTCCAATCCCAGCCCATAGGTTTGCCCAACTGGTCCGTAATCACTCTCGTACCAGTCAGTTCTCCATGGTACGCCGTCGTTTTTGTCTGTCTGCTGTTCACCGTCCCGGTGTTCTTTCTGGCGCTGAAGGTCAAGCACTATTACAACGAGATCAAATACAAAGACAAAATAAGCAAACAAAATATCCACCTCCTCAAACTCAACGAAGAGATGAAAAAAGAGATCGAGGAGAGAAAGCAGACCGAGAAAGAACTCAAACATGTCAGCCAGCAGGAGCTGCAGTACAGGCTTCTTTTCGAGCAATCCAGGGATGCCATGACCATCGTTGCCGAGGATGGAACGATTCTTGAAGCCAACCGGGCCTTTCTGTCACTGATGGATATCAGCCGTGAAGAACTCATCGACAGGCACCCCAAGGATTTCTGGGTCGACGAGCAGGAGCGTCTCACCTGGTTCACCCTCCTCGAAGAACAGGGCTCCATTGTTGATTATCAGTGTAAACACGCTACCCAGGATGGCAAAGTCCTCGACCTCACCCTGACCACCAACGCCACCTTCAATCGTGACGGCAAGGTCGTCTATCTCACCATACTCCGCGATATATCGCAGCAACTCGAAGACCAGCGACGGCTTATCGAGGCCAAGACGGAAGCGGAACAGGCCAATATCGCCAAGAGCAATTTTCTCGCCAACATGAGCCATGAAATACGCACGCCAATGAACGGCATTATCGGTATGACCAATATCGTCCTGGAAAGCACATTGCAGAAAGACCAGCGCAACTACCTGGAAATGGTCCGCTCCTCCGCCGATCGACTGCTCGATATTATTAACAACATACTCGATTTTTCCAAGATCGAGGCGGGACGCTTCGAACTCGAGGAAGTGGAATTCTCCCTCAGGGACAAGTTTAACGAGCTCCTCTCCCTGCTCTCCATAAAAGCCCAAAACAACAATGTCGAGTTAACTGCGACGGTGGCTGAGAACATGCCCGACAAGGTCATCGGCGACTCGACCCGGCTCATGCAGGTGCTCATCAATCTCACCAATAACGCTATCAAATTCTCCCGGGACGGATCGGTCACCGTCCACCTGGATTTGCAGCAGAAGCTCTCGGCGAACCGCGGGCTCTTCTCCTTCAGAGTCCAGGATACCGGAATCGGCGTCTCGCCAGATAAACAGAACACCATCTTCGAGTCGTTTTCCCAGGCGGATACATCAACCACCAGGGAATACGGAGGAACCGGGCTTGGACTGACCATCTCGGCCCAGCTCTGCCGACTGATGGGCGGCGAAATCGGCATCGAAAGCGAGGAAAACCAGGGTTCTGTTTTCTGGTTCACCGCTGTTTTCGGTTTGTCGGAACAGATTCAGAAAAAAGAACAACGACAGCAGGGAATGGTCATCAGCAGCGAACTCACCCGGGAGGAAATTTTTCAAGACATTCGCATCCTCCTCGCCGAAGACGACTATATCAACCGGACCCTGGCCATGGCCGTGCTTGAAAAGGCCAAACTCAAGGTTACGGCTGTCTCCAACGGCGCCGAAGCGGTCACCGAGTGGCAGCGCCTGCCCTATGATCTCATCCTCATGGATATCCAGATGCCGGAAATGGACGGCTACCGGGCCACCGGTCTGATCCGTGAAAGAGAAAACCGTCTTGGCCTGCACACGCCGATCATCGCCATGACCGCCCATGCCATCAAGGGCGACAGGGAAAAATGTTTGCAGGCAGGTATGGATGACTATATAACCAAACCGATCAATACCGCTGAACTCTACACCATTATCGAACGACATCTTCTCTACCGGGTTCTGATCGTTGACAATAACGGCGCCGCTCTTGAAACTGCCGGTCGGATTTTTACGGAAAGCGGCTGGCAGGTCACCCTGGCAAAGACTACCACTCAGTGCTTATGGGAGTGCACCAATTCCTCCTTCGACCTCATTCTCGTTGATGTGGACACCGAGGAAATCGATCTCAAGGCCACTGCCGCCATTATTGAAGAGCAGCGTAAAACCACAGGCAAGCCCACTCACCTCATCGCCACGGCGGCAGATTTCAGCAAAGAGCAATTGGGGCGATGTACCAGCGCAGGCATAAAAGACCATCTTCAGAAGCCACTGAGTCATGATATAGTGACGGATCTGTTCAACACCATGAAGCTGAGGCTCTAGATATCAGAAACCTCTCGGAGAGGAGTTTCGGCACCGAGGCTATGAGGTGGTGCTGAACTCCCGGAGAAATTCGGCATAGCCTTGCTCCTCCATCTCTTCACGGGGAATAAAGCTCAGAGCGGCAGAATTGATGCAGTAGCGCAGGCCGGTTGGTTCCGGGCCGTCGGCAAAGACATGACCAAGGTGGGAATCACCCTGCCTGCTTTTGACCTCGGTGCGCTCGCTGAAAAGCTTTCTGTCGACCTTCTCGACGATATTGGCGGCAACCAGCGGTCTGGTGAAGCTCGGCCAGCCAGTGCCTGAGTCAAATTTGTCCCTGGAACTGAAAAGTGCTTCGCCGGAGACGATATCGACATAGATTCCCTCGGCTTTGTTATCCCAGTAGTTACCGCTAAAGGGGGGTTCTGTCCCCTCCTTCTGGGTGACCTCATACTGCAGAGGCGTCAGCTGCTCCCGGAGCCGCTGCGATGATGGTTTACCATCGTCACCGAGTACCGAGACTGGATCCATATTTTTCCAGACATTTTCGATAAAGGCCTCCCTGCCCGAGCCTTTTTTGTACATGGTGTAGTGCCCACTGTTTTTCTGGTAATACTTTTGGTGATACTCCTCAGCCGGGTAGAAGGTGGTGACCGGCAGAATGCGGGTGGCTATGGGTTTTTCAAAGATGTTCGAGCTTTCCAGATCTCTTTTTGACTTTTCGGCAACGTCTCTTTGCTCTTCGCTGGCGTAGAATATGGCGGTGCGGTAATGGTTGCCGCGGTCGGCGAACTGCCCACCTTCGTCGGTGGGATCGATCTGGCGCCAGAAAATATCGACCAGATCCCGGTATTCGACCTTTTCGGGATCATAGGTTACCTGCACCGATTCAAGGTGATCTGTCTGGCCTGCAGCCACCTGGTTGTAATCTGGATTCTCGACTGTACCGCCGCCGTAGCCGACAATAACCTCGACCACTCCTTCCTGTACTTCAAAGGGCTGCTGCATGCACCAGAAACAGCCGCCGCCGAAAAGTGCCGTCTGCAGAGTGTGTCCTTTTCCCGTTTCCGCCATCATCCTAAAAACCTCCACCGTCATATATGACTCTTCCCCGAAATTACCCGACTATTGAAAGCGGCCGGGCCGCACCCCTGCCGCTTTCTGAGGAAACGATATGCACTCGCCCGAGTCCGGACAAGATAATTGGAGATTTTCCCGAGATTATGGTCTACATTGAAGCTCTGATTTGCATTTTTCAAGCGGTACTGGCGATCAGAAAACGTACATTTTTCTGTTTCAAAATCTCACCTCCATTGCTATAGTGGCCGGCATGAATACAACACCAAAAAATACCCAGAGGACCAAGTTTATCTTTATCACCGGCGGCGTTCTTTCCTCACTGGGAAAAGGGCTGGCGGCAGCGGCCATAGGCGCTTTGCTTGAAAGCCGCGGACTGAGTGTAACCTTTCAAAAGCTCGATCCCTATATCAATGTCGACCCGGGCACCATGAATCCCTTCCAGCATGGTGAGGTCTTCGTCACCGACGACGGGGCCGAAACCGATCTCGATATGGGCCACTACGAGCGTTACACCGATGCGCTCATGTCCCAAAAAAACAACTACACCACCGGCCGCATTTATTACTCTGTCATAACCAAAGAGCGCCGCGGAGAGTATCTCGGTGGTACCGTCCAGGTCATCCCCCATATTACCGATGAAATTAAGGCCGCGGTTCTCCAGCTCGACGGCACTGCAGATGTCGCTATTATCGAAATAGGCGGTACGGTCGGCGATATAGAAGGGCTGCCTTTCATCGAGGCCATCCGTCAGCTGCGGGGAGATCTCGGTCCCGGCTACGCCCTCTATATTCACCTCACTCTGGTCCCCTATATCAAGGCGGCGGGTGAAGTCAAGACCAAGCCCACCCAGCACTCCGTACGCAGACTGCAGGCCGACGGCATCCAGCCCGACATCCTCGTCTGCCGGACCGAGGTTCCCATCGAGGACAGTCTCAAGGGCAAGATCGCCCTGTTCTGCAACGTGCCAAAGGATGCCGTTATTACCGCCATCGATGTCGATACCATCTACGAGGTGCCGCTGCACCTCCACCAGGAAGGTCTCGATACCAAAATCCTTGAACTGCTCAATGTCTGGACCGGCCAGCCCGATATCAGGCCCTGGGTCGATCTCGTCAATAAAATCAAAAACCCCAGGCACAGCGTCACCATCGCCATAACCGGCAAATATATCGAACTCACCGAGTCCTACAAAAGCCTGCATGAGGCACTGGTGCATGGCGGCCTGGCCAATGAAGCCAGAGTCAATCTGCGCTACATCAGCGCCGAGGACCTCGAGGAGACTGAAGCCCGTGAACTCCTCGAAGGCTGCGACGGAATCCTGGTTCCCGGCGGTTTCGGCAAGCGCGGCGTCGAAGGCAAGATACAGGCCATTCATTACGCCAGGGTCAACAAGATTCCCTTTTTCGGCATCTGTCTGGGGATGCAGCTGGCGGTGGTCGAATATTCACGCAACGTCGCCGGCCTCCCCGATGCCCATTCGACGGAGCTGGTTCCGGAAACCCCCGATCCCGTTATCTATTTGATCAAGGAGTGGTACGACTACCGCAACGAGCAGGTTCAGGTTCGCGACGAAAACTCCGACTTCGGCGGCACCCTGCGTCTTGGCGCCTATCCCTGCGTGCTCAGACCAGAAACCCTCGCCGCCGAGGCCTACAAAACCGATGAAATATCGGAGAGACACCGGCACCGCTATGAGTTCAACAATGACTACAGACCGGCACTCGAAGAAGCCGGCCTCATCGTCTCCGGCGCCTCGCCCGACAACAATCTCGTCGAGATTGTCGAACTCGGTGAACATCCCTGGTTTCTCGGCTGCCAGTTCCACCCCGAATTCAAATCAAAACCAATGAAGCCGCACCCCCTCTTCCGTGAATTCATCAAGGCCTCACTCAAAAATTCCCAAAAGGGGTAAGCCCACATGACGCAACCGCATCCCATCTCCATATCAACCCCGGGGGATACGCCCCTGCAGGTGGGATTCGGCAAACCACTGCTGCTCATCGGCGGTCCCTGTGCCCTGGAGTCCGAAGAACTGGCCCGCCGGGTGGCCGGCACCATGCAGGAAGTCTGTTCCAGACTGTCCATTCCCTATGTCTTCAAAGCCTCCTTTGACAAGGCCAACCGTACCTCCCTGAGCTCCTACCGGGGACCTGGAATGGAGGAGGGTCTGGCTATCCTCGATCGCCTCCGCACCCAGCTGCAGATTCCGGTAATCTCCGATATTCATGAGCCGGCACAGGCGGCAATCGCCGCTGAAGTTCTCGATATTATACAAATTCCAGCTTTTCTCTGCCGGCAGACCGACATTCTCGCCGCGACATCCGCCACCGGCAAGACCATTAATTTGAAAAAAGGCCAGTTCGTCTCCCCCTGGGATATGGAAAACGCCGTACACAAAATCAGGGAAAGCGGTAAAAGCGAGGTTATGCTCGTGGAGCGCGGTTCAACCTTCGGTTACAACAACCTCGTCGTCGATATGCGCGCACTGCCGGTCATGCGCTCATTCAACTGTCCGGTCATCTACGACGCCACGCACTCGGTACAACTGCCCGGCGGCGCCGGAGGCTCTTCCGGAGGCCAGAAACAATTCATCCCCGCTCTCACCAGGGCCGCCGTAGCCGCGGGGATCGACGGTCTTTTCATGGAAATTCATCCCGATCCCGACAGGGCTCTCTGTGACGGGCCCAACTCCATGGCTCTGGACGAGATGGAGGAGTTCCTCGAGAAAATCCTCCGCATCAGGAAGGCCGCAAACGACTGCCGGTAACCATCATGAGCGACAACTGTCCCGAAGGCCCCACCTCGTACCCCTCCGATTGCCAGCTTACAGAAGGATTGAGAAAAATGGCCGCCAACAGATCCCCCCAGGAAACGATTGATCCACTGGTACGCGCCCGGGCCGAGAAGCTCGAACTGCTCCTGCTCGATGTCGACGGCGTACTTACCGACGGAACCTTGTTTTTTTCTCCGGAGGGGGAGGAGAGCAAAGGCTTCAATACCCAGGATGGTTTCGGCATCAGCATGCTGCGGGAAGCAGGAGTCGATGTCGGCGTCATCACCGCCCGGAGTTCGAAGGCCGTGAGCGAACGCTGCCAGGGATTGCAAATGCGCTACGTCTGCCAGGGCGAACGCGACAAGCTCGTCGCTTATAAAAAAATAGCCGAAGACAGCGGGCTGAAGCCATTCCAGATCGCCTACATGGGCGACGACTGGCTCGACCTGGTGCTGCTCAAGCGCGTCGGTTTGGCCGTCGCTCCCGCCAACAGCGTCGCCGAAGTCCGGCAGCATGTGCACTATGTCACCCGGCGCAGCGGCGGTGCCGGTGCCGTCCGGGAGGTCTGCGACCTGATCCTCCAGGCCAAGGGACTTCTTGACCGGCTGCTGCAATCCTATTTGAGCCGATGATACAACGCAGAAACCTGCTCTGGATCATCCCCGGCCTGCTGATCGCCACTTTTCCTCTCTGGCGGATTCCCGTGGCCGCCTTTCTCGCACCACCCGTTTCCTCACCGGCGGAGGAGGGAGCAGACAACCGCAGCCAGGATTTCGCCATGACCGGAGTCACCATTCACCAGAATGAAAAGGGCCAGAAGACGGCGATCATCCGCGCCCAAAAAGCCTTTACGGCTCCACGCCCCCATGAATACTTTCTCGAAGAGGTGGACAGCGAATTATTCGACGATGACGGTTCCGCCACCACCATTGTGGCCGATACCGGACACTACAATCTGCCAGTCAAACAGTTGCGCCTGGAAAGCAACATCGTCATCGTCGATACCGCAGCAAACTATACCATGAAAACGGATGTTCTTGTTTATGACGGTCGCAAGCGCACCATTTTTTGCCCCGAACCTACACGCCTCGAGGGTGATGGCATCACCATTGCCGGCTCGAGTCTGCGACATAACATGAACACCGGCGTCTATATAGTCGGTGGCAGAGTGCGGTCCACCATTGAGGGGTATTCAGCCGGCAGGGGCAGCAGCGACCATCCGCAATAGCCGCCACGATCAAGGCGAGTTCAGGAAATCAGGCGCAGCCGTCTGGAGATTGTTACCCGCATTGATTCTCTGAATCCACCTCTGAGGCAGAGGCTAAGCAAACGCAGTCAGACTCCGAGAAAATGCTTTCTCCAACACGATTCTAGCCTGCGGAAATGTCGAGAGAGGCTCGCCAGGACAAAAGCGTGCTGCTGCACCACCGGGGATCATCGGTGGTCAGATCGTGGCCGGCCTCGGCATGGTAGATGAGCCGGCACGCCCAGGCGGCACGAATTTTTTCCGAGCACAGAGGAGCGCAGAGCCGGTCTCGGATGCTGCAGAGCAAAAGCGTCGGGACGCTGGGTGCGGGCGGCAGTGAAAAGACGGCGGCGGTATAGAGCTGACGCAGTTTGTTGAGACTGGACATGGGGGCTGATCTGGCGATGCCGCACCACTGCCGGGCAATCTCTTCGGCGTCGGCGGTGTTGCAGATAAGATTCGCCAGACGAGTTTCTTGTTTGCCGATATCACCGCTGAGCATGGCGGCGAGAAAAACCCGCATGGCTTCGGGCGAAAGCCTGTTATAAAAGGGGCAGTTTCTGCTGCTGGTGTTGGCGAGAACTGCCGCTTGAAAATCGTCTGGGTAGGCATCCAGCCAGGAGGCGGCTATCATGCCGCCGAATGAAAGCCCGAAAAGGATGTTGGTATCCTGAAAACTCACCCGCTGCAGATACTGCTCGCGTATATTCTCGACATAGTCGCGGGTGGCCATGGGCGCTCTGGTGTTGCGCAATTTCCCGGCGCCGGGTATTTCCAGGGGCTCGACTCGAATCCCCTCGCCGCTGTTTTTCAGCACTTCGGGAAAGTCGCCCCAGTGGCGTATCTCCCGGGCCAGGCCGCGCAGAAGAAAAAAGGTCGTTGTACTCACCTGCTCCGTCATCACGCTGTTCCTATTTACTCTGGTTGGCAGGGTGTGGCAGCAGCCTGCCGGCGGATAATCGCCACTGGCGCCTTCTCATCGGCCTATCTAAGCATATCGTCTGTAAAAATACAAGCAGGGCATCTTGTACATGTATGGGGAAAGAGCCACATTTTTTCCGCCAGCCAAAATTGAACCTTCCCTCTTTTTTCCAGCAGCTTGGCTGAGTGCTTGGCTGAGGGAGGGCGTTGCCGTGAGCCAAACCACCAGCATTGATGAGGGGGGAATCGTACTGTAAACAGGCGGCGGCACAACAGTTCTGTAGAATACAGGTCCATTGGTATGGCCGATCTTTACAGGCGTACCTGGGCGGCGGACCATCACGGTCTCCTGTCCAGATCAACCAACGATTTCCATTACGGCCAGCACCGCCGACACAAGAAGAGAGAGCGCCAGGAAAATGGCGTCAATCCGATCGAATTGAAAGGGGTAGAGAGATACCAGCCTGCCATTGAATCCGCGCAGCAGCATGGCCTGGTGGACACGCTGTGATCTGTTGTAGCTTTTTACCAAGGTCATGCCGAAGAGATAGGCGAAGGTGCGGTAGGTATGCATGGTGGTCCTGGGTGAGAACGCCCGCATTTTCGCGGCTCTGTACAATCGCAGGTACTCCTGGTGGATAACGAAGACATAACGGTAGGAATAGAGAAGAATAAAACAGATTTTTTTGGGAAAGCGCAAGCGGTCCAGGCCGCTGCCCAGCTCAGCAATGGTGGAAGTGGTGAGCAGGGCGAGAATGGCGGTAATGATGATATTGGTTTTCAGCGTGATCAGCGCCGCCAGTCGAATACCGCCTGCACTGAGCGCCAGCGAGCCGATCTGGACGGTCTCCTCTCCGCCGTAGGTAAGCGGCAGGCTGATCCATAAAAAAAGGGTAAAGCCGTTGACCAACAGCAGTCTTTTGGCCAAGGCCCCGCAGGGGAGGCGGGCGGTCAGGAGCAGCAGGAGGGAGAAGAGCGAAGCCGCCAGCAGGGGAGGAAACGACTGCAGCAAGGCAATAACGGTGGTGAAGCAGATCATGGCCACGATCTTGCCGCGCGGATCCCGGCGGTGCAGGAAGGAGTCGCCCTGGGCGAAGGTCTCTTCAATCATGACGGCGTGCTTGAGCCCGAGTTTTCACAAGTTGAGATGGTCTGCCGGGCGAAGAGACCAGTGATTGGCAATACTTGCCTATGCCAATCACTGGAGCGACGGCAGAGAGCAGGCCATATCGACTCGCCCGCAGGGTCACAAGAGACACGAGCATTCTTTTCCCATTCTGAGTACACATGAGTTTCAGACAATCTCATACTGGTGTTCTGGAGGTGCATGAACAGGAAGCTGCGTTTCATAGGCAATCAGATTTCTCATTGTCCAAACGCTCACATGTATACTCCCCTCAAAAAAGATGTTACCGGTGAGAGACGTTGAAAAAATCTCTGGGTACCGTCTCTTTTTCATCACATGTCTAGGAACCTGTTGGAGTATGCCCTTTTCGCCCATATCTTCGTTATTTCCAGAAAATCAATGCGCGCAATATCAATTATATGGCTGTGCTTGATTTCCTGAAAATGCCTATACTCCGACAAGCTCCTAGGGCAGAGGGTCGAGGTAGATCCAGAGAACGGCGCCGAGTTCGACCGCTTTTTCGACCTTGTCCGGACCTGCTATGGTATAGTCGGCCTCGCTTAGGGCCGAAAAACCCCACCAGCCGGAGAGCGGACAGGCGAAAGAGAATATACCGTTGTCATCGGCCTTGACCAGCTGGGTGATATGGTAGTCGGTAGGTGATTGCAGAGTGGCGCCGTCGCTGTAATACTCAACCTCCACTTCCGCCCCTGCTGCCGGGGTACCGTCTATGAGCACCCGACCGCTGAAGGTGTTGCCCTGGTAGTTGCCGTAGGGACGCACAAGGGGAACTATCTCCGTGGGCAGGCCCACCGGGGCATCCCACCCCTCGTCGGCGCCAAAGGCGGCGACGGTGGTTTTGGTGTAATGGATGATGAACAGATCCTCGGCGGGCTCCCAGTAGGGTGTCGGCTCCATGACATAGTGGTACACCCCGGGCCGCTGAATCCTGTGGCTCATCGTCCAGCCTGTATGGTCCATAACCTGGGTCTGGGTGAGCTGGTCGATAAGACTTACGCTCTGATTGTCCTTGGCGACAAAGAATTCTTTCGGTTTGATCAGGTCCATGCCGATCCCCTCGAAGGGGTGGGAAAAAGACAGGGTCAGACCTATTTCCCTGGTTTCCTGGGTGGCAATGTTGGTCGAAGGTATGACCATGCCGAAATGAGCCGAGGCCGGCGCGCTGAGCAATAGCAGGGCGGCGGCGGCAAGTGTCTGTTGAAAAATACATTTCATCGTTTTTCTCCTTTCCTTTTGGCTTGAAAATATGCGGCGATGCCAGCTAGTCCAAGTATGTAGCCGATGCCGCCCAAAATATCCTGCAGGGTTATGGACCGCTCCCGTTCCGCAGCAAGCTGGCGCTTAACAGGGGCAAGTTCAGCAGCCACGGTTCTTTGGAGCATTTTTTCAATGACCGCATAGTCGAGGCCGGGCGGTCCTTTCTCTACAGCCTGTCCGGAGGCATGTTCGAGTGTGTCAGGGGGAGGCGTTTGCGTGTGAGGAACGATGTCGGCGGACGTATCACCGGTTGCGCTCAGATGATAATCCTCGGCTGCAAGCAGCCAGCTGCCACGGTGGCCTTCGCCGGCATCGGCTACGATGGTGAGATCGATTCCGCTTTCTCCAGCCGCGACAGGCAGTGGCAGCCTGCTCATTCCCTGGGTGTTCGTGGTGCCCGTAAGCAATACCTTGCCGGCGCTGTCTTCGACCCTGATTTCAATATTTTGGGCCGGACGACCACTGCCGAATTTGGCCTCGGTGAGTATCTCACCGCCGCTTTCATAGGCGAAAACACGCATCCGGTGAGCCTGAGCCGGCAGCACCGAAAAAAGAACCAGGAGAACAGTCGCCTGAAGAAGCTGGTGTCTCATTGTAACGCCTCGCTGTAGAGAAAATCGGGCTGGACTTTGGCGAGAAAGTGCACAGCGAACATGGTGATAAAGCCTTCCACTATCATCAGCGGGAACTGGGCGGCCAGGAGTATGGAAGCGCTGTGGAAAAAGCCCTTATCGCTGGTCACCAGCGCCAGTGCCAGCAGAATGGAGGAAAAGAGTATGGTGATAAAACCGGCGAGAAAGGCGGCTACGGCACGTTTACCGCCACCGCTGACAAGCCAGGGACGGACGATATAGTAGGCGAAAACCGCCGGCAGAGCCATAATGATGGTATTGACGCCAAGCACGGTGATGCCGCCGTATTGAAACAAGAGGGCCTGCAACAGCAAAGCGGTAACGATGGCCGGAAAGCAGACCCAGCCGAGAACTATGCCCAGCAGACCATTGAGCACCAGGTGGATGGACGCCGGACCCAGGGGGACATGGATGAGCGAGGCCACGAAGAAGGTCGAGGTCAGCAGGGATACGTGCATGATTCTGTCCATATCGAGCTTTTTCAGACCGACGGCGGTGCAGGTGGCGGCGGCGGCACCGCAGCCGATGAGAACGGGGGCGCTGAGTACGCCTTCTGAAATATGCATGGCGGAAAGCTTGGCTGATTGCAGGAAAAAGTGTACTGTTGTTACGGGTTGCGACCCAGTAACACCTTTTGGTAATATGTGCTACTGTACCCGCCAAGGGGCGCCCCTGTCAAGGGTTTGTAACACGTATTCTGTGAAAATAACACCGAAGGAAAAAATCTAACACAGAAGGGTCTGAGGTGGAAAGAGAGGGAATATGGCTCTGGCGATAGAACCGATAGGGGTTATCCGTTCCTGTTATAAGGAAAAATTCGGTATCCCCCGCCAGGCGGGACTGGTGGAAACCGCACGTGCCCGTATCGTGCTGTTCCCGCTTTTCGGCCGTGATGAATTACTCAAAGATCTGGAACAGTTCAGTCATATCTGGGTGCAGTTTTACTTTCACGGTGTCAGCGCTGAAGGCTGGAAGGCGACGGTACGGCCACCGGGACTCGGCGGTCGCCGAAGAGTCGGTGTTTTTGCCAGCCGCAGCCCACACCGTCCCAACCATATCGGCCTTTCCGCTGTCAGGTTGCTCGATATCGATATTCGTGAAGACGGGGCCCATCTTCTGGTTGCGGGCGGTGACTTCCTCGACGATTCGCCGGTACTTGATATAAAACCATATCTCGTCTACAGCGACTGCCTGGCGGATGCCCGGTCAGGGTATGCCGATACGGCTCGATCCTCAATGCGGGTGGTCTTCAGCGAGCAGGCAGAAGAATTTTGTGCCGCCTATTATCATGCGATGCAACGCGATCTCCGGGGGCTGATCATAGAAACGCTGAGCGAGGATCCCCGACCGGCAAGCCAGAGAAGCAGGGAAAAACATTTTGGCATGCGCCTCTGGGACGTCAATGTCCGGTGGTTAGCGCAGCACAGGCTTTTTACCGTAATGGAATGCCATGATCTCTCAGCCGGCGTTTCGATCT